>Ga0181536_10006358_pt1 | contig 11863 bp, 10 predicted proteins | sample PEATcosm2014_Bin_41_FD_121105 | JGI IMG/M metagenome (GOLD analysis project Ga0181536, IMG submission 121105) | Peatland microbial communities from MTU Mesocosm Facility, Houghton, MI, USA - PEATcosm2014_Bin17_60_metaG | ecosystem: Environmental > Terrestrial > Soil > Wetlands > Peat | place...
ACAGCTCCGAGACGGGTACTTTGTCCACAAGATGCCGCCTCAGGATGGCTACTTTTTCTTCTGGAGTGAAATGCTTCCGTTCCTTCCTCATACGTTCGCTCCGCTATCTTAACGGACGAGCGCTTTCTCCATTTCCAACTGAGGCAGGACACCTCTTAAGAACAATGCGTTACTCTTTGCGCCGCGCATTGTCTTTAGATTCCGTTGATGGTGGCACTCATAACCCAATGGTCGAGGCAGGCAAGCCGTCTTCGATTCGTCCGAAGCGTGGATGGATAGTGCAAATGTAGCCTTCGAGAATCAGGTGCTAGTTGACGAGTTTTTCGGCCCAATCCAGCCACTTGGAATCAACGACCTCAGGAGCGGACGGAGAGACCTTTCTTGAACGCGGCTGGATGGCCTTGTAGACAGTGCCGATACCGACACCGAGCTTTTCTGAGATCGTGCGCCAGGAAGCGCCCGAGGCGCGAAGTGAAGCTATCCTGGCGGCATCCAGCCTTTAGCGCGGTGGAAGTCAGGGCCGGTTCGTTGATCTTCGGGAAACGATGCGGAGCTTGGGGGCGTTTTCTGATATGCGAGGGAACAGCTCCAGATCGATGCCAAGTTCGTGCATTACGTGGATTAGAACCACGATGTTGTGACACAGGAACTTACAAAGCGCCTCGTTTTTCATCGCGGTGTCAGTCCGGCTTCTGAGATACTTACCGAACTTCCGTTTCAGCATGCTGAAGACCGTTTCGACGTTTGACCGCTGATGATAGCGCTCAAAGAATTCGTCAGGGTGTGCCTGACGGTAATCATAACTCTTTTTCAACATGCCGCCGCCTTTCCCGGTCGTCCCATCTGGGATCGCAATGAAACCTTTTGCGCCAGCAGCAGCAAGAATCTCTAAGTTCCGTTTGGAACAATAGGCCTTGTCCCCCGAAACCTCAGTGACTCTAAAGTGTCGCTGCGTGGTCTTAAGCAGCGGAGACAAGAAGTCACCGTCATAGGCCCTAGGGGCACCAATCTCGATGGCCGTCACGATATGCGTCTCGACGCCGCACATTATGTGGCATTTGACCCAGTCGTGATCGGTCGTTGGTTCGCCAGTTTTCTTGTCACGACCATGTATTAGCCTCGTTGCCTTGAGTCCCGAAGAGTCTATGGCAAAAACCCTTTCAATATCAACCAAGGGCAGCGCACTACGCTCAATGAGAGCACGAAAGATCGGAGTGAAGCGATCGCTGGCGAGGATATTGAAAATCGTATTGTAATGCGGCACCCGGGAAATCAGCCTCTGTTCACGAGCCTTTCTCAAGTCCATCTTGAAAAAACGTCGTCCCGAGAAAGTCGAGTAAACTTTGAGTGTTGCGGCGAAGACTGCATCCGGCAGCGATAACGGGGGCCGCCCAGTTTTCGGGATGGCTGTGTGTAGTTCGGCGCAGAGATCGGCGAGCAGTTTCGGGAACATCTCTTTCTCGGCAGCTTGGGCCGCATTATACGAGGGCCAGTCCTGCGAGTAGGTAGGACGTTTTGCCGAGAGTGGTTGTGCGCTCATTGCCATTACTTACGGTCCCGAAGTTGCGTATAAAACGCGGCGTAGATGTGCTTGCATGTGCAATTGTGCTTCTTGTAGTCCGGGCAGGAACACATAGGCTGCTCGCCTCTCAGATCGACCGTGTAAAAACCAGTGCCGACCTGAGACGGAACAATCCAAAAGTTTCCTTTCCTGCGTATCGTCCTAGTTGCCGCCAATTCCATCCCTCGTTTCTGCCGGAATGGGTACAACACCTCTCGTGGCATTTACTTAGTAAATATATACTTAACTAAGTATACCGTCAACAGTATAATCCTGTTTGACAAATACTCCATCCGTAGGCGTATGATCTTGCCGATGGGACGGGTTATATTTCGCGTTGAGGGCTTCCGCTGCGAACGATGCAGTCACGAGTGGCTTCCGCGCCGGAAAGACGCAAAGCGACCGCGAGTGTGCCCGCATTGCAAAAGCCCGTACTGGGATGTGCCGCGCAAGTCACCTAAACCGAAGAAGTGATTTCGCGTTTAGTTCTTGGCTATTCCCTATTCCTCCTTTTATAGACTGTTGGCCGCAGGCCATCGCTCTCCTTGACGATTTCAAGAATTTCTCCCTTAACGAATCTGCGCAGACAGCCTTGAATCGAGAGGTCGGCGTTGCCAACGAATGTGTATCCGGCTGCGGTCATGTCGCGTATCAGTTCGTGCTGGCCGAATGGCTGATCGAAACGGTTGATGCACTCGAACGCGAGTCGCTCTATTTCGTTTCTAGGTCTCGGGGCTGCAGTGGCTAGTGTGCCGATCTCGATTCCTTCGGTGTGCCCCATGGATCGGCTCGCTTCTTCCGCGCGACTGGCTATAACCCTTTGGTATACGTCGCCACCATTGCCGCCGCCCTGCTTGATTCGCTCAATCATCCTGTCTGCCAAAAGCCGTTGCACGGGGTAGAACAGAGCATTCTTGGGGTTTTTGATTTCATACCCCTTCTGGCGGAGCCTTTCCGCAAGTTCGGCCTTCGTGAATGGCTCATCGCCCATTTCTTCGACGGCTTCAAAGGCCGCGCGCACAATGCCGCCGTATGACCTAGCGCCTGCATTAGGAGAATGCCTTCTGGCCCTAACGCCGGGTGCGTGGTTCTGAACAACCTCCTTGACTAGCGCCAACGTTCCCGCATCAGCCAGTAGTTCGCGCATCTGCGTTAACTTCGCAATCTTTTCGTTCAACGCTTTGACGACAGCCTGTGTCTCACCGGCATGCTTCATTTTTGCGACCATTCTGTCCTCAGTTTCCTTCCGCACTCACGTCAACCTGGGCGTTTCACATCCTGATCGTTTGTTGGCCCGCGCCGCTCGCTTCTTCTCATGCCGCTTGAACGGATTCAGATCCAGCCCAAGCTCATGCTCGAGATTGTTCCGGGCTTGCGCAAGGCACGCCAAAGCTGCCGAAGCACGAAAGCTTTTCATGTTGAAAGTGTCCACCATAAAAGGTGTATACGAGCGACTATTATTTTCAGGTAGACAGAAAATCGAAGGGTGAGGGTGAAGGGAATGGGCGGCGCGGTGCTCTCCAGCCCACGCCAACAGCGCCTTCTGGGGAGACAATGGGCGTGCTGGCTTGCGAGCTCTGTTGACCACCGGCCACCGGCTTGCCGAGAAGCCCACTGGCTGGATAATTACGGGAGAGGAAAGCGTCCCCGGCCCACCACGAAGACCCTGACCAGCAAGATCAGCCGAATCCGCGCCTGATGTGGCGCCCAGTTGCTTGGATTGTCTTCGCCGCTTCGAGCAGTCGGTCGTATGTGATCACCCTCAAGCCCGCGCATTCCAGTTCGATGTCGCGGACTCGCATCAGCGTGTCATCGGACTTTCTGTCCGTCCTGCGAGGAGGAGCACCCTCGGACGATAGCAAAGCATTCCGTATCGCCGCGCAAATTCGTCTCGATGGTGAGGGTCTCTGAAGTACTGTTCATATTCCTTCAGAAGCGATTGCGTTCGCTACGTCAAGGGAAATCCTGCGTCTGTGATCGCCCACTATCAGGCGAACTCTAGGAAGTCGAAGCTCAAGGATGTCGCACAGTTTCTCCGTCGAAGGCATCAGCACAAAATCAGGACGCATGCGTCTGCCGTCGGACGTCTGTAATACCGGTTCCGGCAGCACCTCTTGGTATCCGAGGTTGAGGAGTAGGTGCATATTCTCCTCAAGGAGGCGTGCGAGCTTTGCCTCCGTCGTCCCTTCGCCTTCGATAGCCTCTTCCAGTTGCTCGATCCCCTTGACATGCGGGAATGCACGTTCGAAATGCGCCTCTAGCTCTTGGAAGCCGTATGCGCGGAGATTGGTGCTGTTGGCAAGGAATGTCTCGCAGCCGGATTGGACGCCTTTTTCCGTGAGTATGATAGGGCTTTATCGATACGCTTGCGCGGTCTTCAGGCGTTGCACATGCTAGAGCTTCATGCTGAGGGCTGGTTTGTCCGTGCGTGCCGCCGGGCTCGGCGATAATCTGATCGGCGTGCAACTCATGCGCGAAGCCTTCGCACCGGAGGCAGGGCCGCTCACGGACACAAGCGCCGAAGGCGGTGAAAGAGTAGGGCGCATGGAACTGTTTGCCGGCGCGATCGCATCCTACAAGAACCCGCACTCTCACCGGGACGTGGATCTCGATAATCCGTCAGAAGCCATCGAAATAGTCGACGGGCGCGCCAAGGCGAGGATTGCTGGCGGGACCCATAGGTCTTAAGGATCGGTAGTAACTCCCGCGCCGTCCAGCAGAGTGCGCAGATTCGAACGTATTTTCTGCGCCAGGTCTTCGAGCGTCACGTTTCGCAGCGTCGCGAGCGCTTCGATTGTTTCCTTCACGTCGATCGGGGCTGTTGGCCTGTTACCAACCTGCGTAAACGGCGCATCGGTTTCAGTGAGCAGGCGATCAGAGGGGAGGGCGGCAACAAGGTCACGACCTCTATCATTTCGAAGCATCGCGCAATTGATCGAGAAATAACAGCCAAGATCAACAGCGCGGCGGGCCTCTGACTTGGAACCTGTGAACCAGTGAAGGACGATCTGACCTTGCTGACGAGCAAGTTGTGACTCGATTAGGTCGAGAACCAATGTTGCTGTACGGACGCTATGAACAGTCAGAATCTTGCCGCCTGCTTCTGCGCATTTCTGCAAAACCCGAGTAAATATCTGTTTCTGCAAATCGAGGGAGCGGAAGTAGCGGGGACCGGCGTCCAGTCCGACTTCGCCGACGTAGCGCGCCTGGGGCAGGTACTCTTCCCACAAGGCAATTTCAGATGAACGCTCGGCAACGAGTTGAGGATGAAGCCCCAGAGCGGCACGGACATACCGCGTTCCGTGGGTGAGTTCATTATTGCGCGGCCAGGCCTTCGGCGTAGTCGTCACCGTCAGGGTGTAGACACCGGCCGCCTCAGCGTCTCGCACGGCGGAAACCGGATCCGGGAACAGATCGAGATGACAGTGAAAATCGACGAGAGCGGGTTTCATGGAAGACTAGCTCGGAGCGGCTCGGACACCTGCAAGCAATTTGGCAAGCTCGGATAGTCCACGCTTGTAAACACCGGCAAGTGCCGCCTGGCGAGCTGGGGACTCTTCCGACAATGGTCCCGGCTTATGAATACAGAGTGCCGCTAGTTTTGGTTTCTGCCGGAGTTTCTCGATCGCGTATTGGAAAGAGCGTATCTGTTGCCCCTGAGCATCTCGCGTGTCGAGTTCACGAGCGGTAAGGTCCGACAAGACGTATTTGGTGCTGTCCCCCGTGCTGAGAAGCGCCGCGCGGCGGATCAAACAGGGCAAGCAGAAGCCGCAGTGGCCTGTACCTAGGCCGAGCCATCGCCCCTTCGTCGGAGACGCGCACGAGAGCGACTTGGGGGCGAGCTTCGCAAGCAGGGCCGGATTTTTGCAGCCTGCCGCCATTTCCCCCTTGGTCTTGTCCCAATAGGGGTTCTCGATGCGACCCGAGATCCCAAGGACACCCAGAAGTTCATTCCATCTCGCTATATAAAAAGGATGGGTCGTCCGGGTGCTGAACGCGCCCAGGCGCAGAGGATCGAGCGGAACATTCAGCGCTATGAGGCCGTTCTCGGGTGCCCTGAGGACGAAGTTTCCTGCAAGACCTGTGCCCGCAAAGACCCCCGTCGCAAAAAACAGGAATGAGCGTCCCCGCGTCGTCTTCTCGGATTCGACTCCCTTTACACGCCAGTTGCGAAAATCCATCCAGATTCGCAAACGAGAATAGTTCTGTTTCGGATAGTTCTTCTTCAATGCTTCGAAGAGCTTGTTCTGCGCATCACTGGTGGCGCCGTCTCCGGCGTGACTAATCAGAAGAGGTGTCTTTCCCTCTTCCAGGGAGTCGATCGCGCCGATCAGGCTATCAAGGCCTCCTGAAAATAGAGCGAGACTGTCAAAGGCTGGAGGTATCAATTGCGGCGGCTTGTCGCGAACCGCTTTCTCAAATCCGGCCGGCCGCGGCCTGAACCCGACTGTCCACCGGTCGCCCGTCAGGAAATTGAGGAGACGCTGAAGCAGCGGTATCGCGGTGTTCCACCGTGTAGCATCGCTCACAGGAACCACGAGGCGAATCTCCCTTGTCCAATCGTCCTGTGATTCTGTAGACCGCGAAATTCGCGTATCGGCGGCTTGCACGTGTGCCGCGAGGACCAGAAGATCAAGCCCGATCTCGGAGGGAAAAACCCCGATCTTTGACAGATCGTCGAGGGAACTGCCTATGTCGTGTTCAAGGCGGCGCTTGGAAACGACGAACTCCAGTCGAGTTGATACCTCTCCATCAGCAGTTGTAATAACCGCTCGATCAGAATTGCCCAAACGTCCGATGATAAGGTGGCGCCTCATGGGGTTTCCGCCTCCGCTTCGGCCATGGTCTGCATGATCGCGTAAGCCTGTTCGTAAACGCGGGTAACAAATCCGAAAACCCGTTCAGGCGTGAGTGTCTGCATGCCTGCGCGCGCCTGGGTCAGCGAATCCGACACGCTGCGGCGAACGAAGTCCAAGAGTTGTCGCTGGACCGATGCCGCCTGTGCCGCATCAGACGGCAGAGTGATGGCCTTCATCCCGATGTCGTTGCACAGGCGCGTCTCGATCGCATGGGTCGCGTAGAGTTCAAAGATCGTTTGCATCTGGTCAGTCGTGAGGCTGTCAAAGTCGGAAATCCCGGTTTCTGCCAAATCAGCGATTGTCTCGATGAAAGCGTCGCGCGCGATTCCTTCATCTACTGTGCCACCCTCGGGACAGACATATTCCATAAGGCCGATAAATACTTCTTCAATCGGCCGGCCCGCAAGCCTTTCGAGGTTGAGAGCGCGGAGGGCTTCTCGCGGACCGTTGGCTACGGCGCCGGAAAGAAAACTGAGGAGCGGGACACCCGACGCCGGGGACCTTGCCATTCGCTGTGCGGCCGTCCGACTGCCACCCGAGGCCGCAGATACATAACTTGATAGAGCCCTGCCCAGACTCGCGCGATCAGAGCCGCCTGATCCGGCGAACCGCGAAAAATTGCCGCGCGCCGCGGTGAATCTATCGCCTGCCGCCGCCGGAGGTATTGCGGGAAGAACAGGGGGCGTGGGCGCCGATGGCGGCGGCGCCGCCGGATCGGCCGGCGCTGGCACGGGCGGCGGTTGCGGCGGTGGCTGGGGAGCTGGCGGCGGGCTGCCATCGGACGGTAGCCAGCTCGGGATGAGCGGCCTGTCGCCGCCCTGGCCGCCGTTGGCATTGGAAGTTCCCACTAGTGCTGCACTCCTTGACTGCGTGTACGCAGCGCAGCGCCCGCTGCGACCTTGAGAAACTGGCTACCGTCGCGCTTCCATGCTTCGAGCAATTGATCATATCTCCGGCTCTGGTCCGGGTTCTTGATCACGCCTTCCCAACCGGTGCATGCCCACGCACCCAGTCTCTGCCTCGGCAAAGCTTCCAGAAAGTCGAGGAGATTTCCCTGCAGCGCCGGATGCGCCTTGACCAGTACCGCTATTCCTGCGGCACCGGCGGGTTCCGTGTCGAAAGTATCTCCCCCCACAATCCGGGCACGGACAAGGTCCAGAACCTGAGCGGCCTCGGGAACAGCGAGCTGCCGCACTTCCGTCTCAAAACCCTGGACCACGAATTTCGAGCCGAGCAGCTTCTCCGCAACACTAGCGAGCTGCCCAAGAACTGTGGTGGCTCCGAAGTAATCTTTGCGATCTTTCGCGACGAAAAGATACGGCCGCAAATCCAACGCACCGATGGCGGGTTCGATCTTTGCCCACGAACGCACAGCCTGAGACGAAGTCCACTCGCTCAGCTGTGCGCTGTCTGCGGCTTTCACCGCTTCGGGCTTGGAGGCGGCCTTGGGAGCAGAAGGTCCCTTCGCATCCGCGGGGGAGGAGGGTTTCAAAGACTGCGCTTTTCGTTCCGATACTTCCAGCCGGACCAGGTCGGTACAAATTCCGTTGGGGTCGGATGCAGCCGACGTGGCAATCTGATCGAACAACCTTGGACTAAAGCGCTCCGCGAGCATCAACTTGGCGAGTACCGGCAGCTTCACGTCCTCGCCGAAGCCGCGGGCGTTGGCGGAAGACTGACGCAGCAGCAGCGTGTTTAGAAACCGCTTGATCTGGCGGGGATTTCCCTTGGTTCCGCCCGCCAGAATGGGTCCGATCTGCGCGCTTAGGATCAAAGCGTTCTGAGCGCGATCAGCCTTGCCGCCCAATGCGGTCTTCACGGTCGCCGCGTCAAGGACCGCACCCTTCCAGGGGCGCTTCAGTCGCTCGCGCGCCGCGGCAATGAGCTTCGCGAATTCGGGAGCGTCTTCGCCCAGTTCGGCTCCGACGAACAGCAGTGTGACATAAATGCGAGTCTCGGTCTCCCCGAGAGCGGGGATGCGGAACGGAACCTGAATCAATTTTTCGAGGTAATTCCTGGCGTAGGTCTGCGGCCCAGTGGTATCGGGGAGATCGGGAAAGTGTTTGCGGACCGCATATTCGATCATTGCTTCATCCGCAGCAACCACGAAGGCCGTCCGGGAAGTGAATAGGAAAAGCCGCACTGCCTCCAAGGTTTCGATCGCCGTGTCCGGAAGACAGCGGTCGAGGTCGTCGATAAGCACAACGAGCTGGTTGATGCCGGCTTTTTCCAGGAGTTCATCAAAAGCCTTCCGGAAGCCGGCTATCTCTTCCGGGACGTTCTTCGCTTCAGCATCAGGCTTGAGAATATCCTTGGCACCCGACAGCGCGGATTCAACGTTTTCTTTCGTGAGTTTTGTTGGATCGGTAACCCACCCCTCCAACGAATTGAGCAGAACCGGAATGGCGAGGGCGTTCGCGCCGAGACCGTGGAAACCGGCGTAAGCGGCGAGGGCGAGGCCGCCTGTTTTCTTGGCGACTTTCAGCAAGTCGATGCGATGAAGAATATTCTTGACCGCTTCGGTGGCCTTCGTCAGGAGCGGGCGCTTTTCAATCAATCCCGTGACGATGCCTTCGATCAGCGCAATCTTCGCGTCTTCGAAACCCTGAAAGCGCCAGCCGTTGAATTTGAGACAGAGAACGCCTTCCTGGGCATTGAGGGACGCCTCTATCATTTCCAGGACGCTCGATTTCCCGGCGCCCCAATCACCATGCACACCGACAGTTACCGGGTGCTCTGGTTTCTCCCGGAGCAGGGTAACGATGGTTTTCGCGATCGCCTCATTATTGAGGAGATCAACCTTAGTCTCGTTGTCTGACAAGATCATGACAGCCACATATTAGTCCGATTGGATGGTTTCAACACAAACTTACGGTTTTGGCGACAATATCAGACCAATCTACAGCCTGCAGCGAGAACGCTCCGCCTCGGGGGCAGAGCCGTAGTTGCCACAATTGGGCACACCACTGGCACAACGCGTCAGGAACGGGCTGATTTCATGCGGCTCGCACGAGTCCGACCGCTGATCGGCCGTCAGTCGGCAGCGACCTTCGGTTCATCCGGAGTCGCAAACCGTCGCTTGCGAACGCTGTGAGTGGCGAGTACACATGGAGGGACCACGACGCGTGGTTCTCATCACCGTACTGGGCGACGACGCAGCGCCGTTACCGTTGTGGGCAAGTCAATACCGAATGGTCCAGTTCTCTGAAAGGGGTTGGGCATCAGGGGCGGAGTATGACAATCCGGAGGAGTCTTCGCGTACGCTGGCGTTCCAGGGTTTTTGGCAGGGAGCCGGGGTTTTTGGGCAAGATGCGGGGTTTTTGGGCAAGATGCGGAGTTTTTGGGCAGGATGCGGTTTTCAGGCAAAGCCACCCCCCTCCCCCCCTGCCTCCTGGAATCATGGAGTTAGGGGGGAAATAAGGCCCGGTCTTTGATTCTACAGGACTTATGTCAAAGTATTCCGGAATAAGGACTTAGCTTGTCAAAGAGCGCTGAAAATGGGTTTGGGGCAGCTTCGAGGGCCCGTCTTGGAAGACCGGCACACTTCTGGCCGCCCCAATCAGGTCTCCATTGTCGCGCACGGCGGGTTGGATGTCTGTGATGGATGGCCCGGCTGTTTGTGATGAAAAAATCAGAGGTTAGGCAGAAAAAATCGGGAACCACGCACGGTTTTTCTGTGGTGCTCCTCATACGTCCACAGATGCATTAGCGGTGCGGAGGGCTGCCGAGCTTCGCTCGGCTGGACAGACGAGGGCGTCTGTCCCTACGTGTTTTTTGGAATACGCGAGTTTTTGCTGGACCTTGAATGTCCGCAGCGAGAGAATAATGGACGTGCCTAACACAACAAATGCTGCAAGTTTGAGCCGGTTCATGCTGCTCGCGATCGCGGCATATCTTTGTTGTAGTCTCGCGCTTTGGGCGCGAACGTCCGACTCACAGAGCGACGGAGCGAACAAGTCCTGGACGGCCTCTACCGAGTCGAACGGTCAAAATGCGGAACCCTTGCGCACCATCGAAAGTCACACCCAGAGCGGCAATCGCACCCTCGACAAACAAATGGTGCAGCGCCGCGCGATGGACGGCGGTTTCGTACCTTACCAGGACATCGAAAAAGAAACGGTGCAAGTGGACGATGGCACGGTGCGAACCACTACTCGCACGTTCGCTCACGATGCCGATGGGGGGAGAACGCTGGTGGAAGTAGTCGAGGAAGAAAAGCACACTCTCGCTGGCGGTGACTCGAAGGTAGTGCGCTCGACGTCCGATCCCGACGTCAACGGCGATCTTCAAGTGATCCGGCGGCAGATTGAAGAGACAAAAAAGTTAAGTCCGAATGTGGAGGACACCAAAACCACGGTGCTTCTGCCCGACGTCAACGGTGGGCTCACTCCGGCGGTGAAGGTGCACGAGCGCCGCGAACAAGGCGCCAATGGCACGATTGATTCTGAGGAAACCACGCTGCTTCCCGACGGTGCTGGAAACTGGGCGGTGGGCGAAATACGGCGAGCTACCACGCGGCAAGAAGGTGACCAACGCAGCACAGAGGAGCGAGTCTCCCTCCCCGACTCTGAAGGCAAGCTTGGCGAAGTGTCTCGTACGGTGAGCAACGAAGCGGCGACTGCCGCTGGAGACAAGAGCAAGACAGTGGAAACCTATTCCGTCAGTATTCCAGGGGCGGTTGGGGACGGCAGCCTGCACCTGGTTAAGCGCGCAATCACAGCCCAGCAGACGAGCTCGACTGGTCAGCAAGTCACCCAACAGCGAGTGGAGCAAGCTAACCCCGGCGATCCCGGCTCCGGCCTGCAAGTGACCACTGTCACCATCGATACGGTGCGCCCGGGCGCTTCTGGAGCGCAGGCCACGCGAACCATTCAAGCGCGCGATGCGAACGGCAGTTTTCCGGTGATCTCGGTGGACACGACAAAGTCCGACAACATACACGCCATTCAGGTTCAGATCGCGCCTTCCGCACCTCCCGCACAGCCGAAAGAGCAGTCGAAATAGGGCCGCGCCGCAAAAGCGGACATATCACTTGCTAAATGATCCGGACCTATCATGTGCTACCGACGCTTTACATTAGTTGACTGGACAATCCATTACCAGCGGTCGGAGAATGGTTGCCTGGAGTGGCAGTCTCGCAAGAGGGGAGTTCGACCATGAAAAAGCCTCGCGCTTCATCGTCCGCGCTTTTCGCGGGATTAACGCTGGCGCTCGCATTGGGCTTGGTGCCCGCTCTCACGATGGCGCAGGTTACACGTTCGATCGTCGGGGATTGGAGCGGAACTCTGGATCCGGGCGCCCAACCTAAGAAGCGGATTGTTGTGCACATCGCCGCTGCGCAGGACGGAACTCTGAGTGGCACGATCGACTACCCTGACCAAGACACTTCCGGCATTCAAATCACCGGCATCACCTACAAGAAATCTATTCTGCACTTGGAAAG
>Ga0181536_10006362_pt1 | contig 11860 bp, 11 predicted proteins | sample PEATcosm2014_Bin_41_FD_121105 | JGI IMG/M metagenome (GOLD analysis project Ga0181536, IMG submission 121105) | Peatland microbial communities from MTU Mesocosm Facility, Houghton, MI, USA - PEATcosm2014_Bin17_60_metaG | ecosystem: Environmental > Terrestrial > Soil > Wetlands > Peat | place...
CATGTTTGACTCCAACTATTGTTGTCCTAACCCGATATGCGTGCACCGCAATGCCCGCACCGGAGCGCCCGCGCGTAGATACAGCATCCGCCAAGAGCGAACTTCAATTGGGATCACTTTAGCTAACTGGCCGAGATTCGTCGGTGCGCTTCCGCGCTTATGCGATCAATTGGGCGTTACGAAGAGACAACTCGGGCTTCAGGGTACCCAGCAAGACAGTGTCGCTTGGCGAGCTCGACGCATGCGATCGGGTTAAATCTTGCGTCGGTCAGCCCGTCTGTGCGCTGCAGTACGGACCGACTGTAGGCATCGCGCTAGAGTAACGGCTTCTTCGCTTTCATCACATCACAAACAAACATCAAAGACATTCAGGAAAACACCATGGAAATGAGATCAACGGCGGCTGAACAACATACGTCAGCCGCGAAGCACCACGACTCAGCGGCCAAGCATCATCGCGAGGCGGCCAAGGCGCTCGATGCCGGCAAGCCGGAGCAAGCGGCCACTCACGCTGAGGTAGCCCACGGTCATCTCGCACACGCTGCGGAATCCGCGGCCCAGGTAAGCAAGATTCAGGCGGCGAAGCACGACGGAGCGGCGAAGCCCGCTTAAGCGGCTGCGGCGGCTTGGCCCGCGTCGGGGGAGACCATATGCTGGAATCCACGATCGTCGAACCGGGGGGCATTCTCCGTGTGAAGCCTTCGGGCGCGCTGACCGCGCAGGATTTCAGTGGTCTCACCCGACTTGCGGATGCCTATCTCGGAAAGCACGGCAGCCTCGCCGGATTGCTGATCGAGGCCCAGTCGTTTCCGGGATGGGACAGTTTCGCCGGCTTTGCCTCGCATGTCCGATTCATCCGCGACCACCAACGGCATATCCAACGTATTGCATTGGTGACGGATAGTTCGATCGCACACGTCGCCGAGATGCTCGCAGAGCCGTTCGTTGCCGCCGACATCCGGTGCTTTGCCTTCGGCCAATATGACGAGGCTTTGCACTGGTTGAGGACTGACCGGCGGACTGCGGTCAAAATACTGGTCGTCTTGACCTCTCATGATCAGCTCGGTAGCACCGGGCGCAAAACAGGGTTTTGGCTCGAGGAATTGGCGGCCCCCTATTACGTCTTCACGGACGCGGGCGCCAAGGTGAGCTTGGCATCGCCCAAGGGCGGACAACCTCCTCTCGACCCGGCAAGCGACAACCCCGCCTCGGCGAGCGATGCGACGCGCCGTTTCAAGTCGGATCGCGCCGCGCAAGCGGTGCTGGCGAACAGCCTGCGGCTTCGCGACGTTTCCGCGGTAGATTTTGACGCCGTGTTTTATCCAGGCGGGCATGGCCCACTTTGGGATCTGGCGGAGGACACCGAGTCGATCACGCTGATTGAAGCGACATTCGCCGCAGGAAAGCCGCTCGCCGCGGTGTGCCATGCGCCCGGCGTCTTGCGGCACGCCAAGTCGGCGGACGGCCGGTCGCTCGTGAGAGGCAAAGCGGTAACGGGCTTTTCAAACACCGAAGAGCGCGCGGTCGGCCTGAGCGACATTGTTCCTTTTTCGGTCGAGGACATGTTGATAGCCGAAGGCGGACTATATTCTAAGGAGGCAGACTGGCAGGCCCACGTAGTGACCGACGGCCTCTTGATCACCGGACAAAATCCCGCCTCGTCCGGTCCGGCCGCCCAGGCGCTCCTCGACAAATTAAAGTCGACCGCCTGACCGTCAACGCGCGTCCGGCATGGGGCGCGTATGGGGCACTTCGCCATCTGACCGAGGTGTGCCCGTTGCCGCCGTTCGCTCACCAATCCTTGCGACTGGCCGTACTCGTCTACCACCAGCGCGAAATGATGACGACGCGTCTTGAAGGTCTCGAGCAGCGCAGTCACGGTAAGCGTGGTTGGCACGTAAAGGGGCTTGGTCGCCCGCTTCGCATAAAGTTAAGGAATGAACATGGCTCGACCACTCAACGAAAAGATCGCTGAACTCCCCGCTGCGCGGCGCGAGAAAGTCGAGGCTCGAGCCGCAGAGTTCATCGCCGAGGAGATGTCCTTGCGAGACCTGCGACGAGCGATGGGCAAGACACAAGCCAAGGTCGCGGCGGACTTGGGCGTGGGTCAAGACTCGGTCGCACGTTACGAACAACGCACGGATATGCTGATCTCGACGTTGAGTGAATTCATCCATAAAGTGGTGGCACCCTTGAATTGACAGCGCGATTTCCGAATCGCCGGCAGTCAGTCGGCTGATCCGAGTAGCTTGCTCGGAAACGCATGGCCCCCGGCATGATCGTCGGTGGTTTCGCTTGAAGCCGCGTGGCGATTTCGGCAACGATCTCATCGCCGGTGATACCGAGTGGCAGTTGTAAGAACGACGAGCATCGCCGCCGTCGACGCTGGCCGCGCCGAGTTACACGCCATCGAGACTGCGCTAAGCGAACGGGGCGCAGAAAGCACCTGCGGGAGACGGTTCAATTGCCCTTCGGTAGCGTATGCGCTGTGCCCTTGTGGCAGTCGATGCAGGTATAGCTGCGTGCCAGTGACTGGTGCATGGTTGCTGGAGATATGGCGGCCGTGGAGGGCGACCTGGCGAGTGCCATTGCGGCCGGCGTATGACAGCCTCGGCACTCGGCGGAATCATTCGCTTTCAGCTCCTTCCAGACTTTCTGTGCGAGTGCCAGGCGGTGATTTTCGTATTTTGCCCGTGTGTCGAGTTCTCCTGTCAGGTGTCCCCAGAGCTCTACGGAGGCCGCCATGTGCCGCATCAGCCCGGGCAGGAAGGCTGGCGGCACGTGGCAGTCGGCGCAGCTAGCGCGAATACCGAGCTCATTCGAGTGATGCAGGCTATGCGTAAGTTCCTGGAATGGCGTATCCATTTCGTGGCAGGAAGTGCAAAACGCGTCGGTTGAGGCGTACTGCAGGGCGCCGAAAAAGCCTCCCGTGAACCCCATGCCGACGATGAATGCGAGCAGCCCACCGATCGGTATTCCGAGTAAGAACCAACGTTGTGGACGCCGCCACAACCCTGCGGCAAATCCCCGGCGTGCCGGCTCAGGCGAATTCATACCGCTTACCTGTGGCACTGGTCACACGTGGTAAAGGCGGTTTTGCCGTTGTGACAGGCGAAGCACTTTCTATCGCTGCTGTGGTCGGCAACGGAAATCAGCCCTTGTTTCTGGGTCTGAAATAACTGTGTCCCCGTCGACGGCAACCTCGTGTGACAATCCACGCACGCGTAGCCCTTGGAGGCGTGCGTGCCATGGTCAAACGTGACACGCCCTTGGCCGCCACCTCGGTAGTTGAATGTCCTCGCGTACTGGCCAACCGCGGTCAAGCAGAAGAGGCCAAGCAACACGCAGCCGAGCGCCAATCCAAGACCCATGGGAAAGCGAGCCATAAAGCACCTCCTCGGATGCCTCCTAGGCCAGAACGTTACGGTTGATGGCCGCAACGTTGGGAACCGCGGTGAGAACCATGGCGGCTGTCAGTTCGTCGTGCATTGTCTGCATGAATAGCTTCACGCCTGGCCGGCCACCGCCGTGAGCGGCACGCCACAGGTGCCGACCCACGAGGACAGCATCCGCGCCCAAGGCCAGATATTTGAGCACATCGGTGCCGTAGTGGACGCAGCCATCGACGAGGATCACCATCTTGCCCTTCACCTTGTCGGCGATTGCAGGCAGCGCGTCGGCTGTCGCGGGCGAGTGGTCGAGCACCCGGCCGCCGTGGTTGGAGACACAGATTCCCGCCGCCCCGGCTTCGCCCGCCAGAAGCGCATCTTCCGGGGTCATGATGCCCTTGATTAAAACCGGGATTTTGGTCGCGCGAATCAGTTCGCGCAGTTGAGCAACAGTCTTAGGCTCCACCGCGGTCGCGCTCGAAGCATCCATCCAACCCCGGCCGGCGGAGTCGATATCAATGGTGATCATGAATGCCTTAGCCGCCTCGGCCAGGCGGATGACACGAATCAGGTTCTCATTCGGGCGCGGTTTAATGCCGGCAACCACTTTGCCGGGGTAGCGTGCGACTACGTCGTATCGAGCCTTCGTCACGTCCCACGGGTCCGACTGAATGTCGCCGACCGATCCCATCGTGCCCGCATCAACACACCCACCGATAATGGCGTCGAAGTACTGAGCTTCCGACATGTCATGGAGATTCGGGAAGTTCACTGCCAATCCTCCAATGGGTGCCGCCATCGCGGGAAACGAAAGCTTCTGCCCAAAAATCACAGTGGAGCTGTCAGGTTTCTTGTTCCCGCTCAATGGCCGCAATTTGAGCCGTACGCGCTGCAGGCCGCTGAAGTTATTTTGGAACGACATGCCAGAGTCCAGTCCGCCTATGCCCGGAAATTCTCCCGCGCATGCAACTCCGTCGCATTGCGGGCAGACGCGGCATATCGGATAGAGAACCTGGCGAGCCCTTTGATAGACTTCCGCGACGCTTCCTGTGGCGCTGGCCGGTCCATAATGAGTGGCCGGCGCCGGCAATGGCGTGTCGCCGGTTGCCGCCGCCGCGGCCGGCATCAAGGCTCGACTTGCGAATGCGCTGGCTCCTAATAAGGCTGACGCTTTCAAGGCTGTTCTTCTGTTTATGGTATCCACATCACACCTCCGCCTAGCGTTTCCCTGCCGCAAACTCGTACAGTGGGACCGTCAGACTGTTCTGCTTTTGCAACGTATGTTGTTCAGGTGCGAATCTATCGCCCTGTGGAGTTGCCATCTGTCCGGAACCGCACAGAAGGACGGCGGCTGCCACAGGGGTTGTCGCTCCCATGACAAGCGGGGGCAGCTCGATAGCGCCGCTCTGGCTGCGGAGGTCAAGATCGGTAAACGGTACAGACCACGTGAGCGTGATACGGTCTAGCGGCGCTCCAGTCGTCTGCGAATGACTCACCACCTTTGTCGTGACCGCCTTGATCCCCATGCGGGCCCCGGTCACGGCGATCTCATCAAGTTGGTCTGCTGCAATCGCGCCGGGGAAACGAGTGCGGTTGTTAAATTCACCATGTAAACTTTTTATAGTGAATTTATCGAAACACCAATGCAATACTGCCCATGGAAAGCTCTTAGGGTTACTCGGCGGGAAGATCCGGCGATTGGATCGATGCTGCCGCCATGACCTGAGTCATTGAACGGCAACGCCATGGGAAAATCATGAGTGGGAAGTACGAGCTGAAGGACCTGACAACCGGAAAAACGGCGTCATTGGATGCCGTCTCGGGAACTATCGGCCCCGATGTGCTCAACATTTCACACCTGACCAAGGATTTCGGTGTGTTCACCTTCGATCCCGGCTTCATGGCAACCGCCAGCACCGAGAGCAAGATCACCTACATCGATGGCGATGCGGGATTGCTGTTGTATCGCGGTTATCCCGTCGAGCAACTCGCTGCGCGGTCCAGTTTCCTGGAAGTGGCAAATCTGTTGATTTATGGCAAGTTGCCGACCTACGTGCAGCTCGATGCGTTCCGTCAGTCGATCATGCGGCATACCATGGTGAACGAGCAGCTAATGCACGTTTTCCGCGGTTTCCGTCACGACGCCCACCCCATGGCGATGGTGTCGGCCGTGGTCGCTTCCATGGCCGCCTTCTATCACGACACGACCGACATCAATGACCCGTACCATCGGGAAGTGTTTGCTCATCGGATCATCGCCAAACTGCCGACGATCGCGGCCGCTGCCTATAAGCACACGCTCGGTCAACAGTTCATCTATCCCCGAAATGATCTGGGCCATTGCGAGAATATGCTCAACATGTTTTTCGCGGTTCCATTTGAGGCCTACTCGATCGATCCCGTAGCGGCCGAAGCGCTGGACCTATTGTTCATTCTGCACGCTGATCACGAGCAGAATGCCAGCACGTCGACGGTGCGCTTGGCCGGCAGCACGGGCGTAAATCCCTACGGAGCGATTTCCGCGGGGGTCTCGGCATTATGGGGACCGGCGCATGGCGGAGCCAATGAGGCGGTGCTCGACATGTTGGACGACATAGGATCGGTCGCGAACATCGATAAATTCCTGGCGCGGGTCAAGGACAAATCCGACGGCGTGCGATTGATGGGATTCGGCCACCGTGTATACAAGAATTTCGACCCACGCGCCAGAATCATCCGGGATATGTGTTATCGCGTGTTGCAGAAGCTCGGCAGGACCGACAATCCACTATTCGAATTGTCGCTGAAGCTCGAAGAAATTGCGCTCAAAGACGAATACTTCGTGTCGCGCAAACTGTATCCAAACGTCGACTTCTACTCCGGCATCATTTACAGCGCTATTGGAATACCACGCTCCATGTTTACTGTCATGTTCGCTATTGCCCGCACTGCTGGGTGGGTCGCACACTGGCAGGAAATGGTTTCCGACCCGCAGATGAAAATCGCTAGGCCGCGCCAGCTTTACACCGGTCCGGCTCAGCAAGACTACCGGGCTATAGAAAGGCGCAGCATAGCCTGATCGGTGCGAGCGACCTACATTGTGAGCGACACTCAACAAATCCTGACCGAGGCTGCCGAATGGCTTCGCAGCGGACGCGGCGTTGCATTGGCGACGGTCGTATCGACTTGGGGCTCCTCCCCTAGGCCGGTCGGATCGAAGCTCGCGGTCGACGACACGGGGCACATGATCGGCTCGGTCTCAGGTGGCTGCGTGGAGGGCGCCGTGGTCGAGACCGCGCTCGGCATCATCCGCACCGGTGCGTCCAAGGTGCTGGAATTCGGCGTGAGCGATGAGCAAGCGTGGGAGGTAGGTCTTGCCTGCGGCGGTAGGGTGCGGATTTTTGTCGAGAAGTTATCGTGAAACTCGCATTGCTCGATCGGTTGTTGGCTGCCGGCGGCAGCGCGGCGGCGCTCGCGACCGACTTGACGACGGGTGCGCAGTGGATGGTGACTGCGCAAGGCTGTGTCGGCGACGGGGAGCTTGGCACCGCTGCAATGGCTCAGGTGCGTCGGTCAATTGACGAGGATCAGAGTCAGACGATCGAGACAGAGACAGGCCCGCTGTTTGTCGAGGTCTGGAACCCGCCGCTACGTTTGATCGTGGTGGGCGGGGTACATACGGCGCAAGCGCTGGTGCCGCTTGCACGGTTGGTAGGCTACGACGTCACCGTGGTCGACCCCCGCTCGGCGTTCGCGACACCCGCACGCTTTCCGGACACGAAGTTGGTCACCGCTTGGCCCGATCAAGCGGTGCCCGGACTCAGGCCCGACCGCCGCACGGCCATCGTGACGCTCACCCACAATTCTAGAATTGACGATCCGGCGCTCGCGGCGGGATTGCGTACTGAGGCGTTCTACATTGGGGCGCTCGGCTCGCGGCGGACGCATGCGCAACGGTGCACACGGTTAACTGAATCTGGCTTCGATGCGGCGGCGATCGGGCGCATCCACGGACCGGTGGGACTTGCGCTCGGCGCATTAACCCCAGGGGAAATCGCTGTATCGATTGTGGCCGAGATGACGGCTGCGCTGCGCCGTAGTCCGCTTGCGAACCGAGCACCAGCGTGATCCCGCAGGGCCGCTATCCCGAACTAGGACTTCGGCGGCGTGTTCAGGGTTTTTAGCGCCTCGACGTCTTCGGGACGCAGCACATTCGGGGGCTTGCAACGCGGATCACTGCGTTGCGAGGCAATTGAATCTCGATCATTGCGGGCCGCAGATGAGCACGGCTGCCGGCAAATCGCTAAATACCGCTTGCGCGGACAAGCACCCGTCATGGACCGTGAACTCGCGTCCGCTCAATAGATCCCGCCAGGCATGGCCCTGCAGATTCTCGGGCAGTGCGATCGTGCTGTCGGCGTCGAAGCCGCGGCTCTCCAGCCGGCACGGGAAGCGCGCCGTCAGGCTCAGCAATGCCTGCTCCCCATATTGGCGCGCAAAGGCGCAGACGCACTCGGCCTGGGTGCCCTGCGTCTCTAAATCCTGATAGCTGCCGGCCGCGAACAGCTCCGCTGACTGCCGCCGGCATTGGAGTAGTGTTGTCAACGTAGCGAGCTTGAACCGTGCATCCTGCCAGCTCGCGAAAAAGCCGCGCATGGCAGCGCGCCGGTCGCGCTTGAGCGCGATATCCACCTCATCGAGCAGGCGCTGCCTCTGAGCGTAATCCACGGGGCGCCGATTATCTGGATCGACCATGCTCAGGTCCCAAAGCTCGGTTCCCTGGTAGATGTCTGGCACTCCGGGCGCAGTGAGCTTGATCACCGTCTGTAGCAAACTGTTATGTGCGCCCAGCGCGGCAATGCGTCCGGCAAATGGCAGAAAGGTGGCCAAAAACACCGCCGCTCGATTCGACAGCAGCGCGGTATCGACGAATGCCAGCGTGGCCTCTTCGTAGGCTAGGTTCGGAATCGCCCAGGTGGAGTGCACGCGAGCCTCCCGCAGCGACTTACGCATCGTTTGCCGCAGTCGTTCCGCGTACGGCTGTAGCGTGGTGGCGTCCAGCCGCTCGGGCCGCAACAGATCCACCGGCCAACTGCCAAGCAGTAACTGATAGAACAGATATTCATCATTTCGGTCCGGTGCCGGCTCCGCATCCGTGCCGCCAGGAGGGCCGCGCAGAATCCGGCTGCAATTGAGCGTCAGCCGCAGCCACTCCTCCGGCAATTCGGACAGTGCCGCCAGGCGCGCGCGCGCATCTTCACCATGTTTGGTATCGTGCGTGGACGTTGCCAGCATGGCATGTGGGGAGGTATGCGCACGCTGCGCATTGGCCTTATGAAAGGCCGCCAATGAAACGCCGAAGCGCTTAGGTGCACCGCCCACCTCATTGAGCGCGATAAAACGCTGATAACGATAAAAGGCGGTGTCCTCGAGCCCCTTTGCCATGACTGGGCCGCTGTATTGCTGTAGCCGCATCACACAGCTCAGTGCGGATTGGCGGCTGAAGCCGCTGCGCGGCTGCCACATCGCGCCGCCGAGCAGTTGCTCGAGAAAATCGAACACGCTCGGATCGCGTTCCAAGTCGCTGCTGCGCGCATGCGCCAGCGCCCACTCAATGTCACGCCGATCGTTGTCGCTGATCGCGCCTTCCGCATCGATGTAAGTGCGGTAGACGGGAAAGCAGGCGATCAGTTCCTTGAGCGCGTGGCGTAGCAGATTGTTTGTGAAGTCGGCAGTGCGTGGATTCTGGCGCGCCAGGCGCGCGAGGTCGCGCGCCAAGACGTTGAGTTCGCCCGCCAATTCGCCATCCATAATGCGCAATTTGCATTCTCGGACGATTGGATCGAAGGTGCGCCGTTCACGGGCAAACTCGGCATAGATCTCGGTGAACCTCGGTTCCGCGTCCGCATCGATCAGGAGCCCAAGCACCTGGTTGGCAAAGTCGTAGCCGGTGGTGCCTTCGACCGGCCATTCTTCGCGTAGCCGCTCATGCGGCGCCAATATTTTTTCGATGACGACATAAATGGGACGCCCCGGCGCTTCGGCAGAAATGTGTGCACGCAGGCGCTGCAGGTAGGCTTTTGGATCTTGTAGTCCGTCAATGTGGTCGATGCGCAATCCGTCAAGCGTGCCGTCCCCAAGCCATTCCAGGACCCGGCGATGCACGTGATCGAAGACTTCCGGCAGTTCCATTCGCAGCCCGGCCAGTTCATTAATGTCGAAGAACCGTCGGTAATTGATATCGTCGGCGGCCGCTCGGAAATGGGCAACACGCCAGTGCTGTTCCTGAATCAGATCGTGCAGCGCTTGCCAGCTGGCGGCATCGTCCTCGTTGCCCTCGAAGCGATTCAGCGCAACATGGAGCGCCTCGCGCACGTCGGCGTGCGTTTGCACGAGCTGCGCGAGCTCCGTCTTGAGATCGGCTGCGCGTCGTACGATTTGGGGTCGTCGGGCGGTGAGCCACGAGAACGCATCGCTGAGCTTTTCGAGCTGTGCATGACCATTGCCTAGTACACGCCCATAATGCAGTGGCCAGATCGGCAGCATGTGCGTCTCGTAGGCCCATACCGCCAGCGTCCCGGTGGCCTCGTCAAACTTAAGTCGCAGTTTTCCACGCTCAAGTTCCACGCCATATTGAGCGCCGAGCAAGGGTACGAGCACTTTCTCGTGCAAGTAACGGCGATCGGGGTCCCATTCGATGTCGAACCAGCCGGCGTATACCGACTCCTGACCCCATTCGAGGACGTCGAGCCACAGCGGATTATCGGCCCCGCCGACACCCATGTGATTCGGGACCACATCGAGAATCTGTCCGAGGTGCTGGAGCTTCAGCGCAGCGCTCATGCGTCGGAACGAAGCGTCATCGCCGAGTTCGGGATTGAGCTGCGAATGATCGACAATGTCATAGCCGTGCAGACTGCCGGGACGTGCCCTCAAATAGGGCGATGCATACAGATGACTCACACCCAGTTGCGCCAGATAGGGCGCCAAGGCTGCCGCATCATCAAAACCGAAATGCGCATGGAACTGCAGCCGATAGGTGGCACGCGGAATCATGGTGGCGGGCTGCGCCGCAGGCTCCAGCGTACGGCCCAGGGCCCGAGGCGGCTACCGTCGCCGAGGTCGCCTTCTTGCCAGATGAGTTCACCCGCCTCAAGCGGAAAGCCGCCAGTCGCGATCGCTGCCAGATTTGCCGCGAGCATCAGCGTACCCGCCGAAGTGTCCCAGGTCAGCGCGACAGCACCTTCGCCCAGTGTGGCGTAGCGCGCGTGTTTGCCAGTCAGTCCGGGTAGCAGCGGCTGAATGTGCTTGCGCCGCGCGGCCAGTGCGTCCCGGTACCACTGCAATACCGCATTGTGAGGGGCATTGTCGAGCTTCGACCAGTCGAGTTTGGCTGCCGCAAAGGTGGCCTCTGCCTGCGGATCGGGGATACGCTCGCGCATGGTCTTGGCGCGAAACTCCGCAAATTTCTCGAATTCCTTGCGGCGGCCCTCCCGTATCGCTTGCGCGAGCTCAGCGCCAAAATCGCAGAAGAATGCGAACGGCTCCACGCTGCCCCACTCCTCGCCCATGAATAGCATCGGTATCTGAGGCAAGAACAGGTAGACGGCGGCAATCGCGCGCGCAACCGGCGTTGGCGCAAGCGCCGCAATGCGTTCGCCGCGGGCGCGGTTGCCGATTTGATCATGATTTTGAATGAAGGCGACAAAGGCCGCGGCGGGCAGCTCTGCGCTCGGCTCGCCGCGCGCGCTGCCGCGATACTTCGTCAATTCGCCCTGAAACGCGAAGCCCTCGGCGAGCGCGCGGCCCAGGCGATTGGCGAGCGGCACGTAGTCGACATAGTAGCCGGTATTCTCGCCGGTGGCGGCGACGTGTAGCACGTGATGCAGATCGTCGTTCCATTGCGCGGTGTAGAGCCGCGGTTCATCGGATTCGGTGCGCGTCAGCCAGTGCGCCTGGTTGTTATCATTCTCAAGCAGCAGATGTACCGGTCGGCCGCGTATGCGTTCGCGCACCTGCCGCGCCAGATCCTCAAGAATATGCAGCGGGCTGTCATCGGCGATGGTGTGCACAGCATCGAGCCTAAGCCCGTCCAAATGAAATTCCTCCAGCCAATAGAGCGCGTTGTCGATGAAGAACTCACGCACGGGGCCGCTGCCTTCGCCGTCGTAGTTAATGGCATTACCCCAGGGTGTCTGGTGACGATCGGTGAAAAACTGCGGTGCGTAACGCGGCAAACAATTGCCATCCGGGCCGAAATGGTTGTAAACCACGTCCAGCAAGACCATCAGGCCACTTGCATGAGCGGCCTCCACCAGGGCTTTCAGGTCTTCGGGCCGGCCATAGGTCGCGTCCGGCGCGAATGGCAATACGCCGTCGTAGCCCCAGTTGCGGCCACCGGGGAAATCCGCGACGGGCATCAACTCGATGGCTGTAATGCCAAGCGTGGCCAGATGCTCGAGCCTGCCGATGGCGGCGCGAAAGGTGCCTTC
>Ga0181536_10006364_pt1 | contig 11858 bp, 8 predicted proteins | sample PEATcosm2014_Bin_41_FD_121105 | JGI IMG/M metagenome (GOLD analysis project Ga0181536, IMG submission 121105) | Peatland microbial communities from MTU Mesocosm Facility, Houghton, MI, USA - PEATcosm2014_Bin17_60_metaG | ecosystem: Environmental > Terrestrial > Soil > Wetlands > Peat | place...
AGCTGGACTTGGGCGGTATATTCCCTGGGCATGGTGGGTCTGGACATCTGCGAGCTGTTGACCGCGCACCTTCGCACGGCGCGCCCGGCGGCCACCTTCGTAACACACGGGATATTGCTCGATCTCCTGCTTCGCGACGGCGAGGTTGCGGGCGGGTTGGCCTATAACGGCGATTCCTGGCTCGCAATCCACGCTCCTGCCGTCGTCTTAGCCACCGGCGGTGCCGGGCAGCTTTTTGGCAATACCACCAACCCGCCCGGAGGACTTGGCATAGGCTATGGCCTCGCCCTCGAGGCTGGCGCTGCGCTGGTCGACATGGAGTTCGTCTCCTTCGAGCCGTTCATCGTCGCCGCGCCGAAGCAGGTGCGCGGCCGCGATCTACCGACCACTGTGCTGCGTGAAGGTGCGCGCCTGCGAAACCGCTTGGGCGAGGAGTTCCTGGACACTTCTTCGCCGAGCAAGGATGTCATTTGCCGGGCGATGGTTCGTGAGATCCGCGAGGGACGCGGAACACCCTCCGGCGCGGTCCTGTACGACATTCGCGGCATGGCCCCGGAACTCGCCGATCGCTACGTGCAGATCGGCCAGGTGCTGCGCACGCTGAAGCTCCGCTCCTCCGAGGCGCAGCTCGAGGTGACTCCCGCACAGCACTTTTTAATGGGCGGCATCCGCATCGACGAACACGGGCGCAGCAATGTGCCCGGCCTCTTTGCCGTGGGCGAAGTCTCGGGCGGAGCGCACGGCGCCCACCGCCTCGCCGCCTGCGGCGGGACGGAAGTGGTCGCGATGGGTGCGATTGCAGGCGATACCGCAGCCGACTATGCTCGGCGCGCGGGCCGCGTCGCCTACCAGCACCGCGTCCTGGCTCGCCCGGAGCTCCTTCCTCTCACCATCGAGGCGCCGGGGCAGGCTGAGCTCCACCGCATCCGCCAATCGCTCGATGCCGGCTGCGGAATTCTGCGTGACCGCCAGGGCATCCTGGACACCATCGCCGTCCTCGACGGCATCGCCGACGTACTACGCGCGCAGGGAAATATTCGAACCTTTCTCGGCCGCTCGGCCTTGCTGGCGCTTGCCATCGCGCAAAGCGCGCTGCTGCGTGAGGAAAGCCGGGGGGATCATTATCGTGCCGATTACCCAGCTCGCAATGACATCTCGTGGCTCGGCAACATGGTGGTGCGTCTGCGCGCGGGCGAGGATCGGCTCGACTTCAGCTTCGAGAAACTGGGTCTAGCCGGCCGCGGCGCAGCTTCGCTACCTGTATCCGCCGTATGCGGTCGAGCCCAGGAAAGCTAAGTGCACCACGATCTTCCGGTATGCCCCATGATCCGATGTACCCATGCGCCATGCCGCGGGCAATCTACAAGTTTCTTTGGCGGCATGGATCGAGCCAAATACTCCGAAAAAAGATTGCATACGATGTCTGACCCATGATATATGAGATACAGAATGATCAACAACTCTTCTGCTCTACCGCTGGATGCAGCCGAGGACGGAATGCCTAGGGTGCAGATCGAACGCCTTACCGACCGGCGCGTGCTCACCGATCGGGTGTACGACATTTTGCGCGGGGCGATTCTCTCTTCGGAACTGAAGCCTGGGGCGGCTCTCATCGAACGTAATCTTGCCGAGCGCTTTGGGGTGAGTAAGAGCCCAGTTCGAGACGCGCTCCAACGCTTGGCTGGCGAAGGTTTAGTGATTCCTTCTTCGCATCGCGGCATGACAGTCACCAGCATTAGCGCTAAGCAAGCCGACGAAATCTTTGAGCTGCGTGAGCTTCTCGAACCAACGGCGGTACGACAAGCAATACCGGTGATGACGAAGGCTGACTTTCTCGCGGGTAGTGCGGCGGTTGATCGTGCTGCGACCGCAATTCGGAGTGGCAACTTGAGGCTTGCGATCACCGCCAGTCGCGAGTTCCACAATATCTTCATCGTGCGATGTAACAATCAGCTGCTCCAGGAGACGGTTTCGCGACTGCACGATCGCGTGTCTATCCTTTCGGTCGTCACCTGGCGTGCGCATTCGTCTCATGAGCAGGATGCGCATGTTGCCATACTCAAGGCAGCTGAAGCGCGGGATGCGCAGCTTGCAGGCCGTCTGATGAGCGCGCATATCAAAGCGACCCGGCAGTATCTTCATGACTTCTATAACGCCGAGTGAGGCATGGAGACGACGACAAAAGGATTCGCCCACTGGTCGTATATGCCATGCCGACACACTGGCGCTCGCTTAGAGATTTAGAGAAAGGACAGAGATGCACAAACCACTTTCTGGAATACGGGTCCTCGACTTTACGCGGCTTTATGCCGGGCCGTTTTGCACCATGCTCCTTGGCGATCTTGGGGCTGATGTGGTGAAGGTTGAAATGCCGGAGGGCGATCCTCTGCGTGCGCAGGGGCCACCGTTCTACAAGGGCAACGGCATGAGCTACCTGGCGGCAAACCGGAATAAGCGTTCCATCGTTCTCGATATGAAGAAGGGAAGCGACAAGAGTCGCGCCTACGAACTGGCTCTTAAGGCGGATGTCGTCGTCGAGAATTTCCGGCCAGGCGTGCTGGAGCGCCTTGGGGTGGGTTACGAGAAGCTCGCCTCAGCCAATCCAGGTATTGTCTATGCGTCGATGTCCGGAATGGGCGCCAGCGGCCCGGATGCCGATCTTGGCGCATTCGATCTCACCATCCAAGCCGTCGGCGGATTCATGAGCATCACCGGCGTGCGCGGCGGAGAGCCGATTAAACTGGGAACCTCGGTCTTCGATCTCGTTTGCGGGCAATATACAATGGGCGCGATCGTCACCGCCTTATTTGACCGTACGCGTTCGGGCCGCGGACAACACATTGAGACGAGCCTCTTTGAGTCGGAAATCACGTTCCTCGTCGACGCCGCCATGGAACATCTTCTGACCGGTCACACCCGCGAGAAGTGGGGCTCAGAGCACACCACCGTTGTTCCCTACAAAGCATTTCAGACGGCAGACGGATGGCTCATTATCGGAGCCGGCGTCCAGGCTCTCTTTGAGGCCTTTGTCAAAGCCATTGGGCGCGAGGATCTCAAGAGCGACCCGCGATTTGCCACGCTGGCGGATCGTGTCAGTAACCGCCAGGTTCTCTACGCCATCCTCGATCGCGAGCTGTTGCGCTACAAAACCGACGAACTCATCGCCATCCTTGACGAGAGCAAGGTGCCGTGTGCGCCAGTCAACGATATGGCGCAAGTCTTTGCCCACCGTCAAACTCTCCATCGCGGTATGTTGCAGAAGGTTCATCACCCAAGTTACGGAGAGATTCCCGTGATTGGACCAGCGGTTAAGTATTCCGGCTTCGACATTACAGCGGATTGGTCAGCTCCGCCGCTGGTGGGTGAGCACTCTGCGGAAGTCCTGAAGGACTGGCTTGGCGTCGAGGAAGGTGCCGAGCTCCATCAAGTCAGCGGGAAGTGACTTAAGAAAGGAAACCGCCGTGTCCACAGATACGAATGAAGTAAAAACAGCCGCGTCCACAGAGCCGCCAGAGCCGAAAGATATGCGTGACAACCTGCCGATCGGGAAGACCGTTATCTTTCGCAAGACAGTTTCAGAGTCGGACGTCTACATCTATGCCGGCGTCTCGGGCGATTTCTCGCCGAACCACGTCGACGAAGAGTTCATGAAGAAGGGCCGCTACGGCCATCGCATCGCGCACGGCACCTTGCTCATGGGCTTCATGTCGGCGGCTTCCGTGTTGATGCGTCTAGGCCGTACGGCGTCCCTCGGATACGATCATGTGCGTTTCATCGCCCCGGTTTTCTTCGGCGACACCATTGAAACGCAATACACCCTCCGAGAGTACGATCCGCTGAAGAAGCGGATGCTCAACGACGTAACTTGCCGCAATCAGCATGGCAAGGTGGTTGCGGTCGCCACCCATGTTCGTGCCTTCGTCGACTGATGCGATTGCACCCGACTTGGAAGAGCATCTGTCCACACACGACCAGCGCCTGATCGCGGGCGCGAGGAGAGAAGAATGGCAACCGAGTTGGAAACACCTGTCCAGATACTGCTCGCCGAGGAGCGTGACGGAGTCTTCGTACTGACGCTCAACCGGCCCAAGGCGATGAATTCGCTCACCGGAGATATGTCAGCGCAGGCGACAGAGATACTGGCCGGCATCGCGGAACGTCGCGACATTCGCGTCGTCATTATCACTGGGGCTGGCGATCGCGCATTCTGTGCCGGGGCCGACCTTAAGGAACGCCGCGATGGCGATCCGGATGCCAAATGGACGCAGCGTACGCTGTTATGGAACTTCGTCCGGACCATCCACCAGCTTCCGCAACCGGCGATTGCCGCCGTCCACGGCTGGTGCCTCGGCGGCGGTTTCGAGGTGGCATTGTTTTGCGATTTGCGCATCGCCTCCGAAGATGCGGTCTTCGGCTTTCCTGAAATGACGCTGGGCGCGTTTCCCGGCGCCGGGGCCGCAATCGTGCTGCCGCGGTTGATCGGTCGCGCACGTGCCACCGAAGTGTTCATTACCGGGAAGCGCCTCAAGGCACGCGAGGCATTGGAGTTCGGCATCGTCCAAGAGGTCGTTGCCAAAGAGCAGCTCATGAACAAGGCGTTCGAAACCGCTGAGAAGATCAAACGCAGCAGCAGCCGGGCAGGCGCTGCCGGTATCAAGCGGATGATCAATGTCGGCGCGGACCTCGGATTCGACGGTGCCGTCGCGCTCAACGAGGCGCTTCGCCGGCCGCTCGAAGCAAGTCAGGACTATGCCGAAGGTATCAAGGCGTTTTTCGAAAAACGAGAGCCACGCTTTCGCGGTTACTAGACCAGATTCGCGGAAGGTGTACCCAGCGAAGGAGCCGGGCGTCGAGCCCGGCGGTGCTGGCACTACGCTAGTGGTGGGCACATCGACCGTGAAGCTGTTTTAGCTGCGCGGAGACATGGGAGTCGGTTCGGGGGCTGCGGGTACGCATGCAGAACATTGTGCCCACGCCGTTCGCCGTCTTCCGACCATTTCCAAGATCGACGGACGGAAGTCGAAGCTGTCAAATCGCTTGCCTCTTTCGGCCGCGGCCGAGGAAGCATCCGCCAACTCGAAGCACCAGTCAAGAAGGGAGCTTTACTTCCATGAGCTACACATCCGACCTGGCGCAGTACGTCACCGGCCTGCGCTACGAATCGTTGCCCCCCACAACAGTTGCGGCGGCGAAACGGATCACGCTGGACTTGCTGGGCGTGACGTTGGCCGCTGGACCGTATCCCGTCGCCCAGATCATCAGCCAGTACGTCCGCGATCAGGGCGACAAGGGACGTGCCACCGTCATCGGAACCACCATTCGCACCTCCCCATCGAACGCGGCGCTGGCCAACGGCACCATGGCCGCCGACATGGAGGTCGATGACGTTCATCCCGCCTCCAATTTGCACGCAAGCAGTGTTTTTGTGCCCGCCCTCCTGGCGGTGGCGGAAGCCTATGGGGCGACAGGTACACAATGGATCACCGCCCTGGTCGCGGCCTACGATGTCGGCTGCCGAATCAGCAAGGCCCTGAGCGACAGCAACCAGTATGCCCGCGGCTTTCATCCGACGGCCGTCTCGGGCACCTTTGGCGCTGCCGCCGGCGCCGCCAAACTACTCGGGCTCGACAATGCCGCCGTCATCAGCGCCATCGGCTTGACTGGCTGCCAGTCGGCTGGCCTGCTCACGTGGAGACAGGAGCAGGAGCACTTCACCAAGTCCTTTCAGAGCGGGGTACCTGCCCGCAATGCGGTCGTGGCCGTCGAACTCGCGGCCCGTGGCTACATCGGGGCCGCCGACACGCTGGATGGCCCGAGCAACGTCTTCGATGCGTTCTCGAGCCGCCGCAATTTCCCGGCACTCACCGAGAACTTGGGCTCTTACTTTGAAATCGAGCACACCGGCTACAAGTTCTACTCCTGTTGCCGTGACATCCACTCCCCGCTCGACGCGCTTTTCGACCTCTCCCGCCAGCATGGTCTGAGTGCCGCGGCTATCGAGACGATCACCGTCTGGCTGCCCGAAACCATGGTTCCCATCATCGACAACAACGTCCTTACCACCCACAATCTGCAGCACGTTGTGGCCTGCGGGCTCATCGACGGAAAGGTGGCCAGGCAGCAGGTCTCCGCCGAGCGCAGGGCCGCACGCGAGGTCCAGCAACTGGCCGCACGCGTCAAGTTGTTTGGCGACGCCGAACTCGAAAGCCGGTATCCCGAACACTGGGGAGCGAAGGTCAAAATCCGCACCAAGGATGGGCGAGAGTTTGAAGCGGCTCGCACCGATCCGCGAGGCACAGACGCCGTTCCGGTCACCGATGCCGAGATCGCGAGCAAGTTCCGCGACATGGCAACGACCGTCTTATCGGCGGAGCAGGCCGAGCAGATCATCGAGGCCGTGAACCATCTCGAAACGCTGCCGTCGGTGGCGGCTCTGGTGGCAGCTCACGGGCCCAAAGAGCTTGCCGCGGCCAAAACAAACTAAGCGGCGAGAGTAGTCGGGGCCGGCATTGGAATCGGAAGACGCGTATCGGACAGGCCGCGCGTTCCTTGCAACCGGATAGCGCAAATAATCACGAAGAATCCAAAATGGCTGGAAGATATCGTTACGTAATCGCCAGTGCGCTATTTGTAGCCGGAGCTATCAACTATATGGACCGCGCTGCGCTTGGTATCGTGGCGCCGTTGGTGAGAAAGGATCTGCATTTATCTCCCTCTCAGCTCGGCATAATTTTTAGTAGCTTCTTTGTCGGATACGCGATTTTCGCCTTTCTCGGCGGCCAGTTAGCTGACCGCTTCGGCCCTCGGCGCGTCTACAGTTGGGCGATGGGTGGCTGGTCCTTCATGTGCGGGTTGACCGCCTTAGTGACTGGCTTCACATCGCTGCTGCTCTGCCGCCTGTTGTTTGGCTTCGGCGAAGGGCCGATGAATGCGACCACCAACCGTACCATCACGAATTGGTTTCCACGGCAGGAAACCGCAACCATGGTTGGTTTCATTTTTTCCGGCCAGACCTGCGGAAGTGCTTTCACCGGGCCGCTTGTCGGATTAATTGCGCTGGCGGTTGGTTGGCGTATCTCTTTCGTGGTGATCGCGCTTATCGGCTTGGTCTGGGTCTTCTTTTGGCGGATGTTGGCGACAGACTTTCCCGCGCAGCATCCGCGCGTCAGCAAGGAGGAGGCTCGCATGGTGCAGGAGAGCCGGGCCACCACCAAGCCGGTCGAAGGCAACGACGACAAGCTGCCGCTGCGCTCGTATCTGTTGCGACCGAGCATTTTGGCCCTCGGCTTCAGCCTCTTTGCCCATGACTTTGCGCTCTATATTTTCTTATCGTGGCTGCCTAGCTACTTCACCGACGTGTTTCATCTGAACCTCAAGAGCATGAGTTTTGTCACCGCTATTCCGTGGCTGTGCGGTGCCATTGGCTACCTCGGTGGCGGACTGGTCGGGGACTTTGTCTATAAGCACATGAAGAACGCCGTGCTCGCACGCAAGCTATGCGCATTCCCACCGCTCGGTCTGGCTGGAATCTCCCTGCTGCTGGTCAGTTTCACCACGACTACGATTGCCGCCGTGGCTTTGATCTCAGTTGCGGTGATGGCGTTGACTGCCGTGTCTCCCGCCGTCTGGGCGCTCGAGCACGAACTCGTTCCGGCCAGACATCTCGGCGGTGTAAGCGGCTTCGTTCACTTGCTTGCCAACGTTTCGGGAATCGTCGGCCCCGCCATCATGGGGTTTGCGATTCAGTACCTTGGCGGCTACAGCGCCGGCTTTCTCTTGGGAGCCCTCGTCAATTGCCTGGCCGTGGTCGCCATAATTGTCCTGGTAAAGACCAAGCCGCGTGCCGCGTTAGCGGTTCCTGCTGTCGCCGGCTGACGCCACTTGTTTCCTCGCGCTCGCCAGCATGCTGGGCGGTGGACGCAGGAACTACCTTTATTTTTCCGACCGCAACAGTATCAACAAGGGAGAAGCTGGTAGAGGAACCACTGATAGAGATAGGCTGCTTTGCCTCCAGCAACAACGCCAGTAGCATTGGTATCGGCATCATCTTTATCTGTTATCGGCTTTTTGTTTAGCCGCTTGGGGGGCAGCTCCAAGATTAGGGGGCGAAGGGCTGTGCAAGAAGATCATGGATGCGGAGCTGCCCATGCTGGAGCCGTGCCCAAGGCTATCGCGGAAGGCCGCAAGCCCACGATGGAGGAACTATCCGCGTGGCGCGCCGCCGTAAGTAAAGCAATCCACTTTAAAAATTGGCATTGCAGCGGATTCATTTTAGCAAAATGAATCCGCTGCAGGTAAATATTGTGAGGGTGAAAGCATGCGTTCTTACGAAATTGTAACAACTGATATTTTGGTGATCGGCGGCGGCGGGGCGGCCTCGCGCGCGGCGATCAGCGCGTCGGACGCCGGAGCGGATGTAGTGATGTCGGTGAAGGGCAAGTACGGCAACTGCGGGAGCACGTCGGCCGCCTTCGCCGAGACGACCATGATCACCGGTGCGCCGCTGGATGACGAATCGAATGAAAGCCTGTACAGCGACACCTTTGCGGCGGGGATGGATCTGATTTCTCCCGAACTGCTACGCATACTGGTACGCGACTGCGGCGAGCGGGTGCGGGATCTGGAAAAGTTTGGTCTCAAGTTGCACAGGAGGGTCTACGACGACATCTTCAGCTCCGGCTTTGCGCACAGCACACCACGCACATTCATCGTGGAATCGCGGTTGCAACACGACATTTTACGAGTGCTGGTAAACCAAGTCAGGGCACGGCCTATCAAGGTACTGGAGCAAATCCAAATCGCGCGGCTCTTGGGCTCGGACGGAAGGCTGGTCGGCGCACTGGGCGTTGACCGGGACAACAGGCCGGTCCTATTTAAGTCTGCTTGCGTCATCCTGGCTGGCGGCGGCGCACACGGGCTGTACCCGCATCACCCCTCCACCGGGGACTTGATCGGCGACAGCTTTGCCATGGCTTACCATGCGGGGTTAACGATGGTGAACATGGACATCATCCAGATGGGTCCGGTCGGCATTCGGCCGATCAAGCGGATATTGTCCGCACCGAACTGGCGGCTGAAGCCGGTGCTGACCAATGCGTTGGGCAATGAGTTTTTACAGAAATACCTGCCCAACGATGTGAGCGCCGACGAAATCTTCCGTATCGCCGAGTTCCCCTACACCGTACGTACCCCCACCAAACACCTCAACTGGGCGATCTTTACCGAGATCATGGAGGGCAGAGGCGGTGAAACTCATTCGATCTGGTTTGATCTCACCCGTCTTGGCACCGCCGCTATTCGGGAGCAAGCGCCGTTCACCTATGACACCTTCAAGCAGGCGGGGTTGGATCTTGCCGAAAGCAAACTGCCGGTTTCTATCGGGGTACAGACGTTCCACGGCGGCTGCCTGATCAACACCCGCGCCGCCACCGAGCTGAATGGCCTCTTCGCCTGCGGGGAGGCGGCCGGCGGACTGATGGGGGCCGAGCGCCCGGGCGGCAACGCGTTGGCCGAGTGCCAGGTGTTCGGCAACATAGCGGGCCTTGAATCGGCCGCATCGGTCGGCTCCGTCTCCATGGCGGGCGACGATGAGTTGTGCTTGATTGCGGAACAGGTATTGGACCAGACCGCGCGTGAAACCGACGCATCCTTCGCCTATGCCGGGAAAGCAATCCAGGAGCTGATGTTTGAATCCTGCCTGACTATCCGCAACAAGGAGAAGTTGACCAGCACGCTCAATAAACTTGAAGAGCTGAAGACCGGGAGCAAGAAAAAAAGCGTCGGTCTGCGGGATCAGCTGTCCGCGTGCAATGCCCTGACGGCGGCCGAATTGATCGTGAGGGCATCATTGGAGCGCAGGGAAAGCCGGGGTTGCCACTACAGGAGTGATTATCCGAACCGTGACGCGGCGTTTGACCGTCCCATCGTAATCAGACAGCAGAATGGGAAAATGCAGGCGGGCCCGGAGGATCTTTTGTGAAAGCTCAAGAGCTGGATAACACTGCCATGGGTTCAAAGGGAAAACTTCACTCACAGAGGGAGTGAAGTTATGACTGGACACCTTGCAGGCGTCTATATGAAGCCATCAGGTGCAGATTTTTCATTCCAACGGTAGGAAAATGATTGAGTTGTTCACTATCGTCTATGGTCTGCAAGACCGCATTGGATGAGCGTGCATTCCATAATACAAATATCATTTGTATTTTATGCTATCAAAGGAGGTTTTTTAAATGCTTAGCCTAAAAAATGTCCGGGTGCTTAGTTTTACCCATTTTTTTCAGGGTCCGTACTGTGCGCAGATGCTCGCAGATTTGGGTGCGGACGTTATCAAGGTAGAACCACTTGACGGTTGTTATGAACGACATTCGGCGCCGATGGGATCCTATTATCAGGGTGGCATCAGTTCCGTTCATCTGGCGGTGAACCGAAACCAAAAAAGTGTTGCCGTCGACTTAAAAGCAAAGGAAGGACAGGAATTCATCCACCGTCTGCTCGAAACGACTGAGATTCTTGTGCAAAACTACCGCCCCGGCGTGCTCGAAAAATTCGGCCTGGGCTATGAGAACCTCAAGGACAAATATCCGAAGCTGATCTATTGTGAATTGACCGGGTACGGTTCTAGCGGTCCGTATAGAAATGTGCCTGGGCATGACGTGATAGCACAGGGCAAGAGCGGGCTTGCGAGCTTGGGTAGGGGAGACCAGGCCCCGGTCATAGTGGGTGCCTCGGTTGTGGACACGACGGGAGCCTTGCTTGCGACCTACGGTATTTTGGCCGCCTACATCGACTTTCTTAAAACCGGAAAAGGTCACAAGATTGACTCCTGCCTTCTCAACGCGGGAATGACCCTGCAGGTCGAGGGCTTCGCAGCCTATCTCGCCAAAGGGTCCTTGTATCCGAAACTCAATACCGGCGGCACGTCGAGGCATAACAACTTACCTTGGGGCGCTTATCAGACGAAAGACGGCTATCTTATCGTTTCCAGGATATGGATTCCAGCGATGCGGGAAATCTTTGACGACGAGCGTGTGAAAGACATCGGGGACAATGACCAGGTCGCCAAAAGAACTGAAATAGACGCCATTATCTGCTCGGAATTAAAGAAGAAAACCACCGCTGAGTGGGAAAAGATTCTTGCCGAGAAGAAATGCTGGTTTACCAGGGTCAACGAATACGAAGACGTTGTGAATGATCCGCAGGTAATTCACAACGGCTTAATCACAGAATATGAGCATCCTATAGCGGGCAAGGTCAAAGTCCTCGGCAATCCTGTCCAGTTTGATGGTGAAAGCCTCCCGATCAGGCATTACCCGCCGCTGCTTGGGCAGAACACGGTTGAACTCATGAAAGAGTGCGGCTATACCCAAGCCGAAATCGACTGTCATCTTGCCAATAACGTTGTTGTCGCTTCCGCGTTGCCTGAGTAAGGATGCTTTACATATGCCTTTGAAAGGAGAACGAGTGTATGAGTTGTTATTATGACGATTTCACATTGGGACAGGAGATCATAACGCCCGGCCGGACCATCACCGAGACCGATGTCGTCATGTACGCCGCTATGAGCTGCGATTATGACGAAAGGCACACAAACATGGAAACCGTGGGTGAGCATCAAAGACGACCGGCGCCTCCTTTGCTGCTCTATGGAATATGTCACGGGCTGCTTTGCAGGACGGGGGTTTTTGAAGGTTTTGGGGCTATCGCGTTCGCGGGCATCGACGATCTCGAGTTTTTGGCTCCCGTTTATGTCGGAGATACCGTGCACGGAGAAATACGCGTGTCAGAGATGCGACTCAGCAAATCAAAGCCCGACCGGGGGATGGTCTATTACGATTACACACTTAAAAACCAACACGGCG
>Ga0181536_10006366_pt1 | contig 11858 bp, 9 predicted proteins | sample PEATcosm2014_Bin_41_FD_121105 | JGI IMG/M metagenome (GOLD analysis project Ga0181536, IMG submission 121105) | Peatland microbial communities from MTU Mesocosm Facility, Houghton, MI, USA - PEATcosm2014_Bin17_60_metaG | ecosystem: Environmental > Terrestrial > Soil > Wetlands > Peat | place...
CGCAGCGAATGCATCGCCCGCAGCGCATCGGCGGCGTAGGGTTGCAGCAGCGTTTCCTGCAGGTACAGCCACAGTTCCGCTCCGCGCGGCGGAGTCGCCGCCAGCGCGGGAAGCGCCTGCTCGATGCGGTATTCCGTGGTGGCACTCAGCCGCAGCCCGTGATGCGCCATGAAATGAAACAGCCGAAGGAGCACTTCGGGGTCTTGTAGAGATGACGGCTGCTGCAGGAAGATCAGACCGTCTACCACAGAAAAATCGGCCGTCGTAAGCCGCGCCCGCCAGCTCTGCACCTGCCGGTACAGCGCCGACCACGCTTCAGGAATTTCCTCGAGCAATTGCGTCACCGTCCGCTGTACGGTGCGCGCATGCCCGAAATAGATCCGCATCCAGTCAGCCGCCGAGAGTTCGCCCGCGCCGGCATCCCCTATCCTCACTCCGATTTGGCGCCTCGCCGCTTCGTCCTGCGCCTCCCAGCTCAGCGTGTTGTCGTCGCGCCCATGCCGGAAATGGAGAAAGCACCGCGCTGCCATCAGAAAATCCAGCGCCGCTTCCAACTGCCGCCGCACCGGAGCCCGCAGCGAACTTCCATCCGGCCAGTCGTGCAGCTTATCCATCGCCGAAATCAGACCCAGCCAGCAGGCCACGTTGTAATCGCGCAGTCCGCCGGGAGCCTGCTTCAAGTTTGGCTCGAGATGATATGGAGTAAGCCCATATTTGCCGTGCCGCTCGCGCGTGACCTCGGCCAGCCCCTGCAGCAGAGCTTTCGATTCCCGCATGACCAGCCTGGGGATTACTTTGTCATGCAGTCGCCGGAACAACTCGCGATCGCCCGCCAGGTAGCGGCAGTCCAGAAGAGAGATGGTGAATTCCGTGTTGGTAACGTCGTAGCGGTCGCACTCCGCCAGCGTGCGCGACGCCGGACTCAACCTGAGCTTGAGGTCCCACAGCTCCTGCGACAGGCGCCATACTGGGTCTTTGAACGCCTGCTCGGCCTCGCGATCGTCGAAGAGAAACAGCAGATCAATGTCGGAATAAGGAAAGAGCCATCCCCGCCCAAACCCTCCCGTGGCCACCAGGGCGAAGTTGGCTGGCGCTTCCAGGGAAGATCCATCGGGGACCACGACGTCACGCCACAGCCGCTTGAGGATTTCTTCGATCAGCCGTGTGCGCTGCCCCACGGCCGCGCGCCCGTCGCCGCTGGCCTCGAATGCCCGCTGAATGCGCGCCGATTCGTCGCTGAGGAAAGTTCGCAGTTCGCCGATCAAGGAGGACGCAGCCATGATGAAAGGTCCGTGTCATCCTGAGGCGGGTGCATTTACCCGCCGAAGGACCTGAGCGAGCCGCGCGATGCGCCGCAGGCTACTTTGAGCAAGCGTGCCGAAGAGTTCTTTGCGGCGCAATAAACGCGCGTCCGGCTCGCTTCCTTGCGCTACAGCGCTCCTTCTCCGCGCTCGTCATTTCGTATGCGGATCGCCTCATCCACCCGCGACAGAAAAATCTTGCCGTCGCCGATCTTCCCCGTGCGCGCCGCCCCCAGGATGGCCTGTACGGCTTTATCCACCAGCGCGTCGGCCAGCACCATCTCCAGCTTGGTCTTGGGAATCAGATCCACGCTGTACTCGCGCCCGCGGTAGACCTCGGTGTGCCCCTTCTGCCGGCCGTGACCCCTGACCTCGATCACCGTCATCCCTTCCACGCCAATCTCGTGAAGAGCAGCTTTCACCGCATCCAGCTTGGAGTTTTGAATGACCGCCTCAAGCTTCGTCATGATGTTCTCAAGTCCTGTCCCGCATCCTCGTGAGGCGTGGGCACTCCTGCCCACGCTCGCTTCAAGCACTGCATGCGGTCGCGGGCATGAGTGCCCGCGCCACATGAGCTACGCGGACGCCTCCCAATAATATCCCTCTTCCCCGTGTTGGGAGAGATCCAGGCCTTGCACTTCTTCCTCCTCCGGAACTCGTAAGCCAATCGTTATATCCACGATCTTCAGAATTACCAGCGTACCCACAATTGCTAGAACCCAGGCAATGGTCACGCCCGCCAGTTGATTCAGCATTTGATGCGCGTTTCCTTCGAAAAGGCCCGACGCCAGCGTGTTCCCCTGTGCATCCTTGAAAATCGGGTTGACCGCGCTCACCGCGAAAACGCCGGTCAGCAGTGCGCCCAAAGTTCCGCCCGCCCCATGCACCCCGAAAGCATCCAGCGAATCGTCGTAGCCGAACCGCGCCTTCACCTTGGCGACCATCCAGTAGCAGAAGACTCCCGCGATCAGTCCGATGAGCAGTGCCGGCATCGGCTTCACGAATCCCGCCGCCGGAGTAATCGCCACCAGCCCTGCGACCGCCCCGGAGATTCCTCCCAGCACGCTGGGCTTGCCATTGCGAATCCACTCCGCGCCCGCCCAGCCTATGGCCGCCGCCGCAGCCGCGAAGTGCGTGGCCACGAATGCGCTCGTCGCCAAACTCCCCGCCGCCAACGCGCTTCCGGCATTAAATCCAAACCATCCCACCCACAGCAGGCATGCGCCGATAAAGCTCAGCACTACGCTGTGCGGCGGCATCGGTTCTTTCGGATATCCCACACGCTTGCCCAGATACAACGCACACACCAGCGCCGAAACTCCCGACGTCACGTGCACCACCGTCCCGCCGGCAAAATCCAGCGTCGGGAACCGCCCGCCCAGCGAGGCATTCAGCAGCCCGCCCTTGCCCCACACCATGTGCGCCATCGGGTCGTACACGATAATCGACCACAGAACCATGAACACGAGCATGGCGCTGAACTTCATGCGTTCGGCGAATGCTCCCGCGATCAGCCCCGGCGTAATGATCGCAAACATCAGTTGATAAACCATGAACGTCTGGGCTGGAATCGTGCCCGCATAATCCGCGTCCGGCGCCGCTCCTACGCCGCGCAGAAAAAGATTTTGCAATCCTCCAATGAAGCTGTTGCCTGCGCCGAACGCCAGGCTGTAGCTGACCAGTCCCCACATCACGGTGATGACCGCCATCAGGGCAAAGCTCTGCATCATCGTGCCCAGCACGTTTTTCTTGCGTACTAACCCGCCATAGAACAACGCCAGCCCGGGCCCGGTCATCATCAGGACGAGAGCGGCACTGGTCAGCATCCAGGCATTGTCGGCAGAACTCTTCGCGTCGGCAGCCTGCTGCTCCAGCTTGGCCAGGCGAGCATTCGTGTCGGCGGCCGATCCTGGCGCGGCCGCCGTCTGGGCGCTGGCCGTCTGCGCCAGGGTCAGAAACAGCATCGCCGTAAGAATCCCAGTGATCAGCCTTTTCGCAATGAACACTTCGCTCAGGCTCCCGTTAAGCAGATTTGCGCCGTGCGCCGTCCCGATCGCCCCGCCCTACCGCAGAGGTTCCTAGCCAGGGAACAAGCACAGATTCGACGACGCCCACTGTACCGTCCGCCGCCGATTCCCGGAAATTGAAACTATTTATCGTCCCTATCAGGTTTTGTTATTGAAATAGAGGAGGGGTTTGTCTGCTATTTACCCGGCCCCTGCGGCGCCTCTGGCGGGGTCGGCTTCACAAATTTGCCGTCATCCACCGGAACGTTCTGCTGCACCTCACTCACCTGGATCGTGAAGCGCCCGCTCGGCCGCGCCAGCGTCCACCGGTACGGAATCGTCACTCCATCGGTATCTCGATAATCGGCATAATCGATCTGCGTGGGCAACCGGCCCAGCGCGGTCTCGCCGTACCGCACCAGGCGCAATAGAAGGCCAGTCTGTTGGTCAAAATACAAGTCGATCGGAGGCTTCCCCGTGCGCTCGCCCACCACCAGATAGGCATCCCGATCGCCGATCTTCGCCGTTTCCCGCACTTCGGTCTGACTGAACATTTGCTTCAAGTGCGCCGCCAGATGCAAATCTGCGTCAATCGCCGCTCCATCCAGATCGTTTCCGTGCATCTCGCGTATTGGACGCCCCGGCATACCGAGCCATCCCTCATGTCCGTTGAACGCCGTCACGCTGTCTCCTCCCGGTGTATGCGTGAAAGAGATGCGCTTCTCCGGGTCTTTGGCATAAATATCAATCGGCATCGACATGCCGCCGAAATCGATCGTCCCTTTCATCACCCGGCTCGTAATCTTCTCGATCGCCGCCGCTCCTCCCGCTGCCTGCGCATATTGGTCTAGAAGTCGCTCTGCCGTCGGTCCCGCGTTCTGTTTCGGTTCCTCCGGTTTCTTCGGCTCGCCCATCGCCTGTTTAGGTTCTTCGCTCATCACCGGCGGCATGCCGACGGGAACCGTGCTCCCGCGATGGCACGAGTAGCACGTCACCTTGCGATCCCGGTCAAAATTGTCTGCGTTGATGGCAAACATCATCTCCATCATCTTGCGCGCGGTCTGCTTGGGCTTCTTGTCGTCTTTTTCAAACGCACTCTGCACGTGGCAGAAATCGCACTCCACCCCCAGCGATGCCGTGATGAACTGCATGGTCGGTATCAGTTGATCCGCCGGAATTCCCTTGAGCGCCTGAATGTTCTTGAACTGCTCTTCCGCCCTCTTGTCGCCGGCTGGCGCTGCCGGCATCCCCGCCGCCGCGTGCGGGCCCGCGTTCGACTGCGCTCTCCCCGCACTCACCACAAACCCGATCCCCGCACAAAGCACGGTCATTCCTAGAATCAACTTCGCGTTTCTGCTCATTGATTGCCCTCGGTTGGAATTTTAGAAGTTTACCAGAGAGCGGCAGCCGCGGATGACCCTGCGCGCGCCGCACGACGCCGGCCTTCACCCTTGCGGAACGTGTGCCAGGGCGACCAGGGTCCACACGTTGCAGATGGCCAGCCACGCCACGATACACGCTGTCGCCACCTGCCCGTAGCGTGTTTCCATCAAGTCGGCCAGTACTCCCGCAACGAAGATGAAGAGGAAAGGAATGGCGGCCAGCAGGAAGCCCGCCCCGCCAAGATCCGGGTGTGCCATCCCCAGGCCCAAGAAAAGTGCCGCCACCAGCAGTGGCGCCGTGGTGCCGAAATAACGCGTGCGTGGCCACACCGCGTAGGTGATGACCGCGACCGGAATCAATACAAAGAGAGCCTGACCCGCGCGCAGAATCTGCACAAAGACCTGCTTGTAGACTCCCGGAACCATGAATCCGCGCCATGTAGCTCCCCAGAAGATCGCGTGCCGCAGGCTCTCGGCAAACACATGCGGATGGAAGAAGTAAAAGGCAAAGAGCACAACTATCCCCGCCCCACAAGCCGCGAGCCAGATCACCAGTCCCGCTCGCCGCCGCACCGGCGCGACATAGAGCAGAAATCCCAGTGCCAGCGGCACCAGCACGATCATCGGGAACTCCGATCCCACTGCGATGGCGAGTGATACTCCCAGCAGCACGATGCGCCGCCAGTTCCACAGCACGACCTCGCGCGGAGCGTAGAGCGTATGCGCCACCGCGATCGCCGTGAAAATTGTCCCGAATGCTCCCCAGCTCTCGACAATCTCCGGTTCGGTGTGCCAGAGTGCGCTCGCCTGGATGAGCGAAGGCGAGAAGCAATAGAACGTCAGCGCCACGAAGCCGCCGGCGTTGCCGCAGAGACGCCGGGCCACATACCACAATGACGCGCCCAGAAAAACACCGCACGCTAGAAAAGGAAGCCGTGCCAGCCAGCGCCAGTAGGTCGCAGACTCTGGGTCAAAATGGTGCGGCCATGCCATCAAAGGCGCCGCGGAAACGAGGTAGAGCAGAGGCGAGCGCTCGCGGTCGAAGCCGCTCTCCTCGACGCGAAACGGGTCTTGCACGGTGTTGCTCGTGAAATCCATCATGGGCGCCGCGGCAATCCCTTGCCCGTGCCACTGTTTCAATCCTTCGCCGATACGAAAAGCTTCGGTGGCGTCAAGCTGGTTGCCCGGGCGAAGCCCGGCGTGTACCAACCACACGGCCTGGCCAAGAAAGGCAAGCAGCAGCATGCCCGCCAGAAACTGCGGGCGACCGAAACGTTCGCGCGTGAAATAGCCGTGCATATGGTCGAGCCGAATGTTTTACCATGGCGGAGACTGTTTGCCGACAGTCCCGTAATGAGCGATATCGAGATCAAACCTGCCAGTGGGCCTTCACTGCACGCTTCCGCCGTTAAGCCGGCTCCCGATTTCTCCGCCGCATCGCAACCATCGTACGCCTACACCTTGTTTCTCGGTCCTGAAGGTCTCCGCCCGGGCTGGGGACTTGTCATCTATGTCGCCATTTACTACCCGCTTCAGATCGTGGCTGCACGGCTGGCTTGGGCGCATGATTTTGGTGCCAGCGGCCTGTGGTCTACGCTGCTCGAGGAACTTGGGAGTCTCGTGGCCGCCTTGATTCCTGCGGTGGCCCTGGCGCGAGTGGAGCGCCGCCCGTGGAGCGCATACGGCCTACCGCGACGCCTCGCATTCAGCAAGCTCTTCTGGATAGGCGTGGCTTGGGGATTTGCCGGAATCACCCTCCTCATGCTGGCCCTGCGCGGCTTGGGAGTTTTCAGCTTCGGCCATCTCGCCCTGCACGGCGTTCGCCTGATCAGGTTTGCCGCGTTCTGGGCGCTGATGTTTCTGCTGGTCGGGTTGTTCGAAGAATTCCTTATGCGTGGTTACACGCAGTTCACCCTGGCGCGCGGAATCGGATTCTGGCCTGCCGCCGTAACTCTGTCGTGCGGGTTTGGCCTGATTCACTTGCGAAACGAGGGAGAGCATTGGCAGGGATTGCTGGCTGCGGCAGCCATCGGCTTCTTCTTGTGCCTCACCCTGCGCCGCACCGGGAATTTGTGGTTTGCCGTGGGATTTCACGCCGCCTGGGACTGGGGCGAAACATTTTTCTATTCCGTCCCTGACAGCGGCAACGTCTGGCCCGGCCACTTGCTCAGTTCCGCGTTGCACGGCAAGCTCTGGCTCACCGGAGGCACGGTCGGTCCCGAAGGCAGTGTGCTTTGCTTTGTCGTGATCGGAGTGATTTGGATGGCGTTTGCGCGCGCGTATCCGGCGAATGGCCACAGAGCGTTGGCACTGCAAAGGACAGCAGGTTCCTCGTCGGCTTGCTCCTCGGAATGACAAAGGTTTAAGTGTCGGCGTGACAGGGCTGAGTGGAAGCGTGGGCTTCCCGGATCGGGAGTTGATTGGCGGCGAATTTCGACAGCCACCGTTTCCATTCTTCGCTTCACTCTATACTGCCTCTATGCCCTCCGAAGCGGACCTGCTGACCCCGTTGCGGCGCTACTGGGGATACAGCTCGTTTCGTCCTCTGCAGGAGCGGATTGTGCGCAGCCTGCTGGCGGGACACGATACCTGCGTGGTGATGCCGACCGGCGGCGGCAAGTCTCTTTGCTACCAGTTGCCGGCGGTGGTCTCGGGGCGGACGGCGGTGGTGATTTCTCCGCTGATCGCGCTGATGCAGGATCAGGCGGCACAACTGGCGCAGATGGGAATTCCGGCCGCGGTCCTCAACAGCTCGCTCAGCAACGACCAACAGAATCATGTTATGCGGCAGGCGCGCGACGGGGCTTACCGGTTGCTGTATCTCTCGCCCGAGCGGCTCTCGCGCGGCGACACGCTGGGATGGCTGCAGCAGGTCCCGGTCGCATTCTTTGCCATCGACGAGGCGCATTGCATATCCGAGTGGGGACACGAATTCCGTCCCGAGTACCGGCAGTTGAGTTGCCTGCGCACCAACTTTGCCGACCGCCCCATCGCCGCCTTCACGGCCAGCGCCACGCGCCAGGTGCGGCACGACATCCTGGGGCAGCTGCAACTGCGCAATGCCGACAAGTATATTGCCAGCTTTCACCGCGGAAACCTGCGTTACCTGGTGCGGGAATGCGATTCTTTCGAGCAAACCGCACTGCTGGTGACCGCGCTGCGCAATTACGCGGAAGGCAGCGTCATTGTCTACGCGCCCACCATCAACAAGGTCGAGGAAACGGTGGACTTCCTCGAGGGCCAGGGCATTGCCGCCGCGGCCTACCACGGGAAAATGGACAGCGGTGACCGGCGGCGCAACCAGGAACGCTGGATGTCGGACGAAGTCCGGGTGCTGGTCGGCACGATCGCTTTCGGGCTGGGCATCAACAAGGCCACCGTGCGGGCGGTCATCCACCTGGCCCTGCCCAAGTCGATCGAGCAGTACTACCAGGAGGCGGGGCGCGCCGGGCGCGATGGGGAACCAGCGGACTGCGTTCTGCTGTGGAAGAAGTAGGATGCCGGCCTGCTCGGCTATTTCGCGAACCAGATTACCGACGCCGCGGAACGGGAGCGGGCCTGGCGGCGCTATCACATCATTCGCGCCTTCGTGGAGTCGAATCAGTGCCGGCACCGGCAGATTTGCGAACATTTCGGCGAACGCGCGAAGTGGGCGTCCTGCGGCGCCTGCGATGTATGCGGGGAAACGCCGGCGTGGCTTGCGACAGTCGTGTTGCCCGATCCGCGGAGGCGCCGCAGTCGCAGCGGCGGGGTGGCGCGGGCTGAGTCTGGCGTGCCGACTCCAGCGACAGTTACTCCAGGCGTGACCGGACCGGGCGTGAGCGGCGAAGAAGCCGAGCTCCGTGAGTATTTGCGCGAGTGGCGGCGCGCCACTGCGAAAGAACAGAGCGTACCGGCTTACGTGGTCATGCACGACACGCTGCTCGAGGAGATTTGCCGAAGAAAGCCCAGGTTTTTTGCCGAACTCCGGCAGATTCCCGGGATTGGCGAGCGCAAGGCCGAGAGCTACGGACAACTCATTCTGGACGCGCTGGAGCGGTTCCGGGCAGGAGCGCGGGCAGCGCAGCCCGCACTTAAGAAAGTTGCACCCGAGGATGAGACGAAGCGCCTGCTCGCCGAGGGAAGAACTTTTGAAGAAATTGCGGCCACGCGCAAGCGTCAGGTTTCGACGGTGGTGAACCTGGTGAGCACGCTGGTGGAGCGCGGCGACCTCGAGTTCCAGTCTTCGTGGGTAGACAAGGACCGGCGCTCCGTGATCGAGGCGGCCTCCGACAAGCTAGGCCTGGAGTGGCTGAAACCGTTGAAGGACGCCCTGCCTCCGGAAATTACGTACGTCGAGATCCGGCTGGTGGTGGCGCGCCACCGGTGGGAGAAGGATCAGAACAAGGATTCGATCTCGGCGTAGGGAATTGGCGTCGCGCCGGGAGACGTAGCAAGCTGCGCCTCTACGACTCCCGGAGATTGAGAACTTGCCTCGCCGCCTCGCGTCCCGAACGCACGCAGTCCGGGACACCAATGCCGCGGAAAGCGTTGCCCGCCAGCGCCAGTCCGGGCAACTGCTGCCGCAGGCGCTCGATGCGCTCCAGTCGCTCCAGGTGTCCCACGGCATACTGCGCCATGGCCGACTTCCATTTGTACACGCGGGCAAACAGAGGCTCGGCCCGCAGGCTGATGATCTGCTCGAGTTCCTTGCGCACGATCTCCACGATCTGATCGTTGCTCAGCGGCCAGACATTCTCCGCATTCACTCCCGCAAAAAAGCAGCGCAGCAGCGCACGATCCTCCGGTGCCCGGTGTGGAAACTTGTTGTGCACGAATGTGGCGGCCAGCAGACGCCTGCCTTCGCTGCGCGGCACAAGAAATCCGAAGCCGGGAGGCAGACTCTGGCGCACGCTGCGGTCATAGCCCAACCCCACCGTGATCGAAGAGCTGTAATCGATGGCCGCCAGCTCCGCCGCAAGCTCGGGACTTGCCATGCGCAGCACGCGCGCGGCCGCGGCCGCGGGCAGAGCGACGATCAAGGCATCGAACTGATCGGATTGCAGCCCCGCGGATACAACCCAGCCGCCGGCCTCCGGCTGAATCGCCTGTACCGGCGCGTCGGTGAGCAGCGCCGACGGGTTCAAACGCGAGACCACGGTCTCAGCCAGGTGTTGCATCCCGTTCTTGAGCGAAGTGAAAAGCGGCGGCGGGGTCCGGCGCGACCCGGCCCGGATCTTTCTGCGCGCTGCCAGCATGGCCCGGCCCAGGCTGCCATGGGTACGCTCCATTTCCGCGAACCGCGGCAATACGGCGCGCACGCTCAGATTTGCCGCTTCTCCGCCGTAGACGCCCGAAAGCAGCGGGTCGGCGAGGCGGTCCACCATCTCTGAGCCGTAGTGCCGTTCCACAAAGGCTGCGACCGATTCATCGTGCCCCGCCGCTCGCGGCGGATGAAACAGCTCTTGCGTCATGCGCAGCTTGGTCTTCCACGAAAACAGCGGCGAGAAACCGGTAGGCAGGATCTTCGTCGGCACCATGAACATCAGCCCGTCAGGCATGACCACGAGCCGGCCGCCGACGAGTATGTAAGTCTTGCGCTCGGCGTCGTTCGAACCGATGAGTTGGTCGCTGAGGCCGAGTTCCCGGCAGAGATCTGCGGCCCAAGGTTTTTCCGTGATGAAGGAATCCGGTCCCGCCTCAACCACGCATCCGTCGATGTGCTCGGTGCACAGCACGCCGCCGAGAACCGGCGAGGCTTCATACAGAACGTATTCGAGATCGACGCCGGAGCGGCGCTGTTCGAGCTCGTAAGCGGCGGAGAGTCCGGAGATGCCTCCACCAATAATCGCGATGCGAGTCATGGCTTACGGCGCCCGGCTTCTGGTTTTCGGCTTCCGGACGCCGGCGTGCGCGAGCCGGACGGGGAATATTCCTGCACCAAGCGCGCCAGATTCTTGACATTCTCCACCGGAGTTTCGGGCAGAATCCCGTGCCCCAGATTGAAGATGTGACCGGCTCGTCCGCCGGCGCGCCGCAAAATATCTTCCGCGCGCGCTTTCAGTTCTTTCCACTCAGCGAACAGGAGCACCGGATCTAGATTCCCCTGCACGGCGCACTGATGATCGAGCCGGCTCCAGCCCTCGTCAAGCGGAATGCGCCAGTCGAGGCCGATCACGTCAGCCCCGGTCTCTTTCATAGCGGGCAGCAGCGTAGCGCTGTCAGTACCGAAATAGATGATGGGCGCTCCGGTTTTCTGCAACTCCTTCACCATACGGGTCACGTGGGGCAGCACGTAGCGGCGGTAGTCTTCCACGCTCAGGCAGCCCACCCAGCTGTCGAAAATCTGGATCACGTCGGCTCCAGCCCTGACCTGCTCGGCGGAATACGCTGTAGTAACCGCGACCAGCTTGCCCATGAGCGCGTCCCAGTCCACGGGTGAGTTGTACATCATCTTCTTGGCGTCAACGTAATTGCGCGAGCCTCCGCCTTCGATCATGTAGCTGGCCAGCGTGAAGGGCGCTCCGCAGAATCCGATCACCGGGATTCGTCCGCTAAAGTGCCTCGCCACCAGACTCACAGCTTCCGAGACGTATCCCAATTCGCTGGCGCGGCTGGTCTCGAGGCGAGCGATATCTTCCCGGCTGCGAACCGGCTTCTCGATGACCGGGCCTTCGCCCGCCGCAAAGTAAAACGGCAGGCCCATCACTTCGAGCGGAAGCAACAGGTCAGCGAAGATGATGGCGGCGTCCACACCCAGAATCTCGGCGGCAGTGATCGTAACTTCTGCCGCCAGCGCGGGCTTTTTGCAGATTTCAAGCAGCGAATGCTCTTTGCGCACCGCGCGATACTCGGCCATGTAACGTCCAGCCTGGCGCATGAACCAGACCGGCGTGCGCTCAACCGCCTGGGATTTGCAGGCGCGGACAAAGATGGAATTCGGAGCCGACATGAACTCTTGAATGTAGCATTTTTGGCAGGGCGCGTGTTTTGCGGAAGACCCGTGTAGGGACAGCCGCCCCCGGCTGTCCAGTCGAGCGAAGCTCGACGGCATTGTCGTGCGTAATCGAGATACCACCGGGCAGGGCTGCCCCACCCTTCGCGGTTTTCGAAGGGTGGGCACGGTGCACGCTGGCTCAAGCGACCCTGCCCTCTTTACTTTTCCTCCACCGCTTCTTAACCTTATTTCC
>Ga0181536_10006368_pt1 | contig 11857 bp, 6 predicted proteins | sample PEATcosm2014_Bin_41_FD_121105 | JGI IMG/M metagenome (GOLD analysis project Ga0181536, IMG submission 121105) | Peatland microbial communities from MTU Mesocosm Facility, Houghton, MI, USA - PEATcosm2014_Bin17_60_metaG | ecosystem: Environmental > Terrestrial > Soil > Wetlands > Peat | place...
CAATCACCGCCGCATTCCGCCGCAGCCCGTCGATCTTGCTCTCCATGCCAGCAGCTTCCTCTGCACTTAGCAGCGTTCCGCGATGAAAGTCGATGGTGTAATCGGCATCCTTCAGCGTGTGGCCTGTCAGCAGCACCACCACCGTCTCGCCTGAAGCAACCACGCCCCGCGCCCGCAGCTTCTTCAGTCCCGCCAGCGTCACAGCAGAAGCCGGCTCGCAGCCCAGACCCTCGCTGCCGATCTCCGCCTTGGCCACGGCAATCTCCGCCTCGGTCACGTCCAAGCACCAACCGCCGGAATCGTGAATCACCCGCGCCGCCTTGCGCCACGAAGCCGGATTGCCAATCCGAATCGCGGTAGCCCGCGTATGCGCCTCCACCGGTTCCAGCGCGGTGCCGTCGTTCTCAGCAAAGCTGCGCGCCAGCGGATTCGCCCCCGCCGCCTGAATCACGGAAATCTTCGGCATCCGCGCCACCAGCCCCAATTCATGCAGTTCGCGGAAGCCCTTGCCCAGCGCCGAACTGTTGCCCAGATTGCCACCGGGAACGATCAGATGATCGGGCACGTTCCAATCGAAGGCTTCGGCGATCTCGCAGGCCGGCGTCTTTTGCCCCTCCAGCCGGTAAGGATTCACGGAGTTCAGCAGATAGATCGGCGCTTCCTTCACAATCTGCGTCAGCAGGCGCAGACAGCCGTCGAAGTCCGTTTTCACTTGGCAGGTCAGCGCGCCATAATCCATCGCTTGCGACAGCTTGCCCCAGGCAATCTTCCCGTCGGGAATCAGCACCAGGCTCTTCAGCCCCGCCCGCGCCGCGTAAGCCGCCATCGCCGCCGAGGTATTGCCCGTAGACGCGCAGGCCACCCACTCAAAGCCGCGCTCCTTGGCCACGCTCAACGCCGAGGTCATCCCCGTGTCCTTGAAAGAACTGCTGGGGTTCATCCCCTGGTGTTTGGCGAAGAGCTGGTCGATGCCCAGCGCCTTGGCGGCGCGCGGCAGGTGGTAGAGCGGCGTATTGCCCTCGAACAGGGTTACCGCATTGCCAAAGTTGTCCAGAATCGGCAGCAGCTCGCGGAAGCGCCAGACGCCGGAGCGATCCAGCATTTCAGAGGAGGATCGCCGCTCCCGCCACAGCCACTTCAAAGCGCCCGCGTTGGGCCGGTCGTTGCCCCGCCGCTGTCCCCAGCCTGGATATTCAACCTCAAACAGTTCTCCACACAGGGCGCAGCGAAAGTCCGGTTGCGCTTCCGCTCCCGCGATCCGCGCCCCGCAGCCGATACAAAGCAGTTGATGCAAATTGTCGTTCATGCCAAAGATAGGTTACCAGCCGGCTGCGGTTTTTGCCGTTCTTTGTTAAACCCCAGCAGCTCGATTGCGCAAATCACGCGCCGCGAATGCGAGAACGGGCCGGGAACTGGCCAGTCCGGTAACGCGAGATGAATATCAATCTTGCTCAGGCGGATCGATTGTGCCGGTCGAGTGTGCGGGAAATCCCGCTTTGTAACAGGGCACGACTTCAGTCGTGCCGATTGCCGCCCAATAGAACTTTCGGCTTTAACCGCTGCTAAAGCGCAAGTGGCTGAAAACAAATGCAGCAGGGGCTAAAGCCCAACCCCTTTTCGCGCACGTTTTAGGCACGACTGAAGTCGTGCCCTGTTACAAAGCATTTACAACTGCCAGTGTTTTATATGCCTGCCGAAGCTAAGCTAAATTGATATTCATTTAACGCGATCCGGGGTAGTTACCAGAGTCTTTCCCTTGGTCATTGACTCATTCCGTCAGCCTGTGATAACCTCCCGCCGTCGTCGAATTGGACAAATTCTCGTCGCCTGCGCACCTTGCAGGCCGTTGGAATTTGTTATGGGCCGTTGTTTATTTAATAAACGATCTCAGCGATCGACAACGGCGAGCCGGTTCACCTGTATTAAAAGGAGCGATTCAGCCATGAAATCAATGCCTTTTTCAGTCAGCCCGGAGAATTCTTCCGTCGTCTCCCATCGAGTTTCCAGCCGTCCGCGCCAGTGGAGCGCTCCGGCTGCTCTATACGCGCTTCTCTGCTGCTGCCTGCTCTTCGCGTTTGCCACGCCTGCCTACCCGCAGAGCACGGTCGCGGGCGATTGGACCTGGATAAGCGGAAGCAGCACGTACAACCAGCCCGGCGTCTACGGCACGTTGGGAACGTTCGCCGCCGCAAACGTCCCCGGATACTGCAGCAGTGCTTCAAGTTGGACCGACAGCAGCGGCCATCTCTGGCTCTTTTGCAGCGACCTTTGGGAGTTCAACCCTTCCACCAGCGAATGGGCATGGATGGGCGGAAGCAACACGGGCAGCCAATCCGGAGTCTACGGAACGTTGGGTACGCCCGCCGCCGCAAATATCCCCGGGAGCCGCTATTCGGCTTCGAGTTGGACCGACAGCAGCGGCCATTTCTGGCTCTTTGGAGGCATAGGCTACGACTCGACCGGTACTTCCGGCGATTTGAACGATCTGTGGGAGTTCAATCCTTCGACCAACGAATGGGCGTGGATGGGCGGAAACAGCACGTTGACCTGTCCGAGTAGTGGGTCATGTGGCCAACCCGGTGTATACGGCACCTTGGGAACACCCGCCGCCGGAAACGTCCCTGTAGGCCGCTATGGCGCTGCGAGTTGGACCGACAGCAGTGGCCATCTCTGGCTCTTTGGTGGCGAAGGCGTCAACACAAGCGGGCAAGCAGGACCCTTAAACGACCTTTGGGAGTTCAACATTTCCTCAAACGAATGGGCGTGGATGGGTGGAAGCAGCCTGTTTAGTTGTGTCACAGTGGTAGCATCTTCAGGTCCGCCCATGTCGGAGACTAATTGTGGTCAACCCGGAGTATACGGCACGTTGGGAACGCCTGCCGCCGGAAACATTCCTGGTTCCCGCTCTTATGCTTCGAGTTGGACCGACAGCAGCGGCCATCTCTGGCTCTTTGGCGGCATAGGCTACGATGCCAATGTCTCAGGCGATAATAACCTCGTTTTCCTCAATGACTTGTGGGAGTTCAATCCTTCCACCAACGAATGGGCGTGGATGGGTGGAAGCCCTCCTTCAACCAATTGTGGCACAACTGATAATTTCGGATATTCGCAGACCTATTGCGCAAGCCCGTCCGGTGTCTACGGCGTGTTGGGAACGCCCGCCGCCGGAAACATCCCCGGAGGCCGCGAGGAGGCTTCGAGCTGGATCGATAGCAGCGGCAATCTCTGGCTCTTTGGGGGGTTTGGCATTGATTCAGTCGGCAACGGCGGCAATTACGCCAATCCTTGGAACGCCCTACTTAATGACCTTTGGAAGTTTAATCCTTCCACCGGCGAATGGGCGTGGATGGGTGGAAGCACCACAGCGACTGGTTGTGTCACAAGTCCGGAAAGTACCACCTATTGCACCGGCCAGCCGGGTGTGTACGGCACGTTGGGTACGCCGGCTGCGAGTAACGAACCTGGATCCCGCTATTCCGCTGCGAATTGGATCGGTGCGAGCGGCAATTTCTGGCTCTTTGGCGGGACCGGTCCCGCCGGCGATCTCAACGACCTCTGGGAATATCAGCCTCCCGCGGCGGGTACGCCAACGCCAACGCCAACCAAGACGCCTACGCCGACGCCAACACCAACGTGCGCCGCGGTGCCTCCGGCGCCGAGTGGGCTCACCACATCGAGTAATCAAAACGGCAGCATCCTCACCCTGAGTTGGACCGCGGATACCGCTCCGGCTAACTGCACCATCAGCTCCTACAACATCTACCGCAGCACAACCAGCGGGTTCACTCCGTCTTCGAGCAATCTGCTTGCCAGCGGGGTGACGGCCACGAGCTACTCCACCACCGGCTTCGGGGTTTATTACTTCGTCGTGGAAGCGGTTGACGCGTACGGCACGTCGGCGCCATCGGCTCAAATCGAGGGGGTGATTTCAGACGCAACGGCGACGCCGACACCGACACCGACGCCGTCACCAACGCCGACTAAGACGCCAACGACAACGCCGTCACCGACGCCAACGCCAACGCCATTCACCATAACCGTCTCGCCAACTTCTCTGACCATACCCCAATGCGGCTCCGGAACAGTTTCCCTCACTGAGACTGGATATAGCGGCAACGTAACTTATACGCTATCCGGATTGCCGAGCGGCGTAACTGCCACATTAGACGCTGTCCCAACACCCCTGGGAGGCGCTGTGTACACGATTGCCGCGAGCTGCTCCGCTGCCGTCGGAAGCACCAAGGTGACTATCTCCGGAAACACCGGTGCGAAGACAGCAACAGCTACTCTCGCGCTCACCGTCAGCGCAAAGCCGCCTAGCTTTACCGTTTCCGCTTCGCCGGCCAGCCTGACAATTCCACGGGGTGGCAGTGGAACCAGCACTATCTCGGTGACAGGCGTTACCGCTGGCGAATTCGCGGGCGGCGTAACTTTTGAAGCCGGCAACCTGCCCAGCGGAGTTACCGCGGCCTTCACCCCCACTTCCACCACCGAGAGCAGCGTGCTCACTCTGACGGCCGGCAGCAAGGCCACAATCGGCACGGCCACGATAACCATTTCCGCAATCGGAAATTTATCCAGTACGCTGTGCGAACTGCTCGGATCCACCACCATCACCCTGACCGTCGCGAAGCCAACGCCAACCCCAACGCCAACGCCGACGAATACGCCAGTCCCGAACTCGGGGCCGACCGCGACCCCGAAGCCAACTCCGACCCCAACGCCAACCATAACGCCAATCACCGGGCCAACCGCAACGCCAACGAAGACGCCAACCCCAACGCCAACGAAGACGCCTAGCTTTACCGTTTCGGCTTCGCCAGCCGCGTTGTCGATAGTCCAGCGCAGCAGCGGCACCGACACCATTACGGTGACGAACCTGAACGGATTCACCGGCAGCGTAACGCTTGCCGCATCCAATCTGCCCACCGGCGTAACTGCCGCGTTCGCCACCAACCCCACCACCAGCAGCAGCGTGCTCACGCTGGCGGTGACGGCCCTCCCGGCGGGATTGGCCGCTCCCGGAACCTACACCGTCACCATCACCGGAACCTCCGGCGCGCTTACCGCATCCACCAACATTGCGCTCACCATCACTCCCGCGCCATTCACCCTATCCGTCTCGCCAACTTCACTGACCGTACCCCAATGCGGCTCCGGGATAGTTGTCCTCACGGATGAGGCATTGACGAACGGCAATAGCATCAATTTCACTACTTCCGGAGTGCCCAGCGGCGTAACCATCGCGGTAGACCCCGTCCCATTGCCTTTTGACGCCGATTACGAATGGCTCCTGGTCACCGTGGGCTGCTCCGCTCCCGTCGGAACCTCCACGGTTACCTTCACCGCAACCTCCGGCACGCAGACCAAGACAGCCACCCTTGAGCTCACCGTCAGCGCAGCCAGCTAGCGAACGGCTGCAGCGCATAGGTGCCAAAACCGAATGGCGGAGTGGAATGGGTCTTTCGACCTGCTCCACTCCGCCATTCACAATTTGCATGAGCGCGGCAGGATTCCAGAGCCTCCATGAGCTTGCCGAAAGATCCCGCATTTGAGGCTGATCCGCTGCTCGCCGCTGGCTCGCTATTTCCTTAGAAGCTCACCTTTCGCTTCGGGAACCACGTGAGTTGGATGGTGGTGGCCGTTACGGTCTGCTGGCCGGCGGGGTAGGTGGGGCTGCCGGTGGGGTAGATGGGAGCCTTCCAGCGCTCATAGGCGAAGTTACCGTTGATTTCGAGTTCCTTGCCGATCCGCTTGACCAGTTGGAAGTTGATGTCGTTCAGTGTGGCGCCGCCGGGGATGAAATAGGTTGTGGCCTTTTGATTGCGCACACCCACCTGGAACCATTCGTTGCCGCACAGGTGATAGGTAATCCATCCTTGCCCGCCCTTGTCCTCGCGCCCAATCCAGTCGCCGAAGAGTTGGCCGCTGTTGGTGTAGCCCTGCGCCTGGACGACTTCGTAATACATAAAGTGGCCGTATTGACTTGCGCCGTTTGAATGGGGCGGATCGGTGGAGGCGGCTTCGACGCGTATATCCAGCTTGGGAACGCCGGGCACGTGGGAGAGATAGAGGCCGGGCCGCCAGGAGGCGCGGCGCGGCGCGTCAACGGGAGAAACGTCGTCATGCACCTCCGAGTCCGAGTAAAGCGTTAGCCAGTTGCGGACGAAGGGCAGCCGGTAAGAGAAGTCGAAGGCACCGAAGCGCGCGCCGGGGTCCTGGTTGCTGAACTTGACCGCAGCATCCGGAGCGGAGAGGCTGAAGAAGCTCCGCAGAAAGGAGTGCAGGTTGATCGGCTCATGGTCCTTGCCTCCCCAGATCACGGTGCGCTCGAAGCCGAATTCGAGGTCTCGGGTAGGCCGGAAGCTGACTTTCTCCACATGTACCCAGGGATCGATAGGATAGGTGTGGCCCTTGAGCGCCCCGGCCAGGAACTCATAGCGGAAGGGCCCGGTGATCCGCGAAAGCAGCGGAACGCGCAACGGCTCGATGCGATCAATGTGGAAGGCATAGATGTTCTCGGCGTTGTTGGAGTAGGCCATGGCGCCGCCCTGACCGGGTCCCAGCCATTCGTCCTGCTTGCCGAAGGAAATCTCATGGTTGAGCAGATGCGCGGAGGCGTAAGCCTCGATCACCCTTCCCGTAGTTGTTGTCGCAATCGGCCCCGCCGGAATGGTGAACTGCTGGCTCAACGGGATAGGGATAGTGGGAGGGGCGGGAGAAATGAGAATACCGTTGGAGTAAGTGTTGTAGTAATAGTCGGTGGTGCCGTCCATGGTTGCGAGCGCTTGGGCCAGCGCGGTCGAATAGCCGGCGGCCGAGGGCGCGCCCTGGAACTCGCCGCGCGCATAGAGCAGGAACCGGCCGGCCGAGGCGTAGCCGCTGGCGCCGGAATAATTGTTGAATCCGTTCTCGTAGGGGCGGCCGTAGTCGTTGACGATCGTCGAGCCGAGATGATAGCTGTCCCGCAGCGGCGTCCCGCCGATGCCGCGCGCCGCCGAGTAGACCGACTCCACGCGCGAGATGCCCTCATGCTTCAGGCAGGGACCCTCGGAATCGAGATAGTGGAGCAGCGCCTCATATATGTCCTGCGCCTCGCCCGTGGTTGGATCGCTATAGTTATCCGCATCCTGAATCTGGGCGCCGGCCGCCTCCAGCAGATGACTCACGCTGGCGCGGGTCCAGGGGCGCATCCCCAGGTACACGGTATCCACATAGCCCATCGAGTAAAGACGCAGCACCGCCGGATATACCCAACTGTCTACCGGAATGTACGGGGTAGCCTGCGTGGAGGGCGCGCAGACAGTTGCTGGGTGACCTAGATCGCGTTCCGGCGGCGTGGCAGCCTGTGGCGCGGTGCTGTTAGGGGCAGTGCCGGCCGGCGATGAACTCTGTTGAGCCGCTAGAGGACTCACGGCAGCAAGGAGAATTCCCGCCCAGGCAATTGCGCATGGAAGAACAGGAGCTATGAACCCATCTCTGCTCAAATTCATACTTATCACTCTATCATTGAAGCGTTCCGAGAAAATCGGAATACAGTTGAGCAATCCGGCCGGCGTTTCGACTTACTCGACAATCGTTTTTTCGGCAATCTCAATGGCCGCGTCCAGTTGCTTCCCAAACTCGGCTGCGATGCGCTGTTTCAACTCCTCGCTGAACAGCCCCTTTCGCGTGAGATAAAGTTCTATGTTCAGGATGGAGTCATCGGCCGTCCGGCGTTCGCTCGTAGCGGGCTTGCTAGCCTCGGCATTGCCGCCGCGCGCGGGTGAGCGCGCCTCGAAGGGCACGCACTCGATCAGCGTGGGCCGGCCCTGGCGGGCGCGGGAGATCGCTTCGGAGGCCACACGATAGACGGCCACCACGTCGTTGCCGTCAACGGGAATGGTGGGAAGGCCCAACTCCTCGGCCTTCACCGCGATCTTCTCGCCCCTGGCGCGTGGCTTGCTGCTCTCCGGTTCCGCCGCCAGACTGTTCAAGCTGACAAAGATCATTGGCAGTTGGTTCGCGCCAGCCACAAGCAGCGCCTCGCGCCAGACCTCGAGCGAAGTGGCCCCGTCGCCGGAGAAGACGACTGCGATCTTTCCGTTCTTCTTCGTCTTGTTGGCCAAGGCCACGCCGATGGCGATGTTCAGCAGGCCGGCGATGGCGCGCGATGAGGTGATCCCGGGAGCCGCATCTTCAGAACGCTCCGTTTGAAAACCGGCTTTGTCCAAACCGCCGGCAGGGGCAATGATCTGGCCGATGATTCTCTCCAGCGGCGCGCCCCGAATGAAGCTGAAGATGAACTCGCGGCCCAAAGCCGCAACCGTATCCTCGGCGAGCAGATCGATGGCCACGCCCACAGCCGCCGCCTCCTGGCCCGCGGCGGCGTAGCCGTTGACGGCGAACCCGTTTTGCGGGAACAGGACGCGCGCCCGCTCCTCGATCAGCCGACATTTCAACATGGCGGCGTAAAGTGAGAGCAGTTTTTCGTCGGAGATGAGCGAATGGCCGTTCTTGCCGGCTGGCGCCTCCGATGCGGCGGTTGCGATCTTCCGTTTGTTCCTGGTCGTCATGGTTTCCGTGGTCTCTCAGGTTGTTGCGATTGTATACGGTCCATAAGACACTGGTCCGAAAAACGCTGAGTCCAATGAAACCGCCCCCAGTGAATCCAGCCTATGCAGCCGTCTGCAGGAAGGGATTCACCACCCGCAGACGGCCAAATTGCTGTCCATGCTGGAAATCCTCACTGTAAATAATCGAGCAACCGGCCTCCAGCGCCGCAGCCACGATCAGCGCGTCGTACCAGGACAGCTTTCTGCTTTCGCGATGAAGCAGGGTTGAGGCAAAAAGCGAAACCGAAGACTGAACGGCCAACAGCGGCTCCAGAACTTGCACAAGAAATACCGCGCTCTCGATAGCGTTGAGCGGGCATAGGTTGGGCTTTGCCGATGCCGAAAAGAACTCCTGTATGACTTGATAGCTGATCCTGCCGTTGCCGGATTCGATCCCTTCACGAACCAGCGCCGAGGCGCGAGCAGCCTTGGTTGGCGAGGTTGTGTCGAACATATAAATGAATATGTTTGTATCCAGGAAAAAGCTATCGCTCATTCAGTTCGTCTCGTGTGTAGGGTCCACCTAGATCAACGTGCTTGAGACTCTCCATCAAGGCCAGAAAGCGTTTGGCTCGCTCGGTTCGAACGGATTGTGGTTCCCGGGTCTCTTCTTCTTCCTGCATCAAGGAGCCTCGTTGACCGTTCCCGATCTGCGTCCGGGATTGAAATTCTGTCGTCGCGCCGGCTGAGCGGGAATAGTCTCTTAACCATCCCCGGACCGCCTCGTTGAGCGTTGTGCCCTGCGACCGAGCAGCCGCCCGCGCCTGCTCGATGAGGGTTTCATCCGCGCTGAAGGTAATGTTCTTCATATAGCCAGTGTACACGAATATCGTGTACACGAGAAGCTGGATGCGCCAGAACTCCGCGCCTCCTGGCCGAGTCCCGGCATTGAGAACGAGAAGCTCGTCCGCCAGAAAACAGTGTGTGATATTCCAACAAATCCCATCTGCTGTCTCGATTTCGGACAGTATGCGCTTAGAAATCTCTAATTTTTTTGCGGATGAGCTAAAGATTTGTTGCCTCTGAGCCGAAGAAGTCTATAACCGGCCAACCAACTGATCGCTATGCCGCGAGAGTTCTGTACCGAACAGCACAGGAGACCACATCATGTCCTCTTCTCCCCTGGTTTACCCGGTTTTTGCGCCGCAAACTCCAGCCCGCTGGTCGATCTGGCTTCGGGCATGGCTGCCGGTGATGACGTTCTCGATGGTCTTTGCGATCGAGTCCACCACATACTTCGGCGCGGACCGCACCAGCGCGCCGTTGCAGCGGGTGGCCGAGGCGATCTTCGGCTACGACATCGGAGTGTACTGGGATACGATCCATCACATCATCCGCAAGACTGGCCACTTTATGGCCTACGGCGTCTTTTCGCTGGTCTGCTTCCGCGGCTTCAGGCTGGTTCTTGGGAACGCCGCGACTTGGCTGCGCAGCAAGCTGCGGGCGCACGCGCTGGCCATTCTGGTCACCTTTCTGGTAGCCAGCGCCGATGAGTTTCACCAAACTTTTTTGCCCAATCGCGACGGCACGTTCAGCGACGTGATGCTGGATACCTGCGGAGCCGTGGCGCTCAGTCTCGTGTTCTTCCTGGTGATGCTGGCGGTGGAACGCTGGCGCCACAACCGAACAGAGGCAAGCTACGGGAGCCAGCCAGCCTACGTCGAGTAGTCCGCATTGATGCTGACGTACTCATGGGTCAGGTCGGTTGTCCAGAAGAAGCAGTTGCCCTCGCCTTGATTGAGCGCGATGCGAATCGAATACTCCGGCTGCGCGATGTAGGCGTGGGCAGTTTCTTCGTCGAACTCGGCAGCGCGGCCTCCGTCGCGGCAGATGCGCAGATCGCCGAACCATATATCGATGCGCTCCGGATCTATCTCGGCCCCGGAGTAGCCGATGGCTGCCGCCAGCCGTCCCCAGTTGGGGTCGCAGCCGGCCCAGGCGGTTTTCACCAGCGGAGAGTGGGCGATGGCCTTGGCCACGCGCAGCGCCTCCGCATTCGTGGCCGCTCCCTCGATCTGCAACTCGACCATATGGCCCACCCCCTCGCCGTCTGCCACAATTTGCCTTGCCAGCGAAGTGCAGACTTGCGTCAAGGCAGCGGCAAACTCCTCATCGTCCGCGCCCACGATTGCGCCGCTGGCTCCCGATGCCAGTAACAGCACGGTGTCGTTGGTCGAGGTATCGCCGTCCACCGAGATGCGGTTGAAGCTCACCTCGATGGCCTGACGCAGATAGCCGTCCAGCGCCGCTGGCTTGATGGCCGCGTCGGTAATCACGTAAACCAGCATGGTGGCATGCGGAATCAGTTGCGGGTGAATCATACCCGCGCCCTTGCCCAGAGCGGCGATGCGGACCTCTTTCCCATCAATCTCCAACCGCGCAAAGGCAGTCTTCTCCACCTTATCGGTGGTCAGGATTGCCTGAGCAACCTGCTGAAAGTGGTCGGACTCCGCGCCCAGCGACGCGGCCAGAGTGGGCAAAGTCAAGATCAGCTTCTCCGCCGGCAGCGGAACGCCGATCACTCCGGTCGAGGAAGGAAAGACCTCTTCGGGCAGGCAGCCGAAGGCCTGGGCAGCGGCGGCGCAGGTGGCGCGAGCGGCGTCCAAGCCGGCCTGACCGGCGGCACAGTTGGCGTTGCCGGCGTTGATGGCAACCACGCGCACCTTGCCGCCCGTTCGGCGCAGATGCTCTTTGTCAACTATCAGAGGCGCGGCGGTAACGCGGTTGGCGGTGTAGACGGCAGCGGCGCTGGCCGGCGCATCGGCCACAATGAGGGCAAAGTCGGTGCGTCCGCTCTTCTTGAGGCCGGCTTTGGCGGCGCCGAAGCGGAAGCCCTTGGGAATCAGAAACTGGGAAACGTCGCTCATGAAGTGAACCTGTACGATCTACGGCATTTTCAGATGCTTTGATTATCGCGCACGACCGCCGTGCCGCTCCACCTCCGGCGAGAGATTGGCAGTAGCGCTGTTTAATTTTTACACAGGTCGAGTGATTCTCCGGTTTTGTGTGTATACTTTGGCTACGCTCTCAGGACTACTGCTGGAGGAGTCGAATTCATGTCGATGATTCAATATATTTCGTTTACTGCCGACGTTCAAGCAGTACAGGCAGGCAAGTTGAGAACTGCCCTAACACAAGCCTCCAATGAGGGAAAGGACATATACCTAATCATTTCCACTGCTGTCCGGCTATAAGCTGAACAGATTCAGTTGGTTGCCGAGGCATGGTAACTCGTCTTGGGAGGCGATCCTCTGAAGTGCCCG
>Ga0181536_10006369_pt1 | contig 11854 bp, 9 predicted proteins | sample PEATcosm2014_Bin_41_FD_121105 | JGI IMG/M metagenome (GOLD analysis project Ga0181536, IMG submission 121105) | Peatland microbial communities from MTU Mesocosm Facility, Houghton, MI, USA - PEATcosm2014_Bin17_60_metaG | ecosystem: Environmental > Terrestrial > Soil > Wetlands > Peat | place...
GCAAAATCGGCCGCGGCGAAAGCGATGCGGCCGGAGCGAAACAACGGCAGCCCCGCAGAAGCGGAATGTGAAAGCCCAGGGCGTAAGCCCTGGGTAAGCTGCCCAAACAAAGAACGAGTCCCGGGACGACAGAAACAGAGTTGGGAGTGAGCAATGCCCCGAGAAATTGTGACGTTACAGTGTGGTGAGTGCAAAGAGCGGAACTACTCCACCACGAAGAACCGGAAGACGACAACTGACCGGCTGGAGTTCAAGAAATTCTGCCGCCGTTGCCGCAAGCACACGCCGCACAAAGAAGTGAAATAGTCGGTAATCAGTACTCAGCGCCGTAACTGGCAACTGACCACTGGCCACTGGCAACTGCTTTACAGGGGCGTAAGCTCAACGGTTAAACTGCCGGTCTCCAAAACCGGACTTGGGGGTTCGAATCCCTCCGCCCCTGCCAGAACTTGCGACCTGGAACGGCACCGAAGGCTGAACGGACAGAGAAGGAAGTAGAAGATGGCGACCATAGCGGAAAACGCAATCGTGACGACGGTGAAATCCTGGCCGGAGCGCATCAGGTCTTTTTACAACGACGTTCGCACCGAGATGCGCAAGGTGACCGCGCCCACCTGGAAGGAAGTCCGGGCCACGACCACGGTGGTGGTCATCACCGTGTTCATTTTTGCGGTGTATTTCGCCGTGATTGACTACTTCATCCAGCACGGCATGACGGCTTTGTTCAACTATTTCAAGAAGTGAGATCGAGATGAGCTGGTCCGCCAGGAGAACGGCGGCCAGAAAGAAACTCCTTTATGCAGGACGAAGAGAAAACCGAAGCCGCAGCCACCGTAACCAGCGCCGCCAGCGAGCCCCCGGCCGCTGCCGAAAGCGCCGCCCCCGCACCCGAGACGCCGCGCAACCCGAACATGAAGTGGTACATCATCCACTCCTACTCGGGCTTTGAGCGGAAGGTCAAGGAGTCGCTGGAGTCCCGCATCATCGCCTTCGGGCTGCAGGACAAGATCGGCCGGGTTCTGATCCCAACCGAATCGGTCACTGAAGTGCGCGGCGGCAAGAAATACACCTCCGAGCGCATGTTCTATCCCGGCTACGTGCTGGTCGAAATGGACATGGACGATCACGTCTGGCACGTGGTCAAGTCCACGCCGCGCGTCACCGGATTTGTCGGCACCGGGCAGCAGCCCACGCCGTTGTCGGATGAAGAAGTGCAGCACATCGTCTACAAAGTCGCCGACAGCCGCGAGAAGCCGAAACTCAAAGTCAAGTTCGAGAAGAACGAGACGGTGCGCATCACGGAAGGGCCGTTTGCCACGTTCCAGGGCATTGTGGACGAAGTGAATGAAGACCGCGAGACATTGAAAGTCATGGTCACGATTTTTGGCCGCTCCACCCCGGTGGAACTCGAGTTCAACCAGGTGGAGAAGGTCGCGTAGGGCGGAGTGACGTATGGGTACCTTCAGCGTCAAGTTGCGAATATGGAATCCGGCGAAACCGGGCGAGGTTGAGGAATTGGACGCCTTTGTTGACACCGGTGCCGCCTTCAGTTGGATTTCTCGCGCGCGGCTGGAACGCCTGGGAGTCTCCGCGGCGCGGAAAATGAGTTTTCGCACCATTGAAGGCAGGCTTCTGGAGCGAGACATGGCCACCGTTTACGTTGCCACTGGCACGTATTCAGTGCCCGACGTTGTCGTGATGGCGGAAGCTGGCGAGATGGAAGTGATGGGGGCGCACACGATCGAAGGGCTGGGTTTGGCGGCCGATCCGGTTCAGAAGAAGCTCGTTCCGACCGTGATGTTGGCGCTGGCGGCAAATGCCGTGAATCGAATTCATGGATAGGAGCCTTGGCTAGAAGCTAAGAGCTAGAAGCTAGGAGCTAAAGAAGTGGCAAAAAAAGTTACAGGTTACGTCAAGCTGCAGATCGCGGCCGGCAAGGCGACTCCGGCGCCTCCGGTCGGTCCGGCGTTGGGCCAGGCGCAGATCAACATCATGGAGTTCTGCAAGCAGTTCAACGCCAAGACCAGCCAGAAGGAACTGGAAGGCCTGATCATTCCCGTCGTGGTGTCGGTCTACAGCGATCGCTCGTTCACCTTCATCACCAAGACCCCTCCGGCGTCGATCCTGCTGAAGCGTGCCGCTGGCATCGCCAAGGGCTCGGGCACGCCCAACAAGGACAAGGTCGGCAAGGTCACGGCCAAGCAGGTTGAGGACATCGCCAGGCAGAAGATGCCCGACCTGAACGCCGCGTCGGTCGAGACCGCGATCAAGAGCGTCCGCGGCACGGCAAGGTCCATGGGTATTGAAGTGGTCGGGTAGATTGTGTAGGGACGGACGCATTCGTCTGTACAGCGAGCAAAGCGAGCGAGGTTTTCGCTGGCTGCGTCGATGTGGTTAGAGTTCGCGGGCATGAGTGCCCGCGCCACATATTGAGTCAGAGTCGAAACGCACCACGGCTCTTCGAAGCAACGCTGAGCGGTGGGAGACAAGGAAAAGCAAATGCACAAAAAAGAAGGAAAGAACATCGCCAAGGCGCACGCGGCAGTCGAGAAGCGCCCCTACATTCTGCAGGACGCGGTTCCGCTTCTGCAGAAAGTGAAGTATGCCAAGTTTGACGAGACCGTCGAGGTCACCATGCGTTTGGGAGTCGATCCCAAGCACGCCGACCAGATGGTCCGCGGAACGGTCGTTCTGCCGCACGGTCTGGGCAAGTCGAAAAAAGTTCTGGTCATCGCCAGCGGCGACAAGGTGAAGGAGGCGGAAGCGGCCGGCGCCGATTTCGCCGGCGGCGAGGAGATGGTCGAAAAAATCACCAAGGAAAACTGGACCGACTTCGACGCCCTGATCGCGACTCCCGACGTCATGAAGTCCGTCGGACGCCTGGGCAAGATTCTCGGCCCCAAGGGCCTGATGCCCAACCCGAAAACGGGCACGGTCACTTTCGACGTGGGCAAGGCAGTGCAGGAAGTGAAAGCCGGCAAGGTCGAGTTCCGCACCGACAAGACCGCGCTGGTGCACTGCCCGGTGGGCAAGATTTCGTTCCCGCCCGACAAGTTGATCGAGAACGCTACGGTCCTGATCACCAGCGTGATCAAGGCCAAGCCCACGGTAGCCAAGGGCAAGTACATCAAGGGCTGCTACTTGAGCTCTACCATGGGGCCCGGGATCCCGCTGGACACGGCTCCGATCGAAGCCGCGGCCAAGGCGTAACGCCGGTTTGTAAAAAGTTTTGGGAAGGGCGCGGCTTTAGCCGCACCGACCCAGCGGCGCGAGGTACGTTAGCCCGGGCCTGAGAAAGGGATTAGGAGGACGTTGGACCGGCCGCCAGCAGAATCCAGCCGCGAAGCGGCGCAAGAATGCAGCCCACGGCGCAAGCCGTGGGTAGCAAGCAGCAACATCAGTCAGCCCCGAAGGGGCGAAAGAGATTCAACCATGCCAGTTACCAGAGCGAAAAAGACGCAACAGGTCGAGAAGCTGAGCAAAGACCTGAAGAATGTTTCGAACGTGGTCGTGGCCACCTACACCAAGCTCACCGTGCCCCAGGACTATGAACTGCGCAAGGCCCTCCGCGGCGCCGGCGCGAAGTATCAGGTGGTCAAGAATACGCTGGCTGAGCGCGCCGCCAAGGGCACCAAGGTCGAAGGGGCTTTGAAGGATCTGGCGGGGGTGACCTCGATCGCCTACACCACCGGCGATCCGGTGGCGATGGCCAAGGCCCTGACCAAGTATGCCAAGGACACGCCGGACTTTACGTTCAAAGTCGGCGTTGTCGAAGGCCGCGTGATCACGATCAAGGAGATCGAAGCGCTGGCCAGCATGCCCTCGAAGGAAGAGTTGATGTCGAAGCTCTTGTTCCTGATCAACGCCCCGGCGCAGCGCCTGGCCACGACAATTGGCGCGGTCGGCCGCAACTTGGCCGTGGTGGTCGATCAGGGCGTGCAGCAGAAGAAGTTCAAGGAAGCGTAAAGAGATTGTGTGGAGCGGGCACTCCTGCCCGCTGCCGGCAGCATTCATAAGGCTAGCGGCCAGGAGTGCCGCTCCACACGAAAAGTTCGGTTGTCTGCAAGTCAGGGGTTGCGCGGTCCTTTCCAGACGTTGTCTGGCGCGAGGAAACGGGGCCTGGTCGCACTGGAAACCTGATCTGCGGATAACGAAGGCGAGACGTAGCAAGCTGCGTCTCTTTTTCAGGAAAGACGAAAGAGACTAAATACTGGAGAAACGAAAATGGCGGATTTAGCGCAGTTGGAAGAATCAATCGTCGGCCTGTCGCTGCTGGAAGCGGCGGAACTGGTCAAGAAGCTGGAATCGCGCTTAGGCGTGTCGGCAGCGGCTGCCGCCCCGGTCATGGTGGCCGGCGGCGGCGGCGGGGCGGCAGCGGCGGCTCCAGCCGAGGAGAAAACTGAATTCACTGTCGTCCTCAAGGAAGTCGGCGCCAACAAGATTGGCGTGATTAAGGCGGTCCGCGAAGTCACCAGCCTGGGCCTCAAGGAAGCCAAGGAACTGGTGGACGGAGCGCCCAAGACGGTGAAGGAATCGGTCTCCAAGGACGAGGCGGAGAACATCAAGAAGAAGTTCACCGACGCTGGGGCGACCGTAGAAGTCAAATAAGGGCACGTGTGGAGCGGGCACTCCTGCCCGCTTGCCGGCGTACCGCTGAGGCGAGCGGCCAAGAGCCCGCTCCACATAGCCAGAATCGCACCAATCACGGTGCAAAATCGTTAAGGTAGTAACGTTTCTTACTTGTGAAGCCGGGGCGGCGATGTTAGCATCTATGTTAACGTCGCTTCCTTCGGCCTCACTCGATTCCCGAGCGAGGGCTCGCGAGGGAAGTTTGGGCGGCTGCTCCGCGGGCAGGCGGAGCGGAAACAGGCCGGAGAACTGGCGCGAAAGAGTTCAAATCAAGAATGGCGAAACGCCTTGGTTGGCGTCTGCGGGAACTACTGTCCCTGCGGGCGCCCCATCGTCTTTTCTGATTGGCCTGATGAGGTTCCCAGGTTGTCCCGGCTCTACATACGGCTGTTTTTTGCATGAGGTAAGTCCCGCGGCGCCCCAAAGCGCCCCACATTCCGCGGTTCAGGCGCGCGCCCACGGCTGCGCGTGAGATTGGGAGTTTCTTGACGATGAAGAATATTGCCTACCGTAAACGTTTCGATTTTTCCAAGATTCCGGCCACCATCCAGATTCCGAACCTCATCGAGGTTCAGAAGCGCTCCTACGACCGCTTCCTGCAGATGGACAAACTGCCCAGCGAGCGCGAAGACGGCGGCTTGCAGGCGGTGTTTCAGTCCGTTTTTCCCATCACCGACTTCCGCAACGTTTCCCAGTTGGAGTTCGTCGATTACGCCATCGGAAACTGGGAGTGCAAGTGCGGCCATCTCAAGGGCCTGCATCACCTGCGCACGACTTGCAAGAACTGCGGATCGACCGTCATTACTGACCCGTTTCATCCCGGCGAAGTCCTGTGCAACAAGTGCGGCACCTACAACGCCAACACGCCCGACTTCTGCAACAAGTGCGGCGACCCCGTCGGACTGCAGCTGAAGTACGACGTGGCCGAGTGCGAAGAGCGCGGCATGACCTACTCCGCCCCGCTCAAGGTCACCATGCGCCTCACCATCTTCGACAAGGACGCCGAGACCGGGAATCGTTCCATCCGCGACATTAAAGAGCAGGAAGTCTTCTTCGGCGACGTTCCCCTGATGACGCAGAACGGCACCTTCATCATCAACGGCACCGAGCGCGTCATTGTCAGCCAGTTGCACCGCTCGCCCGGCGTCTTCTTCGAAACCGCCAACAACCGCACCTATTTCCTGGGGAAAATCATTCCCTATCGCGGCTCCTGGGTGGAGTTCGAGTACGACCAGAAGAACGTTCTCTACGTCCGCATTGACCGCAAGCGCAAGTTCCTGGGCACGATCTTCCTGCGCGCTCTTGGCCTGCGTTCCGGCGAAGACATTCTGCGCACCTTCTATACCGTCGATCGGATCGCCATCCGCGACAAGAAGCTCTACTGGACGCTCGACCCGGCCAGTGAAAAACCGACCAACCTGCTGGGCATGAAGCTCGCCCACAGCATCAAGTCGAAGTCGGGCGAGGAAATCGCTCACTCCGGCCGCAAGATCACCCAACAGATTCTGAAGGACATTCAGAAGGCGAAAATCACAGAGATCGAAGTTGATCTGACGGATCTCGAAGGCGCCTGGACTGCCGGCGACGTCGTCGACACCACCACCGGCGAAGTCATGCTCGAAGCCAACTCCGAACTCACCGCCGACAAAGTCTCGAAGATTCTCGACTCGGGCGTAGTGGAGATGAACCTCTTCTTCCCCGAGCGCGACGACGTGGGCACGGTGGTCAGCCAGACTTTGAAGCGCGACTCCATCAAGACTCCGCAGGAAGCGCTGATCGAAATCTACCGCAAGCTGCGTCCCGGCGATCCGCCGACCCTCGACACGGCTACGGCCTTGTTTCACGGCATGTTTTTCGACCCGCGCAAGTATGACTTCTCGCGCGTCGGCCGGCTGAAGTTCAACATCAAGCTGTTCGAAAACCAGGAAGCGACCTCGCTCGAGAAGCGCACCCTCGATCCCGAGGATTTCTACGCGACCATCTCTTATCTGCTCAAGCTGCGCCGCAACATCGGCGCCGTTGATGACATCGATCACCTCGGCAACCGCCGCGTCCGCGCGGTCGGCGAGTTGATGGAGAACCAGTTCCGCATCGGCTTGGTCCGCATGGAGCGCGCCATCAAGGAAAAGATGAGCGTGTACCAGGAAATGTCCACGGCCATGCCGCACGATCTGGTCAACGCCAAGCCGGTCATGGCCGCCATCCGCGAATTCTTCGGATCGTCGCAGCTCTCGCAGTTCATGGACCAGACCAACCCGCTCTCCGAGATCACGCACAAGCGCCGTCTCTCGGCTCTGGGGCCGGGCGGCCTGTCGCGTGAGCGCGCCGGATTCGAAGTCCGCGACGTTCACCCCACCCACTACGGCCGTATCTGCCCTATCGAGACGCCGGAAGGTCCGAACATCGGACTGATCTCGTCTCTGAGCTGCTACGCCCGCATCAACGACTACGGCTTCATCGAGTCGCCCTATCGCAAGGTGAAGAACGGCCGCATTGTCGATTTCGTGACCATCAGCAATGTAGGCGATAGCGATTTCAAAGTCGGCGACCACATTGAGAAGCATGAAATCGAGAAGATTAACGGCGAGCTGAAAGAGAAGCGCAAAAAGCCGGCACAGTTGGATCCTTTCTCTTTCTACCTCTCCGCCTGGGAGGAAGACCGCCACACCATCGCGCAGGCCAACGTCGAGCTCGACGACAAGGGCCGCATCGTGGCCGAACTCGTCAACGCCCGCAAAGCCGGCAACTTCGTCCTCGTGAACCGCGACGAAGTGGATTACGTGGACGTCAGCCCCAAGCAGCTCGTTTCCGTCGCCGCTTCGCTGGTTCCGTTCCTGGAGCACGACGACGCCAACCGCGCCCTGATGGGCGCCAACATGCAGCGGCAGTCCGTGCCCTTGCTCCGCGCCCAGGCGCCGATCGTCGGTACCGGGATGGAAGGCGTCACCGCCCGCGACTCGGGCGCAGTGGTTCTCGCCCGCCGCAACGGCCTGGTGGATTCGGTCGATTCCGAGCGCATTATCGTGCGCGTCGAAGGCGAGCACCATCCCACCCAGCTTTCGCGCGAGGTGGGCAGCGACATTTACCAGCTCACCAAGTTCAAGCGCTCCAACCAGAACACCTGCATCAACCAGAAGCCGGTGGTCAAGAAGGGCGAGCGCGTGCTCAAGGGACAGGTCATCGCCGACGGTCCCTGCACCGATCACGGCGAGCTGGCGCTGGGACGCAACGTCCTCGTCGCCTTCATGCCCTGGCGCGGCTACAACTTCGAAGACGCGATCCTCGTTTCCGAGAAGATGGTGAAGGAGGACTACTACACTTCGCTGCACATCGAGGAATTTGAAATCGAGGCCCGCGACACCAAGCTCGGTCCCGAAGAAGTCACGCGCGACATTCCCAACGTCAGCGAGTCCATGCTGCGCAACCTGGACGAAGCGGGCGTCATCCGCATCGGCGCCACCGTCAAGCAGGGCGACATTCTGGTGGGCAAGGTTACGCCCAAGGGTGAAACCCAGCTCACTCCTGAAGAGAAGCTGTTGCGCGCCATCTTCGGCGAGAAGGCCGGCGATGTCCGCGATGCTTCCCTCTACTGCCCGCCCGGCATCGAGGGCGTCATCGTGGACGTCAAGATCTTCTCCCGCAAGGGTCAGGAGAAGGACGAGCGCGCCAAGGCTATCGAAGCTACGCAGGTGGCCAAGCTCGAAAAGAACCTTTCCGATGAAATCCGGATTCTGACCGACGAGCGTCTCAAGCGTCTGGAGAACATTCTTGGCGGCAAGGAAGTGCAGGCCGACCTGCACGACGAGCGCACCAACAAGCGCCTGCTGGTCAAAGGCGCCATCCTCACTCGTGACGAGATCGAGCGCATCTCTACCCGCAACGTGAAGCGCATCAAGTATGCCGACAAGGACCCGCGGGTGAATGAGCAGATCGACGAGATCGAGGAAATGACCTCGCGGCAGATCGACGTTCTGAAAAAGATCGTCAATGAGAAGAAAGACAAGTTGACCAAGGGCGACGAACTGCCGCCCGGCGTCATCAAGCTGGTCAAGGTCTACATCGCCATGAAACGCAAGCTGAGCGTGGGCGACAAGATGGCCGGCCGTCACGGCAACAAGGGCGTCATCGCCCGCATTCTGCCGGAAGAGGATATGCCTTACCTCGAAGACGGTCAGCCGGTCGAAATTGTCCTCAACCCGCTCGGCGTGCCTTCCCGTATGAATGTGGGCCAGATTCTTGAAACTCACCTGGGATGGGCGGGCTTCGTTCTGGGCAACAAGATCAAGCACCTGCTCCAGGAGAACACCCGCACCGAAGCCATCCGCCGCGAGTTGAAGGCTCTGTTCAAGGACTCGCAGCTGGCCGACATCATCTCTGACATGAGCGATGAAGAACTCGAATCCGTCGCCCCCACCCTCACCAAGGGCGTCTTCATGGGATCGCCCGTGTTTGACGGCTCCAAGGAAGGCGAGATCAAGGCGCTGCTCGAACACGCCGGTCTGCCGACCTCGGGCAAAACAACTCTGTTCGACGGTATGACGGGCGAGAAGTTCGAACAGCCCGTCACCGTAGGCTACATCTACATGCTGAAGCTGTCGCACCTCGTGGACGACAAGATTCACGCCCGTTCCATCGGCCCGTACTCGCTCATCACCCAGCAGCCGCTGGGCGGCAAGGCGCAGTTCGGCGGACAGCGTTTCGGAGAAATGGAAGTCTGGGCGCTCGAAGCTTACGGCGCAGCGTTCATTCTGCAGGAGCTGCTGACGGCGAAGTCCGACGACGTCTATGGCCGCACCAAGATCTATGAGGCCATCGTCAAGGGCGAAGCCGCCATGGAGCCCGGCGTGCCCGAATCGTTCAACGTGCTCATCCGCGAGCTGCAGTCGCTCTGCCTCGATGTGGAGTTGATCAAGGCGGGCGAAAAGAAGCCCACGGCCAGCGCGGCAGCGGATTAAGAAGCAGTGGCCAGTTGTCAGTTGCCAGTAGGGAGCCGATGGCGGCCACTGTGATGACAAACGATTCTTGAAGAAACAGTTCTGTGGAGCAACAGCTCTCGCCTACCGCAGAACAGAAACTGGCAACTGGCCACTGGCAACTGGCCGCTGCCCTTGAAGCGGAGGAACACCTTGTTTCGTTCGAGCCCGTTCGAAATGGCAAATGTGATTGCGGACTTCGACGCCATCCGCATCAGTTTGGCGTCGCCCGAGAAAATCCGCAGCTGGTCCCACGGCGAAGTCACCAAGCCCGAGACCATCAACTACCGCACCTTCAAGCCGGAGCGGGACGGCTTGTTCTGCGCTCGCATCTTCGGCCCCGTCACCGACTGGGAGTGCCTCTGCGGCAAGTACAAGCGCATGAAGCACCGCGGCGTGATCTGCGACAAGTGCGGCGTCGAAGTCACGCTTTCCAAAGTCCGCCGCGAGCGCCTCGGCCACATTGAGCTGGCTTCGCCCTGCTCCCACGTGTGGTTCTTCAAGGGATTGCCCAGCCGCATCGGCCACCTGCTCGACATTTCTCTGCGCGATCTCGAGTCCGTCCTCTACTTCGAAGCTTACGTCGTGGTCGAACCTGGCGACGCTCCGGTAAAAGACCGCGAGGTCATCAAGGACGAAGCCAAATTCCGCGAACTCGATCAGCAGTACCGTCCGGCCGGATTCAAGGCCATGATGGGCGCCGAGGCGATCAAAGAACTGCTCAAGCGCGTTGACACCGATGGCCTGGCCACCGAACTGCGCGAGAAGATGAAGAACGAGAGCTCGCTGCAGAAGCGGCTCAAGTACGCCAAGCGTTTGAAAGTCGTCGAGGCTTTCCGCAAGAGCGGTAACAAGCCGCACTGGATGATTCTCGACGTGATCCCGGTCATTCCACCGGAGCTCCGTCCGCTCGTTCCGCTCGATGGCGGCCGCTTCGCCACGTCCGATCTGAACGATCTCTATCGCCGCGTCATCAACCGCAACAACCGGTTGAAGAAGCTGATGGACCTGCACGCTCCCGAAGTCATCGTGCGCAACGAAAAGCGCATGCTCCAGGAAGCCGTCGACGCATTGTTTGACAACGGCCGCCGCGGCCGCGTTTTGCGCGGCGCCAACAACCGCCCGCTCAAGTCGCTCTCCGACACCCTCAAAGGCAAGCAGGGACGCTTCCGCCAGAACCTGCTCGGCAAGCGCGTCGATTACTCCGGCCGTTCCGTCATCGTGGTCGGTCCCGAGCTCAAGCTCCACCAGTGCGGCCTGCCCAAGAAGATGGCGCTCGAGCTGTTCAAGCCCTTCATCTATCACCGGCTCGAGCAGACCGGCAACGTCACCACCATCAAGCAAGCCAAAGAAATGGTCGAGCAGCAGGAACCCATCGTGTGGGACATCCTGGAAGAAGTCATCAAGGATCACCCGGTGCTCTTGAACCGCGCTCCCACCCTCCACCGTCTCGGCATTCAGGCTTTCGAGCCGGTGCTGGTGGAAGGCAAGGCCATCAAGATTCACCCCCTGGTCTGCACCGCGTTTAACGCCGACTTCGACGGCGATCAGATGGCGGTTCATATCCCGCTGTCCCCGGAAGCTCAGGTCGAGGCCAGCGTCCTGATGCTTTCTTCGCACAACATTCTCTCGCCCGCATCCGGCCAGCCCATTACCGTGCCCACGCAGGACATGGTGCTCGGCCTCTACTATCTGACCAAGGCCAAGCCCGGCGCCAAAGGTGAGGGCCGCGCCTTCGCCAACAGTGAGGAAGTGCAGCTGGCGCTCGATGCCGGTGAGGTCGAGACGCTGACCCCCATCCGCCTGCGCTACACCGGTGAACTGATCGACCTGACCACCGCCTACGATGATCAGGATCTGATCCACACCGAGCCGGTCCACGTCGAGCGGTCATTCGTCAATACGACCGTCGGCCGCACCATCCTGAACGACCATCTGCCCGAAGGCATGCCTTTCATCAACGGCCTGCTCAAGAAGAAGGGCATTGGCGCGCTGGTGAACTACTGCTACCTGAAGTTCGGCCTCGAGATCACGGTCAAGATGCTCGACGAGGTCAAATCGCTGGGCTTCTTCTTCGCCACCCGCGCGGGCTTGTCGATCGGCATTGATGACATGGTCATTCCCGACAACAAGAAGCTCCTGGTTCGCGAAGCCGAGAAACAGGTGGTGGGCGTGCAGCAGCAGTATCTCGACGGCGCCATCACCAACGGCGAGCGCTACAACAAGGTCATCGAAATCTGGTCGGGCATCAC
>Ga0181536_10006371_pt1 | contig 11853 bp, 8 predicted proteins | sample PEATcosm2014_Bin_41_FD_121105 | JGI IMG/M metagenome (GOLD analysis project Ga0181536, IMG submission 121105) | Peatland microbial communities from MTU Mesocosm Facility, Houghton, MI, USA - PEATcosm2014_Bin17_60_metaG | ecosystem: Environmental > Terrestrial > Soil > Wetlands > Peat | place...
CGTCGCGCCCGTCGTCCATGTATTTGCGTGGTCATCGGTAATCGACGAGATTGTCGCTGCGCTGGGATGGGTGATGGTGAGTTTCATCAGGTTGCCAGGCAGGGTGGGCGGCACGGTGACCTTAAATGGGCCGGTTAATACGTCAGTGCCTGTGCCGAGCGCAACCGTGTCCTTCTCATGAATCATGCAGGGATGCGTGGCATCGCAATCGGGCCAGATGTAGGTGGTCGGGTAAGTCGTGCGCAGCTCAACACCTACCGCTGACCAATCGCCCGATGTTGTAGTCACAGTGCAGGAGAGGCTTCCCGCAACCGCGACGGTGTTGTCACAGGCTGCGCCGGCGACGCCGCTGCTCGATGACCCTGTACGAGCCGCATTGCGCAAGTTGCCGATGCCCGCAACAGGTATACCGGAATTGCCGAGGCTGGAAGTTACTGCCACCAGCCAATCATTCGGATCCCCTGTGGTGATGGTTATGCCGGGAGCTGTGCTCGTTCCAGTTGCGGTTCCAGTGATCCCGATCGCCGCGATCCCCGAGTATTCTTCCGCACTCAGGTTGTACAGCGTGCTCTGAGTGAAATTGGGAGTAACGCTCGTCAGCGCTGCGCAATCTCTACAGATAAGGATGGCTGAGCAAGACCCAGCACCGCAAACCTGGGCATAAGGGAAGAAGTAGGAGCTGGCTGCATTGCCAACGACGGTGTTGATCGAAGCCGAAGCGTTGGACCACGTCAGCCCCGCAATGACGGTATTCCCCGCCGTCGTGGGCGCTGCAAGCGTGCACGCCGAACCCGAAGAACCTGAGGTCTGGCTGCAAATGGTATGCGACGCGGAGACAAATGCAATGGCGCCCCACGCGGGAGCGGAGCACAGAAAGGCGAGAAGGAGAATCAGACGCTTGGTCAAGGGGGACACTCCACGATCATGGCTGTTGCTAGTCCCAATCTGGATTCCAGCTGTCGCGGGGTCGCTTTCAGGGTTTGTCCTTCAGTTGGAGTTCGTAGCCGTACCCGTCAAAGAACTGGCATCAAGATCGCTGCAGGCCAGCGTCCCGTCTAGGGTCCTCGTTCAGCTACATGCTGACCCACACGCAGGATTGACCGTAGCGCTACCGGCGGCACGATCGCTGTGCAATATTGAACACCTTGATCGTGCGCGTCGCGCCGGCATCATTGATGCAGTTATCGTTCGCGATTGCGGGGACGCCAAACTTCGGGGGATCTTCCAACTTACTTCCCCGATTACGATGCACTTTACGCCAGGGCAGTTGCCGCATTACGCCAAGATTCCCACATTTAGTCGAATGAGAGCTCGAGGGGAACCAAGTTGAGTAACTCTCTCTTCTGGCTCTCCTCGCGAATTTATACTGAAGAATGGCATGAGTAAGTTCTTACCTGTAAATGAGCAATTGGATCTGCTTGAGAAGGGCGCGGCGGAGATTATCCGCGTGGCCGACCTGAGGGAGCGCCTGGAAGAAAGCCGCAAAACCGGACGGCCGCTGAGGGTGAAGGCGGGGTTCGACCCGACGGCGCCCGATTTGCACCTGGGCCACACCGTGCTGATGCGCAAGCTGCGGCACTTTCAGCAGCTGGGCCACACGGTGATTTTTCTGGTGGGCGATTTCACGTCGCTCATCGGCGACCCGACGGGGCGCAACGTGACGCGGAAACCGCTCACGCGCGCCGAGATCGACAGGAACGCCGAGACGTACAAGCAGCAGGTGTTCCGGATTCTGGACGAGAAGGCGACCGAGGTGCGCTACAACTCGGAATGGTTGGGCAAGCTGGGGTATGAAGAGACGATCCGGCTGACGGCGCACTTTACGGTGAGCCAGATGCTGGAGCGCGACGAGTTTCACAAACGCTTCCAGGAGGAGCAGCCGATCAGCTTGCACGAACTGCTGTACCCGGTAATGCAAGGGTACGATTCCGTGTGCCTGGAGTGCGACGTGGAACTGGGCGGGACGGACCAAAAATTCAACCTGCTGTGCGGGCGCGAGCTACAACGGCACTACGGGCAGAAACCGCAGATCGTGCTGATGACGCCGATTCTCGAGGGCCTGGACGGCGTGCAGAAAATGTCGAAATCGCTGGGCAATGCGATCGGGATCAACGAGCCGGCGAGCGAGATGTACGGGAAATTGATGAGCATCTCGGACGAGCTGATGTGGAAGTATTGGGTGCTGCTGACGGACCTGAAGCAGAGTGAAATCGACGCGATGAGGGCGGAGGTGGCGGCGGGAAAGCTACACCCGATGGAGACCAAGAAAAGACTGGCGCGGACGATTACGGCGGGATTTCACGGCGAGGCTGCGGCCGAGAGCGCGGATGAGAATTGGGCAAAGATGTTTCAGCAAAAAGGCGTAGCAGGAGACATTGAATCGGTTTTTGTCGAGGCTTGCAAAATCTACGTTGGATTCTCTCAAGCAGTGCAAGAAGAACAGGGAGAAGAAGAGCTCTGGCAGGCACAGGGCGAGGAATTGAATCGTCGAGTCGGTCGCGGGGAGCCCCAGTATGGCGGTGCGGTAGGCATCTACTCCACTGTCAAGCTGATTCGAGAACTGGGATTAGCCTCCGCAACCGAGGCGACAAAGCTGATAAAAGCCGGCGCTGTTTCCATCGATGGGGTAAAACAAACCAGTCTCTACTACACCCTAACCGGCTCACCAGGACCAACGAAATCCTCTCCGCTGCGGCTCACGGTGCGAGTGGGCAAGCGAGCAAAGGCGGCGGTGATTGGCTGACCCGCTGCTCATCCCTGGGCCGAGGTCGGTCTGGTCATCATGGCCGGGACTGAATCGACAAGGCGCGTTGCCTAAGCGAAGGGTGAGATACTGCCATACGGAGAGCGCACAGCGGAGCCAGACGGATGCTAACCAAAGATGCATGCGTTCAGAAGTACAAAGAGTGTAAGCGCAGCAAGAACGGCGGCGTTCCTGAGTATCGCGAGTTCCTAGAGTACGCGGGAATTGGCAAACGCAACCTGAGCAGACTTTTTGGGACGTCAGCGTACTCGAAGCTGCAAGACGAGGCTGGGGACGCTCCGAACCGGCTGCAGATGGAACGGACGCCATTCGCGACAATAATGCAAAGGTACGGAGAATTAGTGATGGAGGTTGGTGTTGTGCCACCGTACGCAGAATGGGACATGCGAGGCCTGAAGCCAACCGAAGCCGGACTCCGACAGAAGCCTCACAACATGAAATGGTCCGACCTGCCGACGCGGTTCGTCGAATGGGCGACGACAAATAGCGTGCCCGGGTTCGAGAATGCGCTCGAAATCATTGCGAAATCCGGTCGGGCGGCCGCAAACAAGCCAAATGATAGTGACAGCGATTTTTCAAGACTAATCAGTGATGTGAGATCATGGACACCTGCCAGGAGGCGAAACAGCGAGGCAGAGTATAAGATTGAGCTTCGAAAACACTTGGAGTCCCTAGATTACAAATTAAATGAGGAGTATGGAGAAAGCCAATTTGATCTGCTTGTTGAAAAACGCTACGCAATTGAGTTAAAGAAAGATCCAGATCTTGCCGAATATGATCGGCTATTCGGACAGCTTGGAAGGCACTTGCAGCATTCGCAAAAGGTAATCGTATTAATCCTTGAAGCTACAAGAAAGGACAAGTACGATAATTTCGCCGTGCTAGTTGATAGGTACCTAAATGTTGGTCAAAACTTAGTAGATGTCATTAAGCGATGAGTCCGCAGGTGTCGCGGCGGAAAGTTCGTTGTCCACGATAATAGAACCACACTCAATTTCGGCAGTCGAGACGCTGCAGCCCCTCACCCACCGAGCGCGAATTTCCGCGCGGAGTCGAGGAGTTTGGCGACGGATTCTTTGGAGCAGGATTCGGCGTAGATGCGCAGGAGGGGCTCGGTGCCGCTGGCGCGCAGAAGCAGCCAGGTTTCGGCGGCCTTGGGCTTGGTTGTGGCTTCGGGGTTGTCGAGGTAGAACTTGACGCCGTCGAGATCTTCCTGGTTGTAGATGGCCATGCCGGCGAAGACGGGGTCGCCGGGCTTGAGACCCTGGGCGCGGGCGATGACGGCGTTCTTCTGCGCTTCGGGGAGGTGAAGGTCGATGCGCCCGTACTGGTGCTCACCGAATTCAGCCTGGAGATCGGCGACAAGTGCCCCAAGGGTCTTCTTTTCCTGAGCCATGACGTTGGCGAGGACCAGGCAGTTGAGCAGGCCGTCGCGCTCAGGCAGGTGGCGCTGGAAGCCGATGCCGCCCGACTCCTCGCCGCCCATGACGATTTCGCGCTCGAGCATGAGGTCAACAACATACTTGAAGCCGATGCCGTGCTCGATGAGCTCGCGGCCGTATTTCCGGGCGATGCGGTCGAGCATCTTGGTGGTGTTGAAGGCGCGGGTGACGGCGCCGGGCCAGCCTTTGTACTGCAAGACCCAGTTGAGAAGCACGGAATAGATCTTGTGGGGATCGACGAAGTTGCCGTGCTCGTCGATGGCGCCGATGCGGTCGGCGTCGCCATCGGTGCAGAGACCGGCCTGGCAGTGGTTGGCTACGACGGCTTCGCCGAGGGCGCGGATATTTGGCTCGATGGGCTCGGGATTGATGCCGGGAAAGAGCGGATCGGGGTTGGAGCGAATTTGCACGTGGGCCACGCCTAGCGGCGAAAAGATGTCGGCGAGGATCGTGCCACCCGCGCCATACATGGAATCGATGCAGAACTTCATGCCGGATTTCGAGATGAGGTCGAGGTCGGCGAAGTCCTCGATGGCTTTGATATAGGTGGGCAGAAAATCGGCTTCGGTAATGGGCGCGGGCTGAGAGGCGCGCGGGGCGGGTTTGCCGAGCCAGGATTCGATGGCGGAGATCATGGCGGGCTGGCCGGAGCCGCCGTACCAGCCCTTGTACTTGACGCCGTTCCACTCCGCGGGGTTGTGCGAAGAGGTGATCATGATGCCGCCGGCAGCGCCGCGCTCGCGCACGCCCCAGCTGAGGGCCGGCGTGGGTGTGACGGCATTGGCCAGCATGACGGGGATGCCGGTGGCGGAGACGACTTCAGCGCAGGCCTGGGCAAAAGCTTTGGAGCCGAAGCGCGTGTCGTATCCGATGCAGAGGCCCTTTGCGGGATCTTCCTGTGCGGAGCCTTTGCGGGAATGGATGTAAGCGGCGATGGCTCCGGCGGCCGTGCGGACGTTAGCGAATGTGAAGTCGTCGGCAATGACGCCGCGCCAGCCGTCGGTGCCGAATTTGATGACGGGTTGAGCCATGGTTGGTTTTTAGTGTTCCTTGGGAAGCAAAGGAAAACAATAGCAGGCGGAGCGGGGAGAACGCACGGGGGCGGAGCACAGCTCGGAATGGCATTCTCCGTTACGCTAGCCGGTAGCCTGTAGCCAGTAGCTTTTAGCTTTCAAGACGAAATCGGCTGAGCGGGGGCGCACGCCATCATCGCATCGACTTTTTTGAGGATTGCATCGCGCGATTCGGGGACGAAGAGGACGTCGCACTCGGAGCCGAGGATGTGAGGATGGCCGCAGGCCTTCATGTTGGCGAGCAGCTCGGCGGTTCGGCGAAGAACTTCTTCGAGGGGCATGGCGCCGTCAGAATAGAAAGACTTGGTGGGAAGGTTGCCGTAGAGAACGACGTCGCTGGGGACGAGGCGCGCGTCTTCCCAGAGCCTGCGCGAGCCGCCGAGGCTGAGGATGACGGGATGAAGTCGATGCGCGAAGGCCTCGACCATGAGATCGATGAGCTCGCCGCAATCGTGGAAGATGAGGTCGCAGCCAGCGGCGTCGAGAACGGCCCTGAGGCGGAGATTGGGTTCCATGACCAGGCGCTCGAAGAGGTTGGAGCCGGCCTTGAGTTGGCGCGGAGAGAGGAAGGCGGTGCAGGCGGCGGGCTCGCAGATCATCATGGCTCGCGCGCCGTTGGCGATCTGGCTGCGCACCGAGCGCTGGACGGCGGCTTCGGCGAGGCGAAGGCACTGCCATAGCAAGCGCACTTCGTCGGAGTCTTCAGGCGCGACGCCGGAGCCGGCCATGGCTGCGGCGGTAATGGGATCGGGCATGAGGCGCGAGACCAGCGAGAAGGGGCCGATGGCCATTCCGACCGGAACGAGATCGGAGAGTGAGGCGATGTAGCTGAGCGCCTGATCGCGTGCGATGCTGCCACGGCAGAGGGGCGCGGTTTGGCCGGCGCATAGAGCTGCGATTTTGGATTCATTGAGCGGCGAGGTGAAATGATACTTTTCCGCGTCTGCAGCCGGAACGCCCGCGCAGGCGAGGAGGTCGGTTTTCTCCAGGCGCAGATCCATGAGCGGAATGGCGAGAGGCGTCGCCCAGCGGCGGGCGGCTTTCTCGATGACGCGGCCAAGCACGGCGCCGTCGTTGCGTGCTTGTTCTGGGTCGTTCTCCTCGTGGAGAACGAGATCGGCGCCGATGGGCATGCGCAATCCGTGCGCGGCAAGGTTGAGATAGAAGTCGCGTTCCGTCAGGCGGCCTCTTTTGCGAGGAGATTTTTCACAAGACCGACGGCGGCTCCCGCGTTGTCGCAATATCCGTCGGCGCCGATCTCTTTGGCGTATTGCATGGTGACGGGAGCGCCGCCGATGAGCACTTTGACCTGAGAGCGCAGGCCCGCGGTCTTGAGCGCGTCGATGGTGACCTTCATGGCGGGCATGGTTACGGTGAGCAGCGCCGACATGCAGACGATCTGCGGCTGGCGCTTTTCGACGGCGGCTACAAAGCTCTGCGGCGAAACGTCGGTGCCGAGGTCGATGACCTCGAAGCCGCCGCCTTCGAGCATGGAAGCGACAATATTCTTGCCGATGTCGTGCAGGTCGCCCTTGACCGTGCCGATGACGACGCGAACTGCCATTTTCTGGCCGGAAGCAGAGAGCAGCGGCTTGATGAGTACCAAGGCGCTTTTCATGGCGCGAGCGGCGAGCAAAAGCTCGGGAACAAAATAATCCTGGGCCTCGAAGAGGCGGCCGACTTCGTCCATAGCCGGGACCATGGCCTGTTGAATCAAGTCCATGGGCGCAACGCCAGCGGCGAGGGCTTCCTCGGTGGCCGCTCGCGCCTGCTTGTCATTGCCATTCACGATAGCTTGGTAAAGGGCGCTGTCCTGCGCCATAGGATCACCTCTCAACTCCGCGCTGCACGCGGCAGGCCACTAGCGCCCGCTTGAAGCCGTGGCTGGACAAGCGTCTCCCGCAGATGCGGCGCATCCGCAATCGCAGATCCGCTGCGACGGTCTATCGAATGAAAGTAGTTCTCCATCCACGATAGGCCGATCCTGATTTGGGCGCAACCGGAGGGCGGAGAGAGGTGCATGGAGACGGAACAAGCGGCGAGGCAAGAGGATCGAAAAGAACTTGTGGGCCGTGAACCGGCCTTAGGGCTAAAATGGGGCCAACCGTTGGTAGGGTGACGACGGTACTTTTCCCCCCGGCCAAAATTCGAATAGAGGATTTGCCCATGTCGATTCTCAGCAGAACGGCAGGCGTTGTGTTGCTGGCTGCGGCAACGGCCGTTGCGGTGTGCGCGCAACAGGGCGGAGCACAGCGCGGCATCCAGCCGGAGAGTAGCGAGGAGCCGGCGGCGAAGAACGGGCACCAGTACATCGTGGCCATCGGCATCGATCACTACGAGAACTGGCCCATCCTGAGCACGGCAGTGAGCGACGCAACGGAGTTCGCCAAGCTGCTGACGAGCAAATTCGGATTTGAATATGCAGCGGAGCCTCTGACGGAAAAGAACGCGACGCGCGAGGCGATCATTTCCCTGCTTGAAGACGATCTGCCCACACGCTTGAAGCCCGAAGACTCGCTGGTGATCTTCTTCGCCGGCCACGGGACCACGCACCCCTACAAGGTCGGCGATGAGCCGCGATCGGACGGATTCATTGTCCCGGTGGATGCGCGCGCGCCGGGCGCGAACGAGCACTGGAGCGACTACCTGAAGATCGAGGAGCTGTTGCATACCATCGACTCGCTGCCCGCCTCGCACATCCTGGTGATCCTGGACAGTTGCCACAGCGGCATGGCGCTGGGAAACAAGTTCATGATGAGCCGCGCCGATACGCGTTTCGAGCGGGACATGCTGGTGAAGGTGAGCCGCAAGGTGATCGCCAGCGCGCAGGGCGACCAGCTTGCCGCCGACAGCGGGCCGCTGCCGAATCACTCGCTGTTTACCGGGCTGATGATCCAGGGACTGACGAACGGGAAAGCGGACAGCTTCGGGGAGGGATTTGTTACCTCGAGCCAACTGGGCGCTTTTGCGCAACATGAGGTCGCGGTTGCTGCGCAATCGAAGCAGACTCCGCTCTTCGGGGCATTCGACGACGACCAGGGAGGCGAGCTGGTGATCCACATGGGCGCTGGAGCTCAACCGGCTGCGGCGGACGGAGCAAACCCGGCGACGACTTTTACGAAATACGAGGCGCTGGAGCTGGACCGGCTAAAGAAGGATGGGAACCGCTATTGGCAAAATGACGATCCGCTGAAGAATTTTCCGGCGGCGCGAAGCGTTGCGCTCAAGCTGTGCGACGCGGGCGACGACAGCGTCAAATACTGGGGATGCGAGCAGGCCGCGCGGAGCTTTCGCAGCGGGCTTGGCGGAGGCACGGACTACGCGCAAGCGGCGAGCCTGGCGCAGCACGCCTGCGACGGCAAGGATACTGACGCGTGCGTATTGCTGGCATCGCTTTACCAAACGGGAGAGAGCATCGAGCCGGATCTGGAAAGCGCGGTTAGGCTCTTCCAGGATTCATGCAACAAAGGGAACCTGCGCGGCTGTTTTGGCCTGGGCAGGCTCTATATGGATGGCCACGGCGTCGCCAAGGACTACGCGCAGGCGAAGACGCTGTTCACCAAGGTGTGCGATGGCGGCGAGATGACAGGCTGCAATGGTCTGGGCGCGCTCTACAGCTTCGGCGATGGAGTGACCCGGGATTACGCGCAGGCGATGAGCTACTGGCAGAAGGCGTGCGACGGCGGCATTGGAAGAGCCTGCGAAAACATTGGCCAGTTGTACTGGTTTGGAAAAAGCGTCAGCAAGGACCCGGTGCAGGCGACGAACTTTTACCGCAAAGGCTGCTCAGCCGGAGAAATGGAAAGCTGCGCGGAGCTGGGATGGATGTACGAAAACGGGCAGGGGGTCAGCAAGGATCAGCCGCAGGCGCTGACGCTCTACAAGCAGTCCTGCGACGGCGAATCGGCGACAGGCTGCAATGAGCTGGGCAACCACTACCAGCTTGGCGACGGGTTGACCAAGGATCTGGTGCTGGCGGCGGTGAATTTTCGCAAGGCCTGCGACGCCAGCGCCGGCGTATGGGGCTGCAACAACCTGGGGTTGCTGTACGAGCAGGGCCAGGGCGTAGCGCAGGACGTAACCGAGGCACTGCGCCTGTATCGCAAGGCGTGCGATGCCGGCCAGATGATTGCCTGCACCAACGCGGGCAACTTGTATGCGAACGGCCGCGGCACATCGAAGGACGAGGGAGAAGCGGTACACATGTTCCGCACCTCGTGCGATGGAAACTACCTGGCGGGGTGCGTCCAGCTCGGTTTCATGCTGGAGAGTGGAGTGGGCGCGACGAAGAATGAGCCGCAGGCGATCGGGCTCTTCCGCAAGGCGTGCGACGGCGGCGACTTTAGGGGTTGCCTTGGACTTGGCGCCATGTTTGAAAGCGGCCAGGGCGTGGCCAAGGACGAGTCGGAGGCGGCGAAGCTGTATGGCAAGGCCTGCGACGCAGGCAACTTTGTGGGTTGCACCGATCTGGGCAACCTGACGGTAAGCGGCCGCGGCGTGGCAAAGGACGAGGCGGCGGGTTTTGCGCTTTACAAGAAGGGCTGCGACGGCGGCGATATGAACGGCTGCGTGAACTACGCGCTGGCCTATGAATCGGGCCAGGGCGTGACCAAGGATGAAGCGGAGGCAGCAAAGCTGTTCCAGAAAAACTGCGACGCGGGCGACCTGCGGAGCTGCACGCAGCTCGGCTATTTGTATTACAACGGGATCGGCGTGGCCAAAAACCAGACCAAAGTGTTTCAACTGACGCAGAAGTCCTGCGATGGCGGCGTGATGCTGGCCTGCTCCAATCTGGCCGCTACGTACTACTTGGGGGTGGGAATCGCAAAGGATGAACCCAAGGCAAAGACGCTGGACCGCCAAACCTGCGATGGCGGGGAACCGAGAGGCTGCGCGGGCATCGCCGCTTTTGGCTTCATGGACCAAGAGGGATTCGACTCGGGGAAGAGCTACGCCGACCAGTTGACCAACTATCGCAAGGCTTGCGACAGCGGTGACATGAAGGGCTGCACGGCACTGACTTTCATGATTCGCAACGGCCTCGGCACGGCGAGGGATCTTGGCGCCGCCAATGACCTCGCGTTGAAAGCCTGTGAAGGCGGCGTGATGATCTCCTGCGTGGGGTACGGCGCAATCCTGTACGCCGGCGACGGCGTGAAGCAGGACCTGGCGGAGGCGCTCAGCTTCGAGCACAAGGCGTGCGACGGCGGCTTGATGGCGGGCTGCATCTACGTTGGATTCTTCTACCAAAATGGCATTGGCGCGCCGATCGACGCAGTGCAAGCCGCTGATTTCTACCGCAAAGCCTGCGATGGCGGCGAGCCGACGGGCTGCCGGGTTGTCGGCTGGCTTTACCGGAACGGCCTGGGCGTCGCGCTCAATGAAATGACGGCACTGAGCTTCTATCACAAAGCCTGCGATGGCGGCGATGAGACCACCTGCGCGGAGTTGAAGGCAAATCCGTAGGCAGGTGAACAGCGGACTGTGAATAGAGAGAGTGGCGGGGACGCGCAGCGGTGTAAACTAGCAGTGACCCCAAAAACCGGTCCGCCATGGCGGACCGGTTTGCCTTGTGTCGGGACGTGGCTCAGCCTGGTAGAGCACTCGCTTGGGGTGCGAGGGGTCGGCAGTTCAAATCTGCCCGTCCCGACCATTAAGCTTTTAGATTTCAGCAGTTTATGCCGACGTTCATCGTCGGCATTTTTCTTCCACTTCTCCAATTGTGACGTAATCTCTACGTTATCCAAGGAGGCCACGGCTTTCCGCTTGGCTTCTTGCCGGATATCGCAAAGTCAGCGCCCTTGATCAAAAGACTGAACGTCAGCTTGAGGGCCTGAAGGTCGACAAGGTGTTTACCGACAAGGCTTCTGGCAAAGACACGAAGTGGCCCCAGTTGCAGACCGCCCTTGAATGCCTTCGCGAGGGTGATCTGTTTGTGATTCACAGCATGGACAGGCTGGCCAGAAACCTGGATGACCTGCGGAGAATCGTTCTAGACCTCACCAGGAAAGGTGTCCAAGTCCAGTTCGTTAAAGAGAACCTGACCTTCACAGGTGAGGACTCGCCGATGGCCAACCTGTTGCTGTTTTTGCTTGGGGCTGTGGCGGAATTGGAGCGGTCGATGATTCGCGAACGGCAACGGGAAGGGACCGAGCTGGCGAAGAAAAAAGGTATCTACAAGGGTCGGAAACCATCGCTGACGACGATGCAAGTCGCAGAGATTCGTAAACGGGTTAAGGCCGGAGAGAAGAAGGCTGCGTTGGCCGCTGAATACCGGATATCGCGTCAGACTCTCTACTCAGCTCTTGGTTGATTTGCGCAGGCCCTTGATCGAAATCTGCTTGTTGTTCGTATATGAGAATGGGGGTGTTTATGAAAGACGGATTCACAAGGTTGGCGTTAATTCTGGACCGGTCAGGTTCAATGGCATCCATTGAGGAAGCGACTGTCGCAGGCGTCAACAAGTTCATCGAGGATCAGAAGCAGGTGCCCGGAACGGCGACGCTGAAGCTGGTGCAGTTTGACGATGTCTACGAGGAGGTGTTCGACACGCCCATCGCGGAGGCTCCCGAGC
>Ga0181536_10006373_pt1 | contig 11849 bp, 11 predicted proteins | sample PEATcosm2014_Bin_41_FD_121105 | JGI IMG/M metagenome (GOLD analysis project Ga0181536, IMG submission 121105) | Peatland microbial communities from MTU Mesocosm Facility, Houghton, MI, USA - PEATcosm2014_Bin17_60_metaG | ecosystem: Environmental > Terrestrial > Soil > Wetlands > Peat | place...
CACTATACCAATGAAGAGAACGGACAGAAGCTGTGGCGCTATTGGACGAATGCGTGTCGCCACTGTGCCCTCAAAAAACGCTGCACCACCGGCACGCAACGACGCATTACCCGGTGGGAGCATGAGCATGTACTGGAAGCCGTCCAGAAGCGCCTCGACAAAAACCCGCAGGCTATGCGCCAGCGTCGCGAGACAGTCGAACATCCCTTCGGCACGCTGAAGATGAGAATGGGGGCGACGCACTTCCTGATGAAGCGTCTGCCCAAGGTGGCCACCGAGATGGCGCTGCACGTACTCGCCTATAACCTGACGCGGGTCATGAACATCATGGGCATTCAGCCGCTGATGGCCGCAATCAGAGCATAGTCAGGGCCGAAAAAACCTTGCATGACAACCGGCCAAGATTCCAAACCCTTCCGGCGAAGCGTTTTGACACGGCCAAGACCCGTAAGCGACATTGGCCGTGCGCTGCGGCAATGTGGTTTGATGCCGTTTTCAGCCCCTACCAAAGTACTCGCCTGAGCCGATAGGATGCCGTTTCCTGAGCTTGGGGGTGGTAATGCGACGGCGCGAGTTCATCAAGGCACTCGGTGCAACGGCAGCCGGCTGGCCTCTTGGAGCGGGCGCCCAAACCCAACCCGACCAGCTGCGTGTGGAGACTGCGTCGCCCACTGCACAGGGTCAGCCGCCCGCACTCACGGAATCACAGTCGGATGCGCTCAATACGTACAACAATGCAGTAGACGACTTTAAGTCGATCTTGGGCCAGCGGCGCGCACAGATAAATTCGAATCGAGGGCTACCGAACTTACCGGGACAAGCACTCTACCTTGCTCGTATTAACATGATGAGTGCATATAAAGACCTCACCGACGCGCTTCCGTCCAAAATCGGAAGACCCAATAAATTCGGAATTCCTCCGGCGTACTTTGATGCCGACAGTGAGCCGCTGATCGATGAGTATAGGACTCTCTTCGACATCATGGAGGCGCCGCCCGCCAACGCGCAAAACTCGGATACTCCATTCAGAGACGTTGTCGACCTGGGAATCGCTATTGCGCAAGCCAAGGGCCTTGATGCAACAAATGCTGAAGCGGCAGGCCGTATCAGCCTGGGGCTCTTCTTTGCGGAAACAAATGGCAAGCAAAACGTAGGGAATGCGCGTTCGAATACGTACAAAGGAAGTCTGCAAACAGGTCCATCCGAAGACCGAAGCGGTCAAAAGGAATGGGCAGCGATCAAAAAATCGATAAGAGCCTTTGATCCTGCACTGAGCGCCCGCGACGAAATGGAAGAAGCAAGGGTCGGCAATTTAGATCATCGGCTCAATCATTGGACCGCCGTGAGAGATGCCCTTGTGAGCGCACACGCAGATCTTTTCCCGCAAATACCGGCGATCGTAAACACGCTGGCAGATCCGATCGATCAAATGAAGCTTTTTGAACTCATCCAGATTATCCCGACTCCGACCAGGGCCGCTGTTAAGTCAGGTAACTTGACCAACTATAAAATTTCCGATCCGAGGATCATGGGATATGTGCGAAACAATAGCATCTTCACTTTTGGACAAGCTGACAGAGCAAGAAAATCTGCAACCTTCCGCGAAATTCTTGATGCGATGTGGCTTTTCAATAACAAATTTGAGCGAGCGATATCCAAATTCAACGAGATCAGGGTTCGGCGATAAGGGTACGCTACCACACAGCGCGCCGCGGCGACTGCAAGGCGAAGGTGGCAGGCCGCTCGTGGTCGAGTTTGGCCTCGCCGAAGGTGGCGAGGTCGATACAGTCTATTTCCACTTCGACCAAAAACGCCCTACCATTCCGATCGTTCCGATCGGTGGCGTCGACCAGCTGTTCGCTGCGTTTGAATCTTTCGGCAACGCCGCCGCCGACATCATCCGCGCATCCGAGCCGCCCCTCACCTGATCGAGAAATCAAAATAGGTGTCGGGAAACGGCTCATGTGACAGCGTGAAATGCCACCATTCCTTCGCATAAGGGCGAAAACCGCGGCGTCGCATTGACGCGGCGAGCAAGGCACGGTTTGCACGCGCGGTGGCGGAAATGGTCTCCGCTGCGGTCCATGATCGCGGATTAAAAAAATCGAACGGCGTGCCCATGTCCAGCTCGCGCCCACTTGTCTGCGCAAGCGTAACGTCGACGGTCGAACCGCGCGAATGGCCGGAACGCTCGGCGATATAACCGTCCCGGAACAGTGCGCGCTTGTCGACAGCGGGATAGAATTCCGTCTTGGCGGCAAGAGCGCTGAGGTCGTGAGCCCAGCGCACGAAATCAGCCACGGCGCGCGTCGGGCGATAGCAGTCGAAGACCTTGAGCAGCAGCCCGCGCGGGGCAAGGTCGCGCGCTACGGCGGCAAGTGCAGCAGCCGCAGTTTGGGTGAGCAGACAGCGCGGCGCCTCGTAGCCGTCGATCGGCCGGCCGACGAAATTGTGCCCGCCGGCATAGCGCATCTCGACCATAAGTCCCGGCACGATTGCGGCTGCATCGACGAATTGCGCGGGCCACTCCTGTGCAAGCGCGGCCGGCGCACTGAAGACCATGATGAACGCCGCGATGAATGAGTGGCCAATGACGGATGGCGAGCGGTTAGATTCGCGCCGTTTCTGGTCCTCATTCCACATTCGCACCCACCGTTTTATCGCGGTTCTCGCCGTTCTCACGAATTTGCTGCGTCGGCGCGACCTCGATCCACTTAACCTGGCGATTGCGCAAACAGTCTTGACGCCTTCCCTGCCGTCATCAGCATTAGTATCAACGCCTAAGGTCGCAAATCAGGTCTGTTGTGGCCCCTTTCGCCGTTGCTGGGCGCGGTATTTACGACGCTTGCCGGGTTGCTCGCCGGCCGGCCGGGGACAGTTTGCACCCGGCTCGCACAGAAATTTTCGACCGCAGCGGTGACTGCCTCCGCCACCATTAGGTGGCGCTCCGGGGTCGCGAGCTCAAGTTCCTCTTGCCGGTTCACGATCGACCCGGCTTCCAGCAATACTGCCGGCATCCGCGTACTGCGCAGCACGACCAGCTGATCGTACCGGTAAACGCCGGCGTCCGCATCGACTAGTTCGTGACGGTATCGCCCCATCAGTGCAAACGTGTAGTGCGGCGTATAGTGTAACCCGCGCTTCTGCAATTCTTGCCCGAGCGAGTGGCCGAAAGCCCGACTGCCGGCGCGATCTGAATTGTCATTGGAAACAAAGATGGCGTAGCCGCTGAACCGGTCGCTGTAGTGGTTCTTCTTTCCCTGGTATTGCCAGGCCTCTTTCAGATTATTCGGCACCGAATCGTGATGGACTGCGATGAACAGGTCGGCGTGCATGTGGTTGTCCCGCGCCGCACGTTCGAACAGACTGGGCAACTTCGCCCCGCTCGTGAGCAATCGGATAGTTTCATCGAAGCCTGCGTCGTGCAACGACTGCGCGATGACGTCGGCGAGCTTGAGGTTGAATTCATATTCGGGCACGCCGCGGGCGCTGTCGGCGCCGGGCGAAGTGGCCGTATGGCCCACATCAATGAGGACCCGAAATGTCGAACGCGCACAGCTGGCGCCGTTGCTGGCGTGCTGCGTTGCAGTGTCCTCAGCGCGTACCGGTTGCCTGGCTGCGCCGGCAAGGATCACGGCGAGTGCGACAATTTGGATAGCTGCAGCCCTGCCGACCATCGTGGATCCTGAGCGAGTCGTCGCAGCGATGCTGCTCACGAAGCCCATCAACCTGCAACTCAGACGCACAAGTCTATTTCAAGCAGCCCAACAGTGAAACGACTAGCGCGCGAGTCTGAAGTAAAAAGGAGTGGCAGCTTTTTGGGGAGGCGCTTAATGCGGTCGAGTTGAGTAACGTTGGAACACGACGCGCTGCCTAAGGTGACTTGCCTGCGCCATCGACCATGCATTTCTGGCGTGGCAGTGGGTATGCTGATCCCGGCGTCTATAACAGCCCCGCGATTTTTTCCGCGACCTGGCCGCAATCTATCGCGCCGAGATTGCCGATCTTGCCGCGGCGGGCTGCCGCTATATTCAGCTCGATGAAGTGGCGCTCGCCATGCTCTTTGATCCGGCCGTGCGCGAGCGGGTGACCGTCGACGGTAACGTTCCAGCCCGGCTGGCCGAGCTTTATGTAGAGGCGATCAAGGAGGCGGTCGCTGTCGCACCGCCGGGGATGGTGGATCAAGGCAGGGGCCTGCTTGCCTCGAGCGGCCCCAGCCATCCTCAGAATGACATTTTTGGCTATTATTATAACGCTCGGTGCCTGGCTAAGGCCGCACATGCGAATTGATCTGGCGAAACTGGCGGTGCGTTGATGCCGACAAATAGCCGGCGGCTTGCATGCGCGCTTTCGATCGTGGTGGCAGGCTTGGCGCTCGCTGCACCGGCGGGGGCGCAACTCGCCGGTGGTCGCTCGGCTTTCAATCAGCGGCCGAGCCCTGAGCCGGTTCAGTTTTGGGGCGACCGTTTTTGGGGCGACCGCCGACCGCCTTATCCGAACAATTCCTACGAGCCTTACAATCCGTTTTATCGGCGGCCGCAAGTCTACGAGTCCATCAAGCCACCGGCGCCACGCAAGGTGGGAACGCCGCCCACTGAGACTGTTGTGGTCATCGGCGATTCGTTTGGCGATTGGCTTGGGTACGGACTCGAACTGGTGTTCGCCGAGACGCCGGAAATCGGCATTGTTCGCAAAATCAAGCCCGATTTAGGTCTGGTGCGCGACGACGTGCGCCTCGACGCGCCGGAATGGTCGCATGCCATCAGAGATTTCCTGGCAGCGGAGACACCCAGTGTCATTGTCGTGATGCTCGGGGTGAATGACCGCTTGCCGTTGCGCGACCGCGTGCCGGCGACGAAAGGAACTACCACACCACCGCCCGACAACGACCATCCAGCGGCCACCGCGGCCGAAGCGCAACGCCCGCCGCCGGGTGGTAAGTACGAGTTTCACACCGACAAATGGGCCGAGCTTTATGCAAAGCGCATCGACGACATGATCGCTGCGCTCAAAAGCAAGGGCGTGCCCGTGCTCTGGGTCGGGATGCCGGCGATCCGCGGTACCAAGTCGACGAGCGACATGAGCTACCTCGACGAGCTTTACCGCGCGCGCGCCGAGAAGGCCGGCATCATCTACGTCAACATCTGGGACGGCTTCGTCGACGACCAGGGACGCTACGCGCAGCAGGGGCCGGATTTCGAGGGACAAACGCGCCGGCTGCGCACCTATGATGGCGTGTATTTCACCAAATACGGCGCGGATAAGCTCGCCCATTATGTCGAGCACGATTTGCGCCGGGTGTTGGCCAACCATGTCCTGCCCGTCGCATTACCGGGTCCGGAGGAGCAATCACCCGCAAAGGGCGCCGCCGTCGGGCGCCCGGCCATCGGCCCGGTCGTTCCTCTCAGTGCGATCGGCGGCGGCGAGGGCGGCGACCTCTTGGGCGGCACAAGCCAGCCGGCGGAACGGCAAGCCGATCCGCTCGCGACGCGCGTGCTCAATAGCGGCGACGCGATCGTCGCGCCGCCCGGTCGCGCCGACGATTTCTCCTGGCCGCGCGTTCACACCAGCGGCGCTGCGGATGTGGGGCCGTCTCCCGATGCCACGCCGCCCAAGGGTTCAGCCGGTAAGAAGGACGCATATGATAGGAAGAAGAACGAGACGAAAAAGCCCGAGACAGTGAAGTCGAGCGACGCCAAAAATCATCCGTTACCGTCCGTCGTGCCGCCGCCGACGCCCCGTGTTACGACCGCCAGGCCGCGCCGTGCCGGCGACCAACTCAACGGCGCGCCACCCCGCCCACCTTTGCCGATCGGCCCCGGCGCTTCGGATTCTAGGTGAGGCTCAATAGTTCACTCAATGCCTACGCGACGCAGTCGCTGACATTCGTTTTTTCGGTTCGGAACCAGCAAACTTTCTGGAATGTCGTTTGACCTCCGCCAGGAGCCCATTGAGGTTCGCAAACGCACCCTCACGCGAGCTATTCAACGGTCGCCTCAGAATACCGCGTGTAAAAATGATCAACTCGCTGCTGCCACATAGCTACAAATGCGCCCGACGTTAGTTTAGTGACCGATTTCCAAATATGTTTGATGGTCGGAAGTGTGTTCTGCCAGATAGCCCGCTTGCACCATTTCTCTCCCTTTTCTCTACCTTCATCGGTGGCGCACATTGATTCCCAGGCGATCCGTTCAGGATGGCTAACGTGCTCTGCGGCTCCCTGCACTCCTTGTTGATGAATCAAGTAGATATCACTCAAAGTCGCTTTCTTGTGCGTATCCAATTCAAAAAGTTTTGCCTCAATAGAAAACTTATACGCGGCAGCAACGGCATTGTCGCGAGGATCGGTAATGTTTCCAGATCCATATTGTTCAAATTCGTGTTTACTGAGTTGGAATAGACCAATGTAGGATCCGGTGCGTTGCTTGGGATCAAAATCTGATTCGATTTTAGCGATGGCCCTCATAAACACAAAATCCAATCCGAAAGCATCGGACACGCGTTTAATCTCCTCTACAGGCGTTCCAACCGGAATACCTTTTAGGAACTCTAAGACCGTATCCGCTGGTTTCTTGTCGGGCAGAACTTCGGCGTAGGCGTAATATGCGAGATACGAGAAATCCCGCTTTGGCAGCGTTGGATCAGGGCAGGAATCCTGAAGGGGGCTCTCTAGCTCTACCTGTTCCGGTTCTGGAGAGTCGACCTCGGGATTCGGGCTAGGCAAAAGCGATGGTCCGCGCTCAAAGGGTACATCAGGTATTGCGGAGCGAGCGACAGAGCTGGGCAATTGTTCGTCGACATTCGCTGCGGCCATGGTATTCGGCGGAGCGCTCGATGTCTCTCGGATAGTATTGCGATATATTGAGGAAAAGGTGATCGCGACGAGCGCAATCGCTACTATGACGCAGGTGACCCGCAAGTTTTTCATTTTCCCCAACCCGTCAGCATAATGTCACAGCAAATCAAAGTGCACCAGCGGCCCAAACTCGGAAGTTTTTTCCAGCGCCCAAAGCGCCAATCACCGCAGTTGCGCTGGCTAGTGAACGACGTCGAGTTTGACCTTCGTAATACCCTGCTCCACAATTCCTAGCCTTTCGGCGGCAGAATACGAGACATCGACGACTCGTCCGGGAACGAACGGACCACGGTCATTAATCCGAACTGTCACGGACCGCCCATTGGCGACGTTCGTAACACGCACTCGCGTGCCGAATGGCATCGTACGGTGAGCGGCGGTCAATTTGTGCCCATCAAGCTTTTCCCCACTCGCGGTCTCTGACCCTTCCGTGTAGAAACTGGCAAGTCCATACGATGCACCCAGTGCCCCGGCTGCATGTTTGTTGGTTGCGAACGGAGTATGCTTTTTTGTAACGACCTCTATACGCCTATTCGTGGCGAATGATGCCGCCCGGTTCGGTCTCAGCAATGCCTGGCGGCTTGAGGCAAATGAGGCGGATTTGTTGGTCGTAACAGAAGACTGAGCGCAAGCCATAAGGGTCGCCCATGAGGGGCTGATTTGCGCCCGCGCTGCACGCTACAAAGTAAGCGCCGGGACATAATATGCTGATTTGATGAGTTTCGGCCGGTGCCGCTTACGGGAGCGCGCTATCACAGGCCGGCGTCGCGCCAATTGTCGGCGGGTTTCTCAGGATGTGAGGCCAGATTTACGGCGTGCACACCCGTGATCGCCGCGTATTCATCTTTATCGGATGCGTCGCCGCTTATGCCTACCGCACCGATCACCTCATTCTGTGCATCGAGCACAAGCACGCCGCCCGGCACCGGAATAAAGCGCCCATGAGACGCGGCGGCTAGCGAGTCCTGAAATGCGATCCGTTCCCGCAAACGGTCGCGGATCTGACGGCTAGAGAAACCCATGCCAAGCGCGCCCCAGGCTTTTCCTATTGCGATATCGACGCGCAAGTTCCCGGATCCGTCTTGTCTCTTGATCAGAACGATATTGCCCCCAGCGTCCAGGACCGCCACCGTCAGTGGAAGAAGTTTAGCCTCCTCGCCGGCCTGGAGCGCTGCCGCGACTATTTTTTCGGCAGTAGCCACCGGCATGGAAACCTGTAGCCTATAGGCGACTTCAGGAACCTTCTTACCGTCTTCAGCCGCCGCCATTTTGGTGATACCCACCGCGCCGACAGTCGCGCATACAAATGCTAAACCAACTAGAGTTCCACGGCGATCCATAGTTACCTCCAAGGGTGAATGTAAGATCTGTTCGCGTGACACGGGCCAGACTGCCGCAAGATATTCCACAAGTCGCGGAAGGCTGTCGCAGTCTTTAACGCGCAATCGGAGAATACCACAGATCGCGATGTCTCATCCTGGCCCTTAGCGCCGGATCACGTTTTGATGGCTAACGGTCGCTATCGGAGTTGAAGCAGACATGTACGAGCCTGGGCGCTGACCATCTCAGTCGAGAATGACCCATCTGCGACATGGCCGATCCAAACTTGCTGTGATGCACAACAGCAGCGCAGAAGTGAACGGATTGGTCTACGAGTCGGATGTTTTCGAAAAAGCGCACCGGCCAGTGGCGGCTGGTATCCCAACGTCGCCTTGCAGGTGCCCAAGTAGGCCTGTTTTGATATCGCGGATAAACAGTTAAGGTGAGACTACCCCCGTGCAGCTTTGGTGGCGCGAGGGAGGGTGTGTGCGCCCCCGACGAGTTCACTTTCCCCTGGGCTTTTCAGCGTTTCGAAAACTGATTCCGTATGGCACTGCAAGCACCTGCGATTGTCGACGTGCGCCCGACCGGCGCCAGCGCGGCATTTGGAACAACCACATGGCTACGCGGCATCGGCGTGCGGCAGGTACGCCTCGCATGCGGCCTTGTCATGTTCGCCTACATCTTCTCGCATTTCTTCAATCACGCGCTCGGCAACATCTCGTACGCCGCGATGGAAACGTGGCTCTCGTACCACATCTGGTGGTGGAGAATTTCGGTCGTCAATTTCGTGCTCTATGCTGCCGCGACGACACACGCTGGGCTCGGTTCGTGGGCGCTCTATCAGCGTCGGCATTTTCGCTACACGGTAGCCGAAATCACCCAGCTCGCATTGGGGCTCAGCATTCCACTTTTGATCGCCAATCATCTCGGAGTCGAGCGCGGCTCAGGACTGTTGTTCGGGCTCGATCCGCCGAATTATGCAGCGGCATTGCTCTCCTTTTGGGTGGCGCGTCCGCAAATGATCGCGGTGCAGTTCGTTCTGCTGACCGTGGCCTGGATTCACGGGTGCATCGGGCTTTATTTCTGGCTGCGCCTGAAGCCGTTTTTCAAATGGGCGTCGCCGTATTTTCTGGCAGTGGCCGTGCTGCTGCCGCCGCTGGCGATGCTCGGTGCGCATCAGGGCGCGCGCGACGTCATTCGGATCGCTTCGCCGCAATGGCGAGCGGAGCATGTGAGGGGTATTTCTTCGGAGCAGCGTTCTCTCATCGACAAAATTGCGTTTGTGTACTTCCCGATCGGCTACATTGGCCTCATCGGTCTGGTGTTTGCCGCACGCGGGGTGCGCGCGCTGCGCGAGCGCCGAGGCGGCATGATCACGGTCACGTACCCGGACCGGCAGGTACGCGTGCCGAAGGGCTTGAGCGTTCTCGAAGCGAGCCTGCGCTTCAACGTACCGCACGCCAGCGTCTGTGGGGGCCGAGCGCGATGCTCTACCTGCCGCGTTCGCGTTGTCAGCGATCGTCGCGCATTGCCGCGACCATCCGGTCGCGAGGCGTTTGTGCTCGCGCGCGTCGGCGCCAGCGCCGATCCCGCAATCCGGCTCGCGTGTCAACTACGCCCGCACACTGATGTGGCCGTCATCCCCATCCTGCCGCCGAATGTTGGCGCCGACTTTGTCCGCAATCGACACAGTATCAATATCGGCGAGGAGCGCTACATCGTCAGCATGTTCGTCGACATGCGCGGCTCGACCACGCTGGCCGAGGCCCGTCTGCCATTCGACATCGTATTCCTGATCAATCGTTTCTTGGGCGCGGCCTCGCAGGCCGTGATCGACGCCGGTGGCCAGCCCAACCAATACGTCGGCGATGGCATGCTCGCCTTGTTCGGCCTCAGTGTCGACCCGGCGACCGCCTGTCGGCAGGCGATGTCCGCGGCGGCGAATGTTGCCGCAAATGTCGAATACATGAATCACCAGTTCGCCGCGGAGTTGCGCGAGCCGATCCAATTCGGCATCGGCATTCACGGCGGCGAAGCCATCATCGGCGACATCGGCTTTCGCGATCACACGGTGTTCACTGCGATCGGCGACACGGTGAACGTCGCGGCGCGGCTGCAGGACATGACGAAGACGCTCAATTGCACGATCATCGTGTCCGAGGAAGTCTGCAACACTTCGGGCATCGCGCCCGACGCACTGACGCGAATCAACGTGTCGATCCGCGGGCGCGACGCGCCGATGACAGTCCGCACCGCCGCGGACCCGACCGTGCTGTCCAGCTTGCTCGATCCGCGGGCCGCACCGCTCGCTGCGGAGTCGCAAATTTCATAACCCGGAATTGACCCAGAAACCGATGGCCGGCATGTCCACTTCTGATGCGGTGGACGGCTGTTCGACCAGCGTACGAGTGGCATGGATTTGGGTGCCCTTAAAGCTCTCAAAGGCGAAGCTCTCAACGACGTTTGTTGCAGTGCATGAGTCCGGTGATGGCCCTTCACGTCGCTTAGTGCGATGCAGCGATATGTCCGGAGTCGAGGTCAAAGCGGACTCGAAATCAATGACCTCATTCGGTCGCGAATGACCTAACCTGTGTAAAAACGCAGAAAATTGAAAAGTGAAGAGAAGGATTTTTCTCAGGTCGATGGAAATCGGACTCGCTTGCGAATTTTTGCGCAGCTAACGGTGATTTGGACGAACGTTTGTTCTACCGCGCTTGCGCATCGCCGCGTTTTTACACAGCCAAGACCTAAAGCCGACTCTAAAACGTCCGCCGATTGTCACATGTAACTTTTGCCGGCCTCGGAGCGAAAGACACATGAAGGAGTGTCGGGGCAAATGGCACAAGGAAATGTGATATCGGCGCCGAGGCGCAATCCGTTGCGCCCCTTCCTATTCCCGTGCTCGATATCGTTTCAACTGATGTCGTTGCCGTCGGCAGCGGAACGGCGGATCGAACATACAATGAAGCGTGCCGAGAATAGGCAAACACAGTCGGACGCTCGTCGATCGGCGTTGATGGCCGCCGCCCAAACGGGGGATCGCGTAGCCTATGAGACACTGCTGCGCGATTGCGTGTCATTCATCGTGAGCGTCGCTCGCCGTCAGGGCGTGCCGTCTGACCGCACTGATGACGTGGTGCAGGAGGTGCTGTTGACGGTACACCGCGCCCGAGCGACGTACGATCCGCGGCGTTCCTTCAACGCGTGGCTGGGCGTCATCGTCGAGCGGCGCTCAATCGACATGCTGCGCCAGATACATCGACGTGGAGCGCGCGAAGTGCATTCACCGCTCGCCTACGAGAGCCATGCTGACGAAGCCGTCGATCTTTCGGCCGGGATTGAGCACAAGGAAAAGGTCGACCGGATCGGTGCGGCACTCGCTGAATTGCCGCGGCGCCAGCGCGAGGCTGTGCACCATCTCATGCTTGACGAGAAATCGCTGGCCGATGCCGCGGAGTTGACGGGGCGCAGCAAAGGATCGCTCAAGGTAAACTTGCATCGGGCGCTGAACGCGCTGCGCCTCAAGATGGATCGCGGAGATTGAAATGGACGGTTCTAACGATCGCCTGATCGGCGCGCTGGCGGCAGATCTTCGGCCAGTGCGCCCCCTGCCGCCGCCGGCGCTGCGCACGCTGTTCTGGCTCATCCTCGTCGCAGCCGTCGCGGCCGC
>Ga0181536_10006378_pt1 | contig 11846 bp, 12 predicted proteins | sample PEATcosm2014_Bin_41_FD_121105 | JGI IMG/M metagenome (GOLD analysis project Ga0181536, IMG submission 121105) | Peatland microbial communities from MTU Mesocosm Facility, Houghton, MI, USA - PEATcosm2014_Bin17_60_metaG | ecosystem: Environmental > Terrestrial > Soil > Wetlands > Peat | place...
ATTTCAATAAAGACGCGGCATCTCGGGGCGCGGCTGGCCGGGCCAGTAGATCCGCCAGTAGGGACCGCGCAGGTAAACCCCCACCATGATCAGCAGGATGACCAAAAGCGTCGCGACGGCGAAGGTTGCGTTCTGCCGCCTGCGCTCGGGTGCGAGCCATCGCCCTTCGGTCCGAAGTGGAGAACGATCGATCCACGGCCATAGGGTAAGCACGGCGAGGAGAAATCCGGGCAGCAGTATTCCGCCCAGCAACGCGCCGCTGACTGTAAACCCTCCCATGCGAACCGTCGTTGAAGCGACCAGCTCCTGCAGCCAGACGAAATACCACGGCGCTTTGGCGGGATTCGGCGTCACCGACGGATTGGCGAGACCCTCCAGCGGCGCATTGAACAGCAACGCGGCCAGCAGCGTGATGTTGAACACGATCAGGAAGACCAGCGCGATTCGCCGCGACATATTCGGCGACGAGAAAACCTGATCGGACTGTTCGAGTCCGGTCGAACTCATCACCTGCACGGAGGTGCCCGGGGTAATTCCGAACAGCGAGTAACTTTTGGTCTTCGGAACCGCCTTCGGCGCCATCGTGCGCTCGTTGCGAACGCGCTCGATCGCCGCGAGACCGCCGTCCTTGCGAATCCGCCACATGTGATAGCTGAACAGCACCAACGCGAAGACCGGCAGGAAGAAAACGTGCAGCACGTAAAAGCGCAGCAAGGTCTGCTGTCCGATTTCATGGCCGCCAAGAAGAATGAATTGAATCGTCGGTCCGACCACCGGCGCCTGCTTCGCGATGCTGGTGCCTACCGTGATCGCCCAGAATGCGAGCTGGTCCCACGGCAGCAGGTAACCGGTGAAGGACAGAAGCAAAGTCGCGAGGAAAAGGATTACCCCGACCACCCAGTTGACCGCCCGGGTGCCGCGGTACGCGCCGGTGAAGAACACCCGCGCCATGTGGATGTACACGATGGCGACCATCCCTTCCGCCGCCCATCGATGCTGATTTCTGAGCAGGCGGCCGAAGCTGACGGCGTACTGCAAATCCTTGATGCTTCCGTAGGCGCGCTCGGTGGAGGGCACGTAGAAGAACATCAGCATCACGCCCGTGACGGTCAGGATCAGCAGCAGCGCGGCCGACGCGGTGCCGAGCCAGAAGGAGTAGTTCCAGTCCATGCTGGCGCGCGCGACTTTAGCCGGGAACCAGTGGAGCCAGAAGTTCTTGACGATCGCTTCGGAGGATTCGCGCTCGCTTTCAGGGGACCATGCCCAGGAAGTCTTGCGCCAGAAGGCCTTGATCTTATCGCCCACCGATTTAGGCCTTGCCTTTTGCGCCGACGAGCAGCCTGAAGTCGCGCGCAACTTCCTCGCCGCTGTCGACCTGGAGGAACCCATCGGGCGAAACGGTGGTCGCAAACCAATCGAGGGGACGCGGCGCAGGGCCCGAAATCACCGTGCCGTCGGGATGAAAGCGGCTGCCGTGGCACGGACAATCGAACTCGGTATCTTTCCACTGCACGTTGCATCCGAGATGCGTGCAGATGGCGGAGATCACGTGGAACGCATCCTTCTGACGAATCACATAGAGCCGGTGCGCTTCGTCAAGGGTGTAGCCGTCGGGGTAATCGCCGGGGCGCTTGAGCTTGAAGCGGCTCGGCGGCTCGTAGAGCACGTTGGGAAAGAACGCCCGGCCGGCAGCGCCGATCTGGCCAAGGAAGGCGGCCAACACCGACCCTTTGCCGATAAATTTCAGAATTCTTCGCCGATCGAGGTCCATCAGAGGGGAGTGTCCTAATTCGGGCAGTTATATACTTGACGTACCGAACACGCAAGGCGACACACTCCAAAGCCACGTGCGCCGCTATGTGCGGGGTTTCCGCAGTTAGCGTCACGGCGCTTTGCCCAACCACGGGCGGGAGATGCGTACAGACAAAAAGCTTAGCATGGCCCTTGCGATTATGCCATATTTGGCCTAGACTCCTGTTCGTGCCAAGATGGGCGGGGCTCGCAGCAGAGCCAAGCGCCACCAAACCGTTAAAGCCGGTTCGGTGGCTCGGTGACAGCAGACGGGTGATCCGGACCTTTGCGGAAAACGTCAAAGACGATATGGGTGCTGCGCTGCTGGCTGCTCAGAGAGGCTAAAAGCATGCGGATGCAAAACCGCTGAAGGGTTTTGGCGGTGCAAACACTCTGGAGATTGTGGAAGATCATGAGGGCGATACGTACAGAGCCGTTTATACCGTCAAATTCAAAGAGAGAATTTACGTGCTCCACTGTTTTCAGAAGAAATCCAAGAAAGGAGACAAAACGCCACAACACGATAAACAACTGATCGAAGATCGGCTCAAAATGGCCATTCAGATCGAGGCAGAACAGCAGAAGGGAAGGTAAGACGTATGAGCAAAGACATTATTCGATACGAAGAAGGCGGTGAGAATGTCTTTGCGGACATAGGAGTCCGTGATCCCGAGGGTTCGCTTGTGCGCGCCAAACTCGTAAGACAAATCGGTGACCTCATTCAAAGAAAAGGGCTCAGTCAGAGCGAAATCGCTACGATTCTAGGGGTTGACCAACCCAAAGTTTCAAAGCTCGTAAGAGGCCGAATCTCCGGATTCACTAGCGAGCGGCTGCTTCGGTTCCTCACCGCTCTTGGGTGCGACGTGGACATTAAGATCAAACCTCACAGCCGCGTTGGCGTCCTTGCTCGTGGCAAGGTTGTTGTTTCGGCGGCCGGTTAAAGAGAGGTTCCTCACGATGGAAACCGCCTCTTGCCGATGAAGCGCAGGATTTTTCGCCGATCGAGGTCCATCAGACGGGGAGTGATCCAATTCGGGCACCTATATACTTCACCTACCGAACACGCAAGGCGACTGACGGCGAACGATTCATTGACGTTGCCAGTTCCGTTCTTGGGCGACGGCTGACGTATTCGGAACTGACCGGCAAAACTGAATCGACCGCCGAACCCTTACCGGCGTAAGCAGTGGAGAGGCAAGCGGCAACGTGCTAGGCTATTGCTCGTGAAATCTCCGAAGGTTGAAGATTTAAAATTCGAGCCAGGGACCGCGTTTGATCGGTTGCGTAAACTGGCAAGTGGCGTTCTGGCCGTGAGCAAAAAGGAGATTGAGCAAAAAACCAATAAACAAGCGCGTGGGAAGCGCCCCCTTGCGGGGGCGCGTTCATAATAACGCGCGGGATTTCCGCACTGAGCACCTTCCTTTCTCACGATCTCCGTGAGCGGGCTAGGGCCACCGGACGCCAATCCGGCAGACTGTTTCACCTCGCGCCGTAGGTTTTTCAGACCTGCGGCGCAACTTTGTCCGGCGTCTTTGGCGGCTTTTTCTCCAAGGCATCAATCTGCGTCTTGATGTAGCCTTTTAGTGCCGTCAACTGCGCCCACACTGATTCAAGTTCGGTTTCAGATAGGTCTTGAGGAAGCTCTATCTTTGCTTCCGTCCCCTGTCGCACGATCAAACGATGCGTCATAACGTCGGTATTATCTCCGCCACTATTGGTTTGGCGCGCCTGCTTGCGCCGCCGACGTTTTCCATTATCATCGTTTGACGGGGATTTTGCCAACGCTTCCTTCCACGCCATGAAATCTCCGCCGTTGTACGTCGTAAAATCGTCCAGCAAGCGCGTCACGCGACCCAAGTAGGCTTTGAGACTGTCAGCCTTGGCGCGGCTTTGACGCCCGTGTTCTTTGAAGATTTCGGGAATTTTAGGGCGCAACTGATCCACGGTTGACGTTTCGGTCAGTCCTGCGCCCACGAGGCCTTTCAGCACAATGGCCCATGCGGTGCCGAAATTGTACCGTTGGTCTTTGGTGTAGCAGGCGAGCCTTTCGGCTTCGTCCGCGAACTTTAGTATCTGGCCGATAGGTTGCGTCTTGTTGTTCATCGCGCGATTACCTCTATCGCACACAATACGCTCAACCTGCGATTAGATGCAAGAGAGCTGATAGACCCGATAGAAAACTTATCGGACTATCAGAATCTATCCGCACCCTGCGGGCAGGAACGGCCCAGAATCTCGAAAAGGGCAACATTTGCTTCCGGTAGCAAGCTCCATTGCCCCGATCTTCCCATTGGGTGAAGATTGATGTAGATAAGCACGTCTAAAGACACATGTTGAATACGAGCAATAGTCGGGGGTATTTCTGATGGCGCAAAAAATGCTGCTCGTGAAAATCACCGAACTCTTTAAATGGGAAATCCTTCCGCCTGAAGGCAAGGACAATTCTTTTGTTGCGGTGTGTCCTCTCTTAGGTATCTCGGTGGAATCCCCTGATCGGAAATGCTTACCCCAGATAGCTAAGGAAGCGCTCCGGGCGCTTGTCGCCGATCTGGAAACTCACAATGACGCGATCCCATTTCTCATGAGTCACGGGATCAAATTTGAGGTTTTGCCGATCCCCCCAGCAAACGGGAGCTTTGTAACTCCGGCTCCTGCGATTACCACAGGATCGGAAAGTGCCTCGGCGCCAGCGTGAAGACGCAACCCGCCTCATAGGCCAAAAGGGATTTGAGAAGTCCAGCGATTCCCCTGTTGGTGAGCTATGGCGCAATCCGAAGACAGGCGACCGTCTGCTCGTTCCGAACGAGACGATCTCTGAAAGGCATTTCCGGCAGATTTTACGGGATGCTGGTTATAAGTCCGACGAAGTAGCGAAGATCGTCGGGGAGACAAAGCATCCCGCGAAACCGACGACTCTTAAGAAGTAGTTCGATTCGATGCTAAGTTTTTGGTCTTTCGGCCTGTCGCGTCCGCGGCACGTTACCGCGTCTGGTGAGTCAACTATATTGATGCCTTAATTAGGGCACTAGCATCAGACGGCGGTTTCTTCGAACTGGAAGCGTTCCATGGTGATCGCCGAGGTCGGGCACCTGATCGCGCACAGGCCGCAACGGATGCATTTGGCCTCGTCGTAGAGAAAAGCGCTGCGGGTCTGCGCATCCGTCATCACGCCGGCAACCCGCTCTTGATCGGCGATTTCCCCGGCGGGCGCGAAATGCAGGCAATGCTCCGGGCAAATGTCCACGCATCGATTGCACAGAATGCATGCCGATCCGTCGTAGATCGGATGGATATGGCAGTAGAGGCATCGCTGGGCCTGCTCGCGCGCGTCGCTCGGAGCTAACACGGACTCGACTTCCGTGATTCCGGTGCGGCGCGAGAGCGGAACCAGCGGAACCTCGCGACGCTTCTGCTCGTAGCGTTCGACCATCGTGTAGGTGTCGGTCGGCAGCTCCTCGATTGTGACGTGCATCCGGGGCTGGCCCAGCGGCTTGCCGCGAAGATAGGCGTCGATGCCGCGGGCGGCGATCTTGCCGTGCTGCGCACAGGTGATCAGCAGACCCGGCGGAAAGGCCGCGTCGCCGCCCGCGAATAGGCCGGCGATGCCGGTCTCGAGAGTGACAGGGTCGATCTTGAGCGTTCCGGCGGGGGTGATGGTGAGCCCGTCTTCGGGCTTGATAAACGACAGGTCCGGCGCCTGGCCGATGGCGAGGATCACCCCGTCGGCGTCAACGACCCGGCGATCGTTCTCGTCAAATTGCGGCCGGAAGCGGCCCGCTTCATCGAATACCCGGACGCATTTGACTAATTCGATTCCGACCGCGTGGCCATCGCGGCTGACGATTCGCTTGGGGCCCCAACCGGGCAGAAAAGTGACACCCTCGTCGCGCGCGATATCGAGTTCCTCGCGGCCCTGCGCGGATTTCATCGCCGGCATCTCGGGCTCGGACTCGAGGCTGGCGACCGTAACTTCGAGCGCACCGCGCCGCGCCGCCTCGCGCGCCGCATCCAACGCCACGCGCATCGTGCCGGCCGCGACGCTCTGCTCTTCCTCTTGGGACATGACGAGTCCGGGCAGGAGGGTGCGAACCGCGGTTCGGGCCGCATCGATCGCGACCAGGCCGCCACCGATCACGACAACCTTGCCGCCCAGCGGAACGCGGAAGCCGCGATGGATATTGAGCAAGTAGTCGATCGCCTTGATCACCCCGTCGGTATCGACGCCCTCGATGGGCACTGCGCGGCCGCGCGACGCTCCAACGCCAAGAAAGATAGCTTCATAACCCTGCGCTTTCAGTTCTTGAACTCCGAAGCCGGGCCGAAGCGGCGTCGAGTAGCGAAACTCGACACCCAGCGCTTCGATCTCGCCGACCTGGCAGTCGATCACGTCGCGTGGAAGCCGGTAGGCGGGAATTCCGTAGCGAAGCATTCCGCCCGCATGCGGCATCGCCTCGAAAACCGTCACGCTGTAGCCCATCACGGCCAGATCGTGCGCGCACGCCAGCCCGGCCGGCCCGGCGCCGACGACTGCGACTTTGCGCTTGGACACCGCGGCTCCGTGCCGCGCGCCGAGAATATCGAGATGCCCGGGAGTGACGCTGCCGCCGCCGGATGGTCCGGCGATCATGTCGCGGATTCCCCTGGCTGAGAGTGCTTCGGGGCCGAATTGTTCGGTGAGGAAGCGCTTGAGTGCGCGAATCGTCACGGGCGCGTCGATCTTGCCGCGCCGGCATGCGTCCTCGCATGGCGCGCCGCAAGCGCGGCCGCATATGGAAGCGATCGGATTGGGCGATCGCGCGACGCGGTATGCTTCGGGCAGGCGTCCTTCTGCTACCAGTTGAACGTAGCGGCCCGCGTCGGTCTTGACCGGGCACGCATCAAGGCACGGCACGTTCTTGCGGAACCACCACAAGTCGCGCGGCAGCGCGTCGATCGAACTTCTATCGGGCATCGAGGTCGCGCTTACTTCTTGCAGAAGGTCCTGACGTAGGCGACGAGGTCGTGAATCTCGCCGTCCGCGAAACCCGTGCTCCACGCCTGCATGTCTTTGCTGAGATTTGCGGAGGCGCCGCCGTTCTTGATCACGTTGAACAGCGTATCGTCGGAAATCTTGCCCATCGCGGCGCAATCGGTGAAATTGCGAGGGTTGACGGCCAAGGTAGCCGCGGCAGGACCGTCGCCCTTGCCGCCGGGGCCGTGACACTTGACGCAAAACGTACCGTAGCTCTGCTTGGCGGCATCCATGTCGGCGGCGCGCACAGGCACAGACGCGCATGCGATGATCGCGCAGGCAGCAAGGGTCGAGATGAGTCGATTCACGTTGTGGTTGTCCTCCGTTTCAATGTTCGCGATTCCCAATCCGATTCAACGGGCCTTGAGGTATTCCACTAGCGCTCTGACGTCGCCGGCCGGCAAGTTTCCGAGCGTACGCATATGCATGATGATCAGATCCCACTCATAGGGTGCCTTCTCGGCTCCCGGACGTGCATTATGACAGGTGTTGCAGTAAACAGGCCACAACTGCGCACCCTCCCGGAACAGGCGCCGGTGCTCGGCCGCGCCGCCATTATCATCCGCCGAAGCGGGGGCGCCCGCCAATCCGATCGCAAGAGTCGCAAGTACGATTGCCGCGAATATTTTTCTCATGGCTATGACTCCGCTCAGAATCCGATCGTGAATTGGCTTAGGAAGGCGTGATCGTTGGGAATCGAGCCCGCGGGTGTCGCGAGACCGGTTTCGGGTGAGACGAATAGTCCTCCAGCGCGCGGCAATTCGATGTCGAATTCGTTCTGCCAAACGATCGATGGCGTGATCCAATAGTCGAGAGCCAACGCGACTTCGCGAGCGTGCGGCGCGTAGGTGGCCGGCGACCCGTTGATGCCGAAATCGGGAACCAGTCCGACCTGGAAGCCGCCCTGGCCGACGCCGGTGGCGCCGGCGATGTCGTCGGTTGAAACACCGTGCTGGTTGACTCCCGAATAGCGGACCAGCGGCTCGAATCGATGGAGATAGCCGTTGAGCTTGTCGGGAAGGCCCGGGACGTTGAGACCGCTCAGGAAGTAACCGGCTTGCAGGTACCATCCCTGGCGATTGTCGGCGCCGAGTCCGTTGGGCATCTGGCGGTACGATTCCATCCATTCACCGCGGGCCTGCAAGTTGCCGACGAAGTAGTTGAAATCGACGCCCCACGAGTTGTACCAATTTCCATTTGCCCACTCGCCGTTGTAGGTGGACGCTCCGAGTTCGAGCCGGCCCATTTCAGAATCTACAGGGAGCGGATAGATGCGAAAACGCGCGCCGATCGATTTGCCCTTGGTCTGGCCGTTTGCGACCGCGCTTGGACTTGAGACCGCGGCGCCAAGGACATTCGAGCTGAAGTTGGGGCCGTTTCCGCCCCAGACGGTGTAGTCGAAATCCTGGCCGAGCGCGCCGAATTGCATGCCGCCCCGAAGCTGGACTCCAATCTCCCCCCCCGGAACGACAGACTCAGCTCCAAACGGCAGCGGCGCTGTAACAAACCGGTTCACCCACATCGGACTCTGGGTCTCGTACCAGTCACCGAACGGTTGATCGAAAAGCCCGGCGACGACCGTCATATAGTCGTTAAGAAAAATCTGAAAATCAGCGGTCGAGAGATCGGCTCCCGTCCCGGTACTTCCAAACGCCGTGCTGATGACGCCCTCGAACATGATCCAGTCAGTCGGGCGGTACAGAAACATCGGCTCCCAATCGAAAAAGAACGAGTTCTGCGAGGTATGATGAAGGCCGTCGAGGGCGCCGCTTTGATTGTCATAGATAAAGTTGCCGCCAGCGGCACCGGCCACAGTGAACGAGTGCGTTCCGAGGTATCGACTGACGGCATCGCCAAACTCTGACGACGCGATCGGCGCCTCGACCTTGGTCTGCAAAGTTTTCACTTGGGCGTTGGTCTGCTGAAGCTCGAGGGTTGTCTCCTTGAGCTTCTGATCGGTGTTCTGCAACTGCTGCGTGGTGGCCTCGACCCTTGAATCTTTCGTCTCGAGTTGCTGAACCTTGACCTCGAGCGAGCGAATTACTTCGCGGTCACGCTTGCGCTCCTCGCGCAGCTGGCGCATCTCGCTTCTGATTTCCTTCATCGCGGCGGCGTCGCCGCCGTCGCTGTCGGCCGCGCGCGCCAGGCCCACCAGTGATAACGCCGCTACGCCAAATGCGAAGAGAGATATCGAGAAAATTCGTCTAGCCGGCATAATTCCCCCAATCAAAGTCGAAACATTCGGCACCATCTGCCGCAGGGCAACATTTGTGCCCACAAGGTCAAGCGGGCCGCGTTGAGCATCACAAAGCATCGGCGGGGACATTTCTGCCATAATGATCGGATGACCGCAAGCGGCGGCGCAGTGGAATTATCAGATGATCTTATGTTGCTCGAAGGCCTCAAACCCGTTGGCACGGGAGGCCAGTATTAAGTCCGCGCTCCGTTGTCGCGCGCGGCTAGGGGTGTTGAAAAGCTTGAAATCGAAAACGAAGATTGATCCCAAATTTTTCACCATCCTGCTAGAGTCGGCGTGCAATCGTGAGGACGATGAATATGACTACCGCCAAGAAGCCGTCAGCAATCCGGGCCGAAAAGTTCTCCGACACGCCCAAGATCAAAAAACTCACGGAAGAACTGAGCCGTGAACAATACCGGCTGGGGATGCCGCTGCTCGAGGCGGCGGTGGCAGGCGCGATTCTGGGCTTCAAGCCGTCGGATCGCGAGATGCGTGCGCAGGCGCAGCGCTGTTGGGAAATTCTTAAGCCGCAACTTAATCAGCATCTGTTGAGCGAAGATGAAACAGTGCTGCCCTGGGCGGAAGTTGCGGGCGGCCTGGCTCCCGAGGTCATGGATCGAATCAAGCAGAGCCACCTCGAAATGCGCTCGCTAATAGCCAAGCTTAACGGAGTGTCGTTCGAGAAAGATGCGGACAAAGTTGTCGCGGTGGGCGGCAAAGCTCTATGCGTGCTCGCGGTGAAGCTCGACGATTTGATCGATAGCGAGGAAATGCGGCTGCTGCCGGCGCTCAGAAGGATGTTGTTCGCGTAGGCCAGGACCATCTGCCCGGGGGGCTGCTTCCAAACGTCTGTTTCGATGGACTTCGACTACACAGCAGAGCAGGAGCAATTCCGCAGCCGGGTTCGCGCATGGATGGAGACGACGGCGGCGGAACTTTTCGGCGATCTTGTCGAGTCGCCGAATGTAACTGTCGAAAGCCTGCTCTACAGCGGCGACGAGCAACTCTGGCAGAAGATGCTCGAGTACCATCGGCGGCTGCACGATGCCGGATACCTGGCGCTGCACTGGCCGAAGGCTTGGGGCGGGAGCGAAGCGGGGGTGGTCGAGCAATCGATTTACCAGGACGAGGCTTTGCGTCTGGGGCTGCCGCTATACGGCGCGAACAATTTCGCCGTCGATCGGATTGGTCCGACGATTATGCTGCTGGGCAGCGAGGAGCAAAAGAAGCGGTACCTGGCTCCGATGCTCACGGGCGAAGAAATTTGGTGCCAGGGATACTCGGAACCCAACGCAGGCTCCGATCTGGCGGGACTTCAGACCCGCGCGGTGCTCGACGGCGACTGGTTTGTGCTCGACGGCCAGAAGGTATGGACCAGCAACGCGCATCGCGCGGATTACCAGGTGCTGCTGGTCCGCACCGATCCGGCGGCGCCCAAACACAGAGGAATATCGTATCTGCTGGTTGACCTGCGCAGTCCGGGAATCACGATCCGGCCGCTCATGCAGATCACCGGCGAGATGGGATTCAACGAGGTCTTTTACGACGGAGTGCGAGTGCCGAAGCAGAACCTGGTCGGCAAGCTGAACGAAGGGTGGCAAGTGTCGATCGCGACGCTGATGTTTCAGCGGGCGTCGGGCGGAGTGCGCCATCCGGTGGAACGGACGATGGGCGAATTGATCGCGCTGGCAAAGCGCGTCGCCTTTGACGGCACGCCCGCGTGGAACAGTCCGTACATCCGCCAGAAGCTGGCGCAATTTGCCGCGGAGGCGCGATGTATCCGGCTTGGCCGTTATCGTGCGATGACCGCACAGCTCAAGGGGCGAGTGCCGGGAGCGGAGAGTTCGATCGGAAAACTGTGCGCGACAGAACTCAGCCTGCGGCTGGCAATGTTCGCGGACGAGATGCTCGGTCCGTACGCGAATCTCGAGAGCGGGTCGCCTGGAACTGTCGAGGGCGGCAAATGGGCCAGCCGCATAATCGCGGCGCGGGAGTTTACGATCGCCGGCGGTACCAGCGAAATCCAGCGCAACATCATCGGCGAGCGCGTGCTGGGCTTGCCTAAGGGCTGACACTGCGCGTACCGAACGCGCGCCAACCGACGGCGATCGTCGCGGCGAAGATCGCGATCCCCCAATCGGCGGGAGCAATCGGGCGGATCATCAGCAGCGTGGCCAGCGGCGGCGTCAGCATGAATACCGGCAGACTGGCGGCTACGGCAAAGATCACAATCCAAAATCGCCGCTGCGCCGGCGCGCGAACCCGCCACCATCGACGAGTCCCTGCGTACTCCGCCCAGACGAGGAACAGGCTTCCCACCACGGCGACGACCATCGCGACGCTGCGGGCATAGTTCTCGCCCTGGCGGAGTCGAAGCGCGAAGAGCGCAAGCGCCATCACCGTCAGCAGCGCCCCGGACAGAGCCGCACGGTAAGCCGCCGGTCTCTCGACGATCGGCGATGCGGGCGGACGCGGCGGCCGCCGCATCACATCATCGACGGCAGGTTCGCCCTCGAAAGCGAGCGCGGAGACAGGATGTACGATCATCTCGAGCCACACCAAATTCACCGGCAATAGCAGCAGCGGAAGGCCAAAGACCGGGGCCAACAGCGTGAGCGACACCAGCATTACCTTGAAGCCGACCAGATAAAGGAATGCGCGCTGAATGTTGTCAAGCAGAATGCGGCCTTCGCGAATCGTTGCGACCATCGCGGAGAAATCGTCCTCGAGCAGCACGATGTCCGCAGCCGCGCGTGCGACCTCCGTTCCGCGCCGGCCCATCGCCACGCCAATGTCCGCCCGGCG
>Ga0181536_10006380_pt1 | contig 11845 bp, 14 predicted proteins | sample PEATcosm2014_Bin_41_FD_121105 | JGI IMG/M metagenome (GOLD analysis project Ga0181536, IMG submission 121105) | Peatland microbial communities from MTU Mesocosm Facility, Houghton, MI, USA - PEATcosm2014_Bin17_60_metaG | ecosystem: Environmental > Terrestrial > Soil > Wetlands > Peat | place...
AGCGCCAGTTTTTTACCGGCGCGGTGAATGACCGCGGGCTGGCGGACGTGACCTGGCACGGCACCAGACTCGACAATCCCGGGTGGTCCGATCCGGAAGCGCGGGCGCTGGGCATGACGCTGGCCGGCTTCAACGGCGACCCCGACCTCCACGTGATGGTGAACATGCATTGGGAAAGCCTGGAATTCGAGTTGCCCGCGGTGCCCGGCCGGCGCTGGTCGATAGCCGTGGACACGGCCCAGACGCCCCCCCATGACATCGCGGACCCGGGCGATGAGTCGCCGGTCACCGCAAACACATGCACCGTCGAGCCGCGGTCCGTCGTGGTCCTGGTCGACAAGACGCCGTAGGGGCCCAGGCACGCGCGGCCAGGCGTTGGGCGCATACCTGAACCAGAAACACGATGCCCACCACCACACTGTTGTGGTTCCGCTCCGCGGCCACAATGCGCACTGTAACTATTTTCGGATCACGCGTTCTTTTTCTCGCCAGAGAAGTTACAATAGCCCTTTGTCATTGGATCGGATAGCTTAAGGAGAACTCCATGCAACGTGCCTCCGCACTGCGAACGCTGCTGATCGCAGTGCCCATCGCCCTGCTCTTGGCTGCCTCGCCTGTCGCCGCCCAGCAGACCTATGTGACCCAGTTTGATGCTTACGCGGGATACGCCTTCCTCGACAGCCCCCGCATCAGTCTCTTCGAAAACGGTTTTCAGGCGCAGTTCGGCTACCGGCCGAAACCCTGGTACTCGCTGGGTTTCGACTACAGCCATTCCTCTGGTGATCTGACGCTTACACCCAACCTGCTGCCAGCCGCCTTGGCGCAGCCAATAGAAGGAGCGATCGCCCAACTGATCGCCGCGCACCAACTCCCTGCCGGATACGCCTTGGCCGTGCCGGCTCATTCGACGTCGCAGACCTTCGCTGTTGGCCCGCAGCTTGCCTATCGCCACTTTTCGCACCTCACGCTGTTTATCCGGCCATCGCTCGGGGCCATCCATGAGGTCGCCACCCCGCACCCCGGCGATGCCTTCGCCACTTCCATCGCGCAGGAACTGGCGCCAACCGGCAAGAAGACGGATTGGCAAGGATTCTATGGATTCGGCGGCGGCATCGACTTCCTTTTCTCCAAGCACGTCGGCATACGCACGCAAGCCGACCTGGTGTACGATCACCTGTTCAACGACGTGTTGGCGGAGGGCCGCTGGACCGTGCGCTTCTCGGTCGGCCCGTGCTTCAACTTCGGCAAGAATATCGCCAAATAGGACCCGCCCTCAGTCTTCCGCCACCGAGCGTTGCGCCAGTTCCCCAAACAGGGGCAGCGGGTAGGCCTCTTCGTGAGCGGCTTTCACCATCATGAAGATCGACATGCCCAGCAATAGCGCCTCGACGATGCCGTGGATGTGGAGTTCGGGCGCCATCCGGAACATGGGCCGCAATACCCAATCCTCCATCAGCCACGCCACGAACAGGTACAGGCCTTGGAAGGCGTGGAACCGGACCGTGCGGTCGCGGCGGAACTTCTCCGATGCCAGGACGATGATGGACGCGATCCAGCCAATCCCCGGGATATAGCAGAGGATCGACGCGGTTCGCGGCTGGATGCCCGCCAGCGGGTCGGCGCTGGATGGAGACGCCGCCGGCCCCACCGGCTGGCGTGCGCCGCACTGGCGGCAATAGGCTTCGGTTGCGCCCACCTGGTTCCCGCACTGGCTGCAAAACGGCATCTGTTATCTAATACGTTATTCGATTGCGGCTTGTTCCGGCAACCACGCCGGCGCTACGGCGTGCTAACATCTCGCCATGCGAAAGCTGTTTCCAGGCATCCTGTTCCTGGCCTGCGCGGCCGTTTTGCCGGCGGCCGGGAACCTCGAGATCTACTTCATCGACGTCGAAGGCGGACAAGCCACGCTGTTCGTATCGCCCGCCGGCGAATCCATGCTGGTGGATACCGGCTGGGCCGATTTTAACCACCGCGATGCCGGGCGCATTGTCGCCGCTGCCAAAACGGCCGGTGTAAAGCGGATCGACTACCTGGTGATCACTCACTATCATGCCGACCACGTCGGCGGCGTGCCGGAGCTTGCCGAAAAGCTGCCCATTCGCAACTTCGTGGATCACGGCGCCCAAACCGAAACCACGCGAGATGCCCAGGTGCTCTACAACGCGTATATCGCGTTCCGCGACAAAGGCAATCACATCCAGGTCAAGCCCGGCGACGTCATCCCGATTAAAGGCATCGAGGTGAAGGTTCTTTCCTCGGCCGGCGAGTTGCTCGCGTCTCCGCTTCCCGGCGCGGGCCGGCCCGACGAGGAGTGCGCCAGCTTCCAGCGGCATGCGGTGGACACCACCGAAAACGCGCAGTCCGTGGGCCTGCTGATCGCCTACGGCGGTTTCCGCATGATCGACCTGGGAGATCTCACCTGGAACAAGGACTACGACCTGGTTTGCCCCGTAAACAAGATCGGCACGGTGGACCTGTACCTGGTTTCTCACCACGGCATGGACCTCTCGGGCTCGCCGCAATTGGTGCATGCGCTACACCCACGTGTGGCCATCATGAACAACGGCGCGCGCAAGGGTGGCGCGGCTGAAATCTGGCAGACGATTCATGACTCGCCCGGCATGCTGGACCTCTGGCAACTGCACTTTGCCGTGGCCGGCGGCCAGGACCACAACTCGCCCGATCCGTTCATCGCCAACGTGGACGATCCATGCGAAGGCAAGTGGATTCGCGCGACCGTGCGGAAGGACGGGACGTTCACCGTTTACAACAGCCGCAACAAGTACGAAAAGACCTACACGAAGAACTGAAGCAAGCTACTTCTTGCACTCTTTCAGGTTCTTGTTCTTCGGGTCCTTGCAGTCGGTGGCGGTGGTCTCTTTGGTCTTGTCTTCCGGCAGCGGCGGCAGCGGATCGGTGTCGTACGTGATACCGGCTTCCGCCGAGTACTTGCGGTACAGCCGGAACTCCTCGTCGAGTCTTGTCAAAACGTCGCCGCCGCTCATGAGGACCTGCGATTTCAGAGGCAACAAAAAAGTATGTCCCGCGATGTCCTGGTAATCGTAGAAGAGGTCGTCTTCCGCCTTCCGGATGGGGAAGTCCGGCGGAATGTTCTCCGCGATGGTCGTCACCCGCATCACTACGTGCGTCTTGGGGTCCACTTCCACCAGCCCCCGGTACGCCGTGATAATGCTGAGCTTGGCATCCTCCACCACCAGCCGGTACTGCGAGCGGGACTGCGACACGTGGTAGGCAAACGCCATGACCCGCTTGCGGTCCAGCGTGCCCCAGTGGTCCCACTCGAAACGGGCTTCGGTGGATGGCTCGAAGATCTCGCGCAACATGCTGCCGAACTCGCCGAACGACTTGCTGCCGCCCATCTGTTCGTAGTCCTTGTTGACGATGGCGTTGTTCGCCAGCACCACCGTGTACTTTTCCTTCTGCTCAAAGTAGCTCAGGCGTATCTGCAAAACGTCTTGCGCCTGCCAGGAAGGCTCGCTGAGGGCGCTGCCGCCCCACCGGGTGCCGGGCATGGGCGCCGCATACCGCCGCGTCACCTGGGTGCAAATGAAGTCGGGCAGGTTCTTGCTGTAGTTCAGCGCATACTCGCGCATATCCGAGAGGATGGCGGCCTGTTCCTCGGAAGAAGGCGGCGAGATGGGCGTGGGCGGGGCTTCGGGCACGATGGGCTTGGCCGCCATCAGGTCTTTCGTCCGGTCCCGCAACGCTTCGAGCGCCTGCAAGGTTTTCGCCCCGATGCCTTGGCCCTGCAAATCTTCGATGATGCGGTCGTCCAGGCGTTCCGTGAGTTTCACCTTGGCCAGGAATTTCGCCACCTCGCCATCCGTCTGCTTCCCCTCCTTGATGAGCTGCTCGGAGGACTGGATGAAGCTGACCAACTCCCGCAAGTTCAGAGTCTGGGTCTGGGCCGCTGCGACGAGGCAGACCGCGAACACGCCAGCCAGAAGACGGTAACGCATATGTATCCTTATTTTCTCATGACGCACGGCAGGCGCGCAGGTTACCGACGGGTTTGGCCGTCCACGTAATGCGCTTTCACGCGTCGCGCCGCCGCGCGGCCCACCACCGCGGCCAACTGGTCCTCCGAGGCCGCGCGCACCAGCTCCGAGCTGCCCAACTCCTTCAGCAGTTTCTGCACCGTCCTCGTTCCCACGCCCCGGATGGCGTCCAGCTCGCTCGTGAGCTGCCGCGCGTTCCGCCGCGACCGGTGGAACGTCACCGCGAAGCGGTGCGCCTCGTCGCGGATGGATTGAATCAGGTGCAGGATGGGCGAGAAGCGGTCGAGCACCACCGGCTCGTCTTCCTGCCCGTAGACGTATATGATCTCCTCGCGTTTGGCGATCGAAGCCAGCGGCTGGTCGGTGATTCCGACCGCTTCCAGCGCTTCGGCCGCCGCGTGCAACTGCCCGATGCCGCCATCGATCAGCACCAGCCCGGGCATCGCCCGCTTCTCTTCCTGAAGCCGGGCATAGCGCCGCGCCACCACCTCGCGCATGCTGGCGAAATCGTCGTTGCCGATCACCGTCTTGACGATGAATTTGCGGTAGTCCGATTTCTTCATGCGGCCGTCCTCCCACACCACCATGCTGGCCACGTTGTCCGTGCCCTGGATGTGGGAGACGTCGAAACACTCGATGCGCGCTGGCGCCGCGGGCAGGTTCAATGCGTCTTCGAGGGCTTCCTGAATGGCGCGCGAGGTGGGTTTCAGCACGCGAAACCGCGTGTCGAAGCTGTGCCTGGCGTTGGTCCGGACCAGGTCGAGCAGCGCTTTCTTCTGGCCGCGCTGGGGCGTGCGGATCTCCACGCGATGGTTCCGTTTCTCGGAGAGCAGCTCCTCCAGCGCCTCGCGATCCTCGAACTCCACGGGCACGTGGATTTCCGCGGGGATGAACTGCTGGTCCAGGTAGAGCTGCTTGAGCAGCGCGGAGAAGAACTGCGGCTCGTCGAAATCCGGCTGATCTTCCCAGAAGAACTCGCGGCGGTCCACAATCTGGCCGTGGCGCAAGTGGAACAGGTTCAGGGCCACCAGGGGCGGCTCGGCGTAGCAGGCGAAAATATCCACATCGTCGCCTGTGGCCGCGGACATCTTCTGCCGCTCCTCGATCTCTTCCACCGTGGAGAGCAGGTCGCGCAGCGACGCGGCTTGCTCGAAGCGCATCTCCGCGGAGGCCGCTTCCATGCGCGCGCGCAGGCCGCGCGCCAGGTCGCTGTGCCGGCCTTCCAGGAACAGTTTCACGTCGCGCACCGCGCCGGCATAGGCATCGTCCGTGGTCAGACCTTCGACGCAAGGTCCCAGGCAGCGGTGGATGTGATATTGCAGGCACGGCTTGGGATGGTAGCGGGTGAGATCGACCTTGCACGACGGCACCTGGAAATGCCGGTGGATGAAATGCACCAGGCGGTGCGCCAGGTTGGCCGGAAAGTAAGGGCCGAAGTAAGTCGCGCCGTCCTTGCGCAGCCGGCGCGTCACGTAGACCCGCGGGTACTTCTCGTGCGTGAGCTTGATGTAGGGGTAGGTCTTGTCGTCGCGCAGCAGGACGTTGAAGCGCGGCTGGTACTGCTTGATGAGGTTGTTCTCGAGCGCCAGCGCCTCTTTTTCGTTATCGACCAGGATGTAATCGATGTCGCGCGCTTCCGCCATCAGCGATCCGGTCTTGGCGTCGGCCAGCTTGTCCTCGGAAAAGTAGCTGCGGACGCGGTTGCGCAGGCTCTTGGCCTTGCCGACGTAGATGACGCGGCCCGCGGCGTCCTTGTACAGATATACGCCGGGAACCAGCGGAAGCTGGCCTGCCTTGTCGCGGAGTTCCATGGGAGGGGAAGCTATAATTGAATTATGTCACGCTGGATTCTGGCGCTGTTCGTGGCTTCGGTGGCGCTGGTCCACGCACAAGACCAGGGCGGCCAACTGAAGAAGCAGCGGTCGCAGCCGGCCACATCCGGCAAGCAGGAGGTCCCGCCGGAAGAAGACACCTCGCTGGCGGTGAAAGAGTATTCCTTCAATCCCCTCCAGGCGGAGAAGGAGCTGCAAATCGGGAACTTCTACTTCAAGACGGGCAAGTACCGGTCCGCCGCCATGCGGTTTCGCGAAGCCACCAAGTGGAATGAAGGCTACGGCGACGCTTGGCTGCGGCTGGGTGAAACCGAGGAGAAATTGAAGGATTCAACGGCCGCGAAGGAAGCCTATACCAAGTACCTGGCGCTCGCCTCCGACGCCAAGAATGCCGCCGAGATTCGCAAAAAGCTGCAAAGGCTGAAGTAGGGCAAGCTAAAGCATGCCCTACCAAAAGGCGCGGATCAGCCCCCAACAGGCCAGGCAGATCCAAAAATCCACCGCCAGCCCCCAATCGATTTGATAGAGCTGGTGCTGCGCCCGCGGCGGCAGGAACCGCTCCACGCCGAAGTAAATGGCGTTGCCCAACACAACCGCCGCGAGCGAGCGCCAGAAGTCGCGCTTCATGATGTACGATTAGCACTATGATGACACGGCGCGATGTATTAGGGACTCTGGGTGCCTTGGCCGCCACCCTGGGACGGGCGGCCGATCGGCTTCCCGCCAACCAGAACGTGAAGTGGGGGCTGGGATCGAATCTCTGGAATTCCTTCAAGGGGTCGAAGTTCACGGACATCCTCGACGTGATGCGCGACACCGGGTTTATCGGCCTCCGGCTGACGCAGTTCCCCAGAATTCTGGAGACCTACGGCATCACCACGGAACAGATGGAAGCGGAAGTTTCCAAACGCGGGCTGCACGTGGTGACGATTTCGTTCAACGGCCCGGCGCAGGACGCGTCCAGACGCAAAGAAGTCCTGGACAGCGCCAAGGCGGACATGACCTTCCTCAAAAATTTCGGCGCCAACCGGCTGGTGGTGTTCTCGCCGAACCGCAACGCGGGCGCGGCTCCGGACGCCTTCAAAACCATGTGCGAGTGCTATAACCAACTGGGCGAGCTGGCCGGCGAAATGGGCTTCAAGGCGGGCCTCCACAACCACATGGGCCAGATGGTGCAGAACGAAGACGAGCTGGACCGCTGCATGCAGATGACCGATCCCAAGCTGTTCTGGCTGTCGCCCGATACCGCGCACCTGTACCTGGCCGGCATGGATGCGGCGAAGATACTCGACCGGTACAAGGACCGTCTGATGCTGGCGGACTACAAAGACGCCAAGCGGGGCCCCGGCGGCTTCCTCCAGAACATCTACGACCTGGGCGACGGAGACGTGGACTTCCCGGCCTGCCATCGCGTGCTGAAGGCGATTTCGTTCAAGAACTGGCTCATAGTGGATCTGGACGTGGCCCGCCAAGGCCCCCGTGTCAGCTACGAGCGGTCGGGAGCTTACGTGGTCAACACGCTGGAGCCGATTTATGTCTGATGTTTCACGCCGGACCTTCCTGGGGACCACGCTCGCCATGACCACGCTCCAGGCCGCCGACTATAGAATCGTCGATTCCCACGTTCACACCTGGAAACACGACCCCGAGTTTCCGTTCGCGCCGGGGGCCAATGTCCCCGCGCGCGATGCCGCGCCGGAGACCCTGCTGGGCCTGATGACGGCCAATGGGGTCGCGAAGACCGTCATCATCCAGGTGATCCACTACCGCTACGACAACCGCTTTCTGGCGCACGTGCTCAAGCAATATCCGGGGACCTTCCAGGGGGTGTGCCGCGTGGACCCGCTGGACCCGGCCGCGCCGGACACCTTGTCGCAACTGACGGAGCAGGGGTTCCGAGGAGTGCGCATCAGCCCGGGGAACGGCGCTTCCGGCGACTGGCTGACCGGGCCGCTGATGCCCCCGCTGTGGAAGCGCTGCTCCGAACTGAAAGTGCCGATGACGGTGCTGGCCGCGATCGGACGCATGCCGCAGGTGGCCCAGTTGATGGAGAAGCTGCCCGATTTGACGCTGGTGATCGACCACATGGCCGATTGCCCGGTGAGCCAGCCGCGGGAGCTCGAAAAACTGATTGCGCTGAAGCGCTTCCCGAATGTATTCGTCAAGATTACGCACACCTGGTCGCTTTCGCGCCAGCCGTATCCGTGGCTGGATGCGCAGGAGCTGGTGAAGCGCCTCTACGACGCCTATGGCCCGCGGCGGTTGATGTGGGGCACCGACTGGCCGATCCTAGAGGCCGTGGCGGAATACGAGCAGGCGCTCACCGTGGTCCGCGACGACATGAAGTTTCTCAATGCCGACGACAAAAGCTGGATACTCAGCAAGAGCGTCGAGCGGGTGTGGCCCTTCGGGGGGTAGCCAGCGCCGGCGGAACGCGAAATAGGCTCGTGGTATTTTCTACTCAAGGCGAGGGCAGATGGTTTTTCCCAAGGGCGGCTGGCTATTGCTCGGCCGAGTGGTCTTTCTGGGGGCTTTGAGCGCCCAGCGGCCGTTCCGCGAATACCCCGGCGTCGAGTACACCAACTTCCCGATTCCCAAGGACTGGCAGGAGAAGACCGAGTGGGCCTTCGCCCGCCTGATGTACCCGCCCATGTTCGGCGTCCACGGGCGCTGCGGCGCTTGACGCGCATACATGGGCGGTCGGCGGAGCAGCCCGTCAACCTGGACGAAGGCGACCAGTACGATTGGCCGTGGCTCTACGCCGTGGAAGTGGGCCATTGGAACCTGACCGATGCGCAGACCAAGGCCATGCGGGAGTATCTGCTGCGCGGCGGTTTCTTCATGTGCGACGATTTCCACGGGACCGAAGAGTGGGAGGTCTTTACGCGGAGCATGCAGCGGGTGTTTCCCGACCGGGCAATCGTCGAGATCGATAGCCAGGACCCCATCTTCCACACCATCTACGATCTGGACGACCGCTTCCAGGTGCCCGGTGAGCAGTACGTTCGCTCGCACCGCACCTATGAGTACGACGGGTACGTCCCGCACTGGCGCGGGATCTATGACGACCGGGGCCGCTTGATGGCGGCCATCTGCTTCGATATGGACCTGGGCGATTCCTGGGAGCACGCCGACCATCCGCAATATCCGCAGAGATTCTCAGGCATGGGAATCCGCATTGGCGTCAACTACGTGGCGTATGCGATGACGCATTAGTCAGCCGCGCAGATAGGCGTCGTCGCCTTTGATCCAATCCTCGCGCGCTGGGGCGAACACGTCGACCACCACGCTGTCCTCCAGCGCCTCGACGCCGTGAGGCACGTGCGGCGGAATGGCGATGGACTGGCCGGCGCGCACGATCTGCTCCCCGCCTTCGATGAGGAATTTCATCGCGCCCTTTTCCACCGTGGCGATCTGTTCATGCACGTGGCTGTGCGCGGGCACCACCGCGCCCTTCCGAATCTCCAGCCGCGCGATGGTCATGTTGGCGCCGTGGATGACTTTGCGGGCCACGCGCGGGTTCAACTGTTCCGGTTCCAGCTTGTTCCAGTCGTAGAGTTGCATCGAACGCATTCTAGCATCCGTAGTGGCGCCGGCGTATTGTATGATGAAGACTGCCTATGAAGGGTATCGTGCTCGCTGGGGGCACGGGAAGCAGACTCTTCCCGCTGACCAAGATCACCAACAAACATCTGTTGCCCATTTACGACCGGCCCATGATTTACTACCCCATCCAGACGCTGGTGGATGCGGGAATCCGCGACATCCTGATCGTGACCGGCGGCCGGAATTCGGGCGACTTCCTGCGGCTTCTCGCGAACGGGAAGCAGTTCGGGCTGGAACATATCAATTACACCTACCAGGAAGGCGAGGGCGGCATCGCCGACGCTCTGGCGCTGGCGAGACATTTCGCCGACGGCCAGAAGACCTGCGTGATTCTGGGCGATAACATCATCGAGGGCAACATCCGCAAGGCGGTGGAGCAGTTTACGGCCCAGGCGGAAGGCGCGCACATTCTGCTCAAGGAAGTGCCGGACGCGGAGCGGTTCGGAGTCGCCGAACTGGCGGGCGGAAAGATCGTGGGCATCGAGGAGAAACCGCAGCGCCCCAAATCGAATTACGCGGTGACGGGTATCTACATGTACGATCCCACGGTGTTCGACAAGATCCGGACGCTGGTGCCCTCGAACCGCGGCGAACTCGAGATTACCGACGTGAACAACGCCTACATCCGCGAAGGCGCCATGACCTATTCGCTTCTGGATGGATGGTGGACGGATGCCGGCACCTTCGATTCGCTGTTGCGGGCGGCCAACCTGGTGGCGCAAATGGCGGCGAAGCAGCAGGTTTCCGCGGAACTGGCGGCCGCGGTGGAAGGAACGGGTCGGATCTGATGGCGGGCGAAACGGCTGCCGTGGCGGCGGGGCGCCGGCTGGCTTCCGGCGGCGGTCTGGAACTGGCGGTTCCGGAGTGCGCCAAGGGCATCGGCGCGGTGATTGGCGAGGCCGATTCCCCGCACCTGATCGCCGGCGTGCGGGTAGAGCCCAATTCCATCCATGCGGACGACCGCGGATACTTTCTCGAGGTGCAGCGCCTGGGCCGCGGACTGGCGGCTGAGTTTCCGGCCGCCACCACGCAGATTTCGGCGGCGGTGAACTACCTCGGAACGGTGAAAGCCTTCCATTACCACCTCGACCAGACGGATTGTTGGGTCCCCGTGAAAGGCATGCTGCAGGTGGCGCTGGTGGATCTGCGGCTGGGCTCGCCCACATTCGGCCTGCGCAACACCATGTACCTGGGGACGCTGCGCCCCTGGCAGGTGCTGATTCCGCCGGGGGTCGGACACGGGTACAAAGTGATTGGGGGAGAGGAAGCGGTGCTGGTGTACATGACGGACCGGTTCTACAATCCGCGGGACGAAGGGCGCATACCTTACAACGACGCGTCGATCGGCTACGATTGGGAGACGCAGAACAAGTAGCGCGCCGCTATGAAAATTCTGGTAACGGGCGGGGCGGGATTCATCGGGTCGGCATTTGTCCGCATGTTGATCGGCGAGACCGATTGGCGGGTCGTCAATCTGGACAAACTGACCTATGCGGGCAATCTCGAGAACCTGGCGGCGGTGGAGGGAAACCAACGCTACCGGTTCGTGGAGGGCGACATCTGCGACGCGCGGGCCGTGGATACGCTGCTGGCCGAGGAGAAGCCCGACGCGATCGCGCACTTCGCGGCTGAATCGCACGTCGACCGCAGCATTCTCTCGCCCGAGCCGGTGATCCGGACCAACCTGCACGGCACATTCACGCTGCTGGATGCGGCCAGAAGGCACGGCACGGCGCGCTTCCTCCACGTTTCGACTGACGAAGTGTACGGCAGCGTGGCGGCGCCGCTCGAAGCCACCGAGGAGTCTCCGCTGAACCCCAGCAGCCCATATTCGGCTTCCAAGGCCGGCTCGGATTTGCTGGCGCGGGCGTATTTCGTCACCTACCGGCTGCCCGTGGTCCTCACCAGGGCGTCCAACAATTATGGGCCGTACCAGTTTCCGGAGAAACTGATCCCGCTCATGATCTCAAATGCCATGGAGAATCGCGCGCTCCCGGTTTATGGGGATGGCATGCAGGTGCGGGACTGGCTCTATGTCGAGGACCATTGCCGCGGCATCCTGGCGGCGCTCCAGAAGGGCCGGGATGGCGAGATCTATAACATCGGCGGGAACCGGTCATTGCCGAACCTGGAGGTGGTGCGGAAGGTGCTGTCGCTCGCTGGGAAGCCGGAGAGCCTGATCGAGTACGTGACGGACCGGCCGGGGCACGACCGGCGGTACGCGCTCTCGAGCGAGAAGCTGATGAGGGAAACGGGGTGGCGGCCCGCCATGGATTTCGAAACGGGGCTGAAGAGAACCATCGAGTGGTACGCCGCCAATTCGCCGTGGGTGGCGCGCGTGCGTAGCGGCGAGTATCGGGCGTATTACGAAAAGAACTATGGCGG
>Ga0181536_10006383_pt1 | contig 11841 bp, 9 predicted proteins | sample PEATcosm2014_Bin_41_FD_121105 | JGI IMG/M metagenome (GOLD analysis project Ga0181536, IMG submission 121105) | Peatland microbial communities from MTU Mesocosm Facility, Houghton, MI, USA - PEATcosm2014_Bin17_60_metaG | ecosystem: Environmental > Terrestrial > Soil > Wetlands > Peat | place...
GCGATGCTGCCGATCGGACGTGGCCAGCGCGAATTGATTATCGGCGATCGCGAAACCGGGAAAACCGCGATCGCGATCGACACGATAATCAATCAACGCGATACCGGCGTGGTTTGTATCTACTGTGCGGTGGGACAGAAGACCTCGTCCGTGAGCCAGGTGATCGATGCGGTCAGGCGCTACGGCGCGCCGGAGCGATGCATCTTCGTGTTCGCACCCGCGGACGACCCGCCTGGAATCCAATGGCTGGCGCCGTATGCGGCCTGCACGATGGCCGAGTATTTCTCAGAACGCGGTGGCGATGCGCTCTTGATCATCGACGATCTGAGCAAGCACGCCGTGATCTATCGGCAGCTGTCACTGCTGTTGCGAAATCCGCCGGGACGCGAAGCATACCCCGGCGACATCTTCTATATCCATTCGCGGCTGCTCGAACGCGCGGCCAAGCTCAATCGCGATCGCGGAGGCGGGTCGCTGACCGCGCTGCCGATCGCTGCGACGGAGGAAGGCAATCTGTCCGGTTACATACCAACCAATCTGATTTCGATCTCCGACGGGCAGATCGTTCTCGAGCCGCGGTTGTTTCACGAAGGACAGAAGCCTGCCGTCAACGTCGGCAAGAGCGTATCGCGCGTCGGAGGCAAGACGCAGTCGCATGCGATGCGCAAGCTGGCCGAAAATCTCCGCCTCGAATACGCGCAATTCCTCGAACTGGAAATCTTCACACGCTTCGGCGGGATGGTGGATCAGCGCACGCGCGAGATAATCGAGCATGGGCGGCGAATCCGCGCGGTCCTGACGCAGCCGCAATTCGCGCCGCTGTCAATCGCGCACCAGGTGGCGTTGCTGCTGGCGATCGACGAACGGCTGCTCGAGCGCCTGCCGCTGGACAAAGTGAGCGAGCTCCGGTTGAAACTCGGCCCCTGGCTGAACGAGCACGCCGCGGAACCCGTGCGGCGAATCAACACAGCCGGAGAGTTGGAGCCGCGAACGCGGCTGGCGCTCGTCACGGCGGTCGGAGAGCTGGTGGAAAGCTTGAATCACGCGGGCACTGCGCCGGCGAAGCGATAACTCGATGGCGCAAGAACGCGAAATCGCCACCCGAATCACCTCGCTCAACGAGCTACTCGAGATAGTTGCGGCGATTCGGGCGATGGCTGCCTCGCAGATGCAGCAGGCGCTCAGATCGCTGGAACCGATTCGCGGCTATGCCGAGCAGATTCGCGAGGCGTTGTCCGAAGCCGCAACTCTGCTGCCGCCCGCCGGCGTGATCGAAGCTGCGGCGCGACCAAACAAATCCGGCCTGGTCGTGTTCTGCGCCGAGCACGGCCTGTGCGGCGGCTTCAATGAGCATCCATTGCGTGCGGCCGAGCGCGCGACCGGCGGCGGGCTTGCGTTGATCGTAGTCGGAACCCGCGGCGCCCAGATTTGTCGCGAACGCGGATTGAGTCCGGACCTGGTGCTGCCGATGGCGACGCATTGCGCGGGAGTCACAGGCGCTGCACGCCGTGTCGCGGCAGAACTCTATCGGATGTTCAGCGAGCGCCGCATCGCGGGCGTCGAGGTCGTCTACGCACAATATGCCGGGGGTCAGCCGGCGCGCATCGAGCAGCGTCGCCTGCTGCCGCTCGAGGCGCCGGTCGTGCAAAAGACTTCCACCAACTTGCCCCCGATCATCAACCTTCGGCCGCAGCGTCTCTTTGATGACATAGTTGGGGAGTATTTTTTCGCAACGCTGGAGAACGCCGCGATGCAATCATTCTTCAGCGAGAACTCGACCCGCTTTCGCGCGATGGAAGCGGCGCATCAGAACATCCAGAACAAATCCCGTGACCTCACAAAACTGATGCAGCGCCTTCGCCAGGAATCGGTAACCACCGAAATTCTCGACCTGATAAGCGGCTCCGCCGCACTAGCCTCAAGTTCAGCTCCTGGCCGCGCTGGAATTGCTCACGCCGAATAGATCCATTTCGACTGACACAGCGGACTCTGCGAACTGCAAATAGCATTCGCGCACCCAGAGCACTTTCGCGAGGTTCAGGGATGATGGCGCTTTGCGGATCTGGCACGTCCGCGCTCCGCTTCGGCGGGCCCGATTGCAGCAATTCTTTCGTGCAAGATGGATAAAAGTCACCCGATTGGTTAGGGGAGCACATGATTTGTCGGCGGATGCCGAAAGGTGAGGCAGTGTGGAGCAGCATGCCGAGGTACTGATCGGCAGACCGTGGCATCAACGGGTCCCGACCTGGCGGGACGCCGTTGCGACGCTGTTGGTGCTGGCGATTGTGATGCTCCTCGGATCCGGCGCTCACCAGATGGTGGCGCCTTTCGTTGCCGCGCAACAGCCGAGGATCTCCCTCTCTCCGGCTGTCCTGCCGGTCTACGCTCTCCGCACGACGTTGCGCATGCTGGCCGCGCTCGTCGCCTCGCTAATCTTCACGTTCATCTACGCCACGCCGGCGGCCAAGAGTCGGCGGGCCGAAACAGTGCTGATACCGCTGCTGGACGTCCTCCAATCGGTGCCGGTACTTGGCTATCTCTCTTTCACGGTCGTGTTCTTCGTCTCGCTTTTTCCCGGCACTTCTCTGGGGCCGGAGCTTGCCGCGATCTTCGCGATCTTTACGGCCCAAGCCTGGAACATGACTTTCAGTTTCTATCAGTCGCTCATAACCATTCCGACCGATCTCGACGAGGTGAGCCGCAGTTTCCGGTTCTCGGGTTGGCAACGCTTTTGGCGCCTCGAGGTGCCGTTCGCCATGCCTGGGCTCATCTGGAACATGATGATGTCGATGTCCGGCGGCTGGTTCTTTGTCGTCGCCTCCGAAGCTATCTCCGTTGGTAACATCCAGGTCACGCTTCCGGGAATCGGGTCCTACGTCGCCCTTGCAATCCAGCAACGTGACCTCGCGGCAGTTGGATGGGCAATCGTCGCGATGACCGTCACGATCCTTATTTACGATCAGCTGCTCTTCCGTCCGCTGGTAGCCTGGGCCGACAAGTTCCGGTTCGAGCACACGGCTGCGGTGGTCGTGCCGAGGAGCTGGGTGCTTGACCTGTTTCGAGGCGCGAGCTTCCTTAGACTCCTTGGCAAGCCGATCGGCGGGGCCGTGCAGGCCACCCTGCGAGCCCGGCTTGCTCTCCCCCGAAAACCTCGTTGGCTTCCAGTTTTCGCGCTACCTCGCCGCGCAGCTGATGTCGCCTGGTTCGGCCTTCTTCTTGCCGGCCTTGCATATGTGGGATGGAAGCTCATGGAATTTGCCGAACCCGAACTGTCTTGGGGCGACGTTACTATCGCCGTAAACAACGGCGTCCTTACCTTCCTTCGGGTCGTGATCCTGATTGCCCTGGCGTCAGTGGTCTGGGTTCCGATCGGAGTCGGTGTAGGGCTGCGGCCGAAGCTCGCGGAGAAGGTCCAGCCGATCGCGCAGTTTCTCGCCGCCTTTCCGGCCAACCTGCTCTTCCCGGTCGCGGTCTTCCTAATCGTGAAGTTTGTCCTGGATCCCAAGATCTGGCTTAGCCCGTTGATGATTCTCGGGACGCAATGGTACATCCTTTTCAACGTTATCGCCGGCGCGAGTGCGTTTCCGAACGACTTCAGGGAAGCAGCAGCGAGCTTCCGAATCCGCGGTTGGCACTGGTGGCGCCAGGTGATGCTGCCCGGAATCTTCCCTTATTACGTGACGGGCGCGATTACGGCGTCCGGCGGCGCCTGGAATGCGAGCATCGTCTCTGAGGCGGTCAGTTGGGGGCCGACAAAGCTCAGTGGGTCAGGGCTTGGCGCTTATATCGCGCAGATGACTGAAGCGGGCGATTACCCTCGGATCGCGCTGGGCGTCGCGGTCATGTCAGTATTCGTCATCACGATGAACCGGCTGCTATGGCGGCCGCTCTACGCCTTTGCCCAACGGCGAACGCGGCTCGATTGAAAGGAACTAATGGCTAGCCCGGCGAACAAGCCCGTCATCGAAATGCACAAGGTCTGCAAAGTTTTCGCCAAGCCATCCGGCGAACCGCTGGCGGCGCTGGCCGACATCGAACTGTCATTGCGAGAAGGCGAGATCCTCGGCCTCCTTGGCCGCTCAGGTTCAGGGAAGTCGACCCTACTGCGCATTGCTGGAGGACTTATTAGGCCGACTTCCGGTGAGGTGCTCTATCGCGGGCAGCCGTTATCTGAGCCGGCCGAAGGTATAGCAGTTGTATTTCAGAGCTTTGCTCTATTCCCCTGGCTTACCGTACTCGAGAACGTCGAGGCCGGCCTCGATGCGCTCGGGTTGGCCCATGACGAGGCTCGCCGCCGGGCAATGTCGGCCATCGACTTGATCGGTCTCGACGGGTTCCAATCCGCTTATCCTCGCGAGCTCTCAGGGGGAATGCGCCAACGGGTCGGCTTCGCACGGGCGATCGTAATCGAGCCAGTTTTGCTTCTCATGGATGAGCCGTTTTCAGCCCTCGATGTTCTAACGGCTGAGACCTTACGGACCGACTTCCTCGATCTCTGGATAGAGCGTCAGCTTCCCACCAAGTCGGTATTGCTGGTAACCCACAACATCGAAGAAGCGATCATGATGTGCGACCGAATCCTTGTCCTTTCCACAAATCCCGGGCGTATCGCGGCCGAGATTCCGGTCCCCTTGGCGCATCCACGCAACCGATTGGATACCGAGTTTCATAATATTGTTGACGAGTTTTATTCGATTCTTACTTCGCGCGCGACGGAGTCGATCGGAGCACAAAGACAAATTCACGGGGGTTTGGCGCAGCCGCTGCCACCGGTCCCGATCAATCTGCTCGCCGGGTTCATTGAGGCGTTGGCTTCACCCCCTTACCAAGGGCGTGCCGAGCTGGCCAGGATCGCCGGCGCGCTGGCCCTGGACATCGGGGAACTCTTCCTGATTGCCGAAGCTCTTCACATCCTGGAGTTCGCGGAGCTACAGGAGGGCGCTATCAAGCTGACCGCGGCTGGGCGCGTTTTCGCCCAGAGCGGAATGGAAGAGCGTAAGCGGCTGTTCAGCGAGCATCTGCTTCAGTTTGTGCCTCTCGCCGCCCATATCCATCATGTCCTCAATGAGCGCGAGGGTCATCTCGCACCCAGGGTAAGATTCGAGTCCGAACTTGAGGACCATCTGAATCCGAGCGACACGGAGAAGACTCTGCGCGCCGTCATCGACTGGGGGCGCTATGCGGAACTTTTCACTTACGATGGCGAGACAAGGACGTTCACCGCCCGCAACCTTGTCGCGAACAGCTGAGGTCACGGTCTTCAAGCCACGATGCGCATGAGTGTTGCCGCGTTGGCGACAGCATATCCGCCGGCGTCGTTATTGAAATAGGCATAGACGTCGCGGCCTTTCTGGAGAAAAGCCTTCATATGGGCGCCCCATTGCTCGAGTTCACTTTCCGAGTACGACGAGGCGAAAAGGGCCTTGGGGCCGTGGAAGCGGAAGTAAACGAACGGCGCAGTAGCAATCACGCCGGGGAAGGGATAGCGGCTGGAATGAGAGAGCACGAGGCCCACACTATGTTCGCTGAGCAGCGCGACTGCCTCCTTGCTGAAGCATGACTCGTGTCTGAACTCCATCGCGAGCCGCAGCGGGGGCCGTGAAGCGCCGTAGCCGAGAAACCTTTCCACCAGCTTCAGATTCTGCGGTGTGGCGTGAAAGCTCGGCGGAAGCTGAAGAAGAATGGGGCCGAGTTTTTCCTTGAGGGCAACGGCTCGTCCGACGAACTCGGTCCATTCTGCCCTCACACCCTTGAGCCGCTTCATATGCGTGATTAGGCGCGACGACTTGAGAGCGAAAATGAAACCTTCGGGCGTTTGGCTGTGCCAGTTCTCGCAGGTCGTCAAGCGCGGCAGATGATAGAAGGAGTAATTGACCTCCGTGGTGTTGAAATGCTTTGCGTAGTAGGAAAGCCACTGTCGAGACGGAAGATCCTCGGGATAGAAACTGCCGCGCCAGCCGTAGTAATTCCAGCCTGAAGTGCCTACGAAGAATTGAGCCATTTGCACAAGCTCCGACAACGCCCCTTCGTCGCTTCGCGCGGTCCACGTAGCCAGGACCTCCTGCGCCACCTGGCCGGCCGCCACGACGTAGCGTCGGGCTTTTGAAATGAACTCCCAGCCCGGATCAAATCACGGCTTCCTTCGCGCCGGCTTCGCCTTCGCCCTGGCCTTGCGAGGGACTACTTTGGATTTCGCCGCCGCGACGGCCTTGCTCGCCTTCCCGCGAGCCTGGCGTGCAACCGGCCGGCGCTTCTTTTTGCCCCGGGCCAGATCGAGCAGAGTCTTACCGGAACGCCTCGATTTCTCACGCCCGCGCACGATCTCTTGAACAGTCTCTTCAGGCAGCACCTCTACAATCACCGCAAGCCCGTCGCGATCGCTGACATGTGGAAGGAGTCGACGGATGAGTTCAAGGCCGTATCCCGCCTGCTCCGGAGTGATTTCTTCAGCCTCGGCCAATTCGGCGAGCTCCTGAACGGCCTCGAGCGCAGCATCGTGCTCGGCGCCGAGCCTCTCAACGTAGTCGGCTCCATAGATCTCGGCGAGAGCTGGGTAGAGAACCTGCTCTTCGTAATGAAAGTGCGGACCGGCATGCGCCGCCATCTCGCCAACTCCCTGTCGAACCGCCTCGATGTCATTGGCCTCGATGGCGTCCATCAGGCCGAGCAGCATATCGCGCATCTGGCGGTGCTCCTCGCGGAAGACTTCTGTGAATTGATTCGCCAACATTTGCTCCCTCCCGGATTTACAGCGCCGACCCGATCCGGCTGCGCTGCAACTCTCCAATTTGCTTCTTCTCCTGGATCTCAACCTGCAATGCAACACTCACAGAGAAGGAGAGCAAATCGCTTGCCATCGGGACTAACTGGATTGGGCCGGTTATTGCACTTCTTGTGTGACGCAGAAGATGGCGATGAGTCCGAATGCTCCGGCGGAACTGTCTCCAATCGCACCACTCACATCAGCGCCTTCGATATTCGAGATGCTGGAGGAACTCGATGGCGAGCTACATCTGATCGAGCGCGTCGAAGGATGGTCGCCGTACACGCACGCCTATCGGCTTCCTGACGGCTCGGTCTATTTTGGTAGCGCTCGAGGCGGAAGAGAAAAGCGAAGACTAGTAGAGCAGATAGCGCGCGCGCAGGATGCGGAAATTCTCCAGCTCCGGTTGCCAACCCGCGACGATCTGTTTGGGATCCACGCCCGACTTGATTTCCTCCAGCGTTCGACGCGAACCAACCATCGAGAGCGTCGCGTCGATCTTGAAATCATTCGCATATAAACGATGCAGCGCGGCAATCAGCTCGATTCCCAGCGCCGGCGAATCAAGCGCGAGGCGATCGTCGAGAGAAATCCGTACTCCGTGGCAGCTCCGGCCGGCATAGGTGTCGGCGGATGGCGTGAAATCGGCTGACCGAAAGCGAACGCCGGGGATCTTTCGCTGGTCCAGGTAGGAGAGCAGCGCCGCAGAATCGATCCACGGCGCGCCCACCAATTCGAATGGGGTATCGGTCCCGCGCCCGACGCTCACATTGGCGCCCTCGATCATCGCAACGCCCGGATACAGCGTCGCTTCAGTAAGCGTTCGCAGGTTCGGCGAGGGCGGCGTCCATCGCAGCCCCGTTTGATCGAACCATTCGGAACGCGCATAGCCGCGCATCTTGATCACGTGCAGGCGCGCGCCGATGTGGTTTTCGCGATTGAACATCCCGGCAAGCTCGCCGACCGTCATGCCGTGGCGCGTCGGCAGCGGGAAATATCCGGTGAACGATTTCAAATCGGCGTCCATGATCGGGCCTTGCACGACAGCGCACGAAATCGGATTCGGACGATCCAGCACATAAAAGTCGATGCCGCGGCGCGCCGCTTCTTCCATCGCATAGGCCATCGTCGTGACATAGGTGTAAAAGCGCGCGCCCGAGTCCTGAACGTCGAACACCACCGCATCGAGGCCATCGAGCATCGTGGCGCTCGGCCGCCGCGTCTCTCCGTACAGGCTAAAGAAGCGCAGACCCGTGACGGGCTCGGCGCCCGGCGCGACGCTCTCATCGACATCGCCGTGCAGGCCGTGCTCGGGACTGAAGATCGCGCGCAGCGTCAGTCCGCGCGCATGTGAAAGCGCTTCGATATCGCGAGTGCCGGCGTGAGTGACGCCGGTCTGATTGGTGATCAATCCGACGCGCGTGCCTCTGAGTTGCGCGAATCCGTCACCCGCCAATACGTCGGCGCCGCTCAGAACCCTTGTGTGAGCGGCAGTGCGTTTGGCCAATGCGCAGAAAGAGTTCAAGCAAGGCCGGCATTCCACGATGCGATCCTCGGACAGGGCGCCGAGGCGATCTGAAATCAGCGCGAGAATTTCGCGTCGCAACGGGCCCGCATCACCTGCGCCGCCGGGGTACGTGCGGTTGGTCAAGATGATCGCATAGGTGGAAGATACGGGATCGATCCACAGCATCGTCCCGGTGAATCCGAAATGGCCGTACGAACCGACCGGCAAGAGCTGCTCGCGATTCGCGCACAGCGGTGCGCCGAGATCCCATCCCAGCCCGCGCAGGTGGCTCGCATCAACCGCGTCGGCCGGCGATTGGGGGGTCGTCATTTCGTCGATCGAACGCGGAGAGAGAATCGTGACCGCGCCCGCGCGTCCGCCGTCGAGCATCATCCTCGCGAAGATCGCCAGGTCGTTGGCGGTGGAGAACAGTCCGGCATGACCCGCGAGGCCTCCCATTCGCGCGGCGGTCGGATCGTGGACTTCGCGATGCGCAACTTGCCGTCGACGTATTCGGTTGGCGCAATACGATTGAGTTCCCGCGCCGGCGGGCTGAAACCAGTGTCAGCCATTCCGAGCGGCGTGAAAATGTTGATGCGGCAATAGTCGTCGAGCGGAAGCTTCGCGACGCGCCGAACCACCTCGCCGAGCGCCTCGAAATTGATGTCGCTGTACTCGTAGTGCGTTCCCGGAGGATGAAGCGGCTTCGCATCCGCGGTCATCTTCATTGCGGTCGAGTAGCCGGTCCATTTGCGGCGCAGGTCCAAATCCGGCGCCAGGCCGGAATAATGCGTCATCAACTGGCGAATCGTAATGCGTTCCTTGCCGTTGCGAGCGAAGGCGGGCCAGTAAGTCGCGACCGGCGCGTCGAGGTCGATCCTGCCGCGCTCGCGAAGCTGCATTATCGCGACCGCGGTCGCGACGGGTTTGGTCAGCGAGGCGAGATCGAAAATTGTGTCGGGAGTCATCGCGACTCGCCGGGGCTCGAGCGCGCGATATCCGAAAGCGTGGCGATAAACGACCTGGTTGCCTTGCCCAATCTCAACCACGGCGCCGTGGATTCTTCCCGCTTTGATCTCAGACTGGACGATGGTGTCGATTTGTTGCAAATCCGCTTCGCGCAAGCGAGCGGACGAGGCGGCATCAGCAGACGCCAATGTTGCAAGGATCGCGGCGAGCAACTGGAACGCGAGTGCCGCGATCAGACGGTGCGAGAATGACGCCGTCGGGTTTCTCATTGCGACGATTGTACCACGTCCGGAACGTCATCCTTGCAGGCCGCGCCCTCCACCTTCAAGCCGGCGGCGGTGTACTGGTTGCGCGGGTTCCATAGCATCCAGCCGTCGGAGCCGAACTTTTCGGCGGCCGAAATTTGCGCCCTTATCTGCGTGCCGGTGAACTCTCGATGGTCGAAGGCGTAATCGCGAAATGCTTGCAGCCACGGGCGAAACCGAATCGAGGGGATTCCACGCTCGCGCGCGTTCTGCAGCGAGAGGAAGACGATTTCATACGGATGCGCGACCGGATTGCGATAATTGGGAATGCCGAACTGGAAGCACGACGGGTACAGCATCGGCGAGATGTAGTCGACGATGGGCGCGAGTTCCTCGAGCCGCTGCCCGATATGGGTATCGTCGAGGTTCCACGTCACGTATCCAAAGGTGTCGGCGGCGAGAAACACATTGTAGGGAGTGAGGCGCCGCCGCGCCTCGGCCAGAAAGCCGGAGATTGCGGCGAGGCGACTCTTCATGTCGGTCGGCTTCGAGAACTTCAGCCCTGGCGCGTCGGGAAAGCGCACATAGTCGAACTGGATTTCGTCGAAGCCGAGGCGCGCCGCCTCGAGCGCGATCGCGATATTGTAGTCCCACACCTCGGTGTTGAAGGGATCGGTCCACGCCAGGCGTTCGCGGTCCCTGAAGATTGCGCCGCTGGCGCGCTTCACCGCCAAATCGGGTCGCGCGGTCGCGAGCGGATCATCCTTGAAGACGACAATTCGTGCGATCGCGTAAATGTTATCGTGATGGAGCCGGTCAATCATTGCCTTCGCATCGCGCATCGTCGTGAGCTGGTTCGAATGAGCCTGCTCGGCGAGCGGAAGCGAGGTTTTGAATGCGATCATCCCGCGGTCGCCTTTGACGTCGATCACCACGGCGTTAAGTTCGGTTTTGTCGAGGAGGCCGAGCGCCGCCTCGCGCAACTTCGTGCTGCCGATGCCGTAAAATGAAAGATAGAGCGCCTTCGGCATCATCGGCGTGAGCGCAATCGGTCCGGAATGATCTTTCAACTCGCCGATGGAGATCGATTCCCGCTGATGGCCGTATGCTCTCAAGCCGATCCTGTCACCGTGGCCGCTGATTTGGAACTTGCCGTCGTGATCGGTTCGAACCACAACGTCCCCGAGTGTCACGATCGCATCCTCCACCGGCCTCCTGGTCGAGCCATCGATGATGGTCCCGGTGTACGCCAATGCCGGCAGAGGCCTGAACAAAGATGTGAGGACGAACAAAGACAGCGTGAAAATAATCGGTCTCGACATCAACTGTCACCGACTGGTTGTTGGCGTCCGAGCCGGTAGCAGACTCCCGAATCTTTGTCCGATGTCGCCATCGGTAACGATGAAGCGGGGAAGCGCCATGACGTTGTCGCCGCGCGAGACCTTGCGTCGTTCGATGCTGAATGCGGCGACGTATCCGGATTTTGTGGCGGCGGCAATCAGCTCATCGTCGTAGATGCCGAACGGCCAACTCAGCATCGTCACGTGGCCACCGAGCCGGCGCTCGAGCACCTGTCGCGATTTGTTGAGCTGACTATCCACCAATTTCCAGTAATCCTCGGCGGAGAGTCGGCGCTTCTCGATGCGAAAATTGGGATGCCAGTACGTGTGCGATTCCACCGAAAAGAGCCCGGTGGCTTTCAGTTCCGCGAGCTGTTTCCATGTCATCGCATACGAGGCGTTCGAAATCGCGGATGGATAAATGAACAGTGTCACCGGGATTCGATAGCGCTCGACCAACGGCGCCATGTCGCTGAACACGGTACGATGGCCATCGTCGGCGGTGATCGCAACGGCGCGCGGCGGCAACTCGCCGTGACCCGCGGCGAAATTCACTACGGCACGAAGCGGCACGATACTGTAGCCATTGTCATGAAGATATTTGAGCTGCGATGCGAAGACCGCGGTGGTGACCGTCATGCTATCGGCAACCACCGGGCCGAACCGATGGTAGACAAGAATCGTCGCGGACGTTGCGCTCTCTGATGCGGGGCCCGCGATTGCGATCGACGTTATCGCACTGAGGAACAGCGCCAGAAGTGTAACGACAAGATCGAAGCGCCTCCTTTTGTTCATTGCTCTGTGGCCGCGCACAGTCCAGTCGTGAACGCGCAGTTCTTCGTATTCCGAAGCTGGCCTTGGAGCACGCCAGCACCCACCAAAAGGAGCTTGGCGCGTGCGGCTACGGCGATTGCCGGTAGCGCTCTGCCGTTTGCTTTATCTGTCGTGAGAGCTTCAAGAATATATCGCCCTCGTCGTAGATGAAGAGCACCAGAGCGCCGCCGGCGCCGACAATCA
>Ga0181536_10006389_pt1 | contig 11825 bp, 10 predicted proteins | sample PEATcosm2014_Bin_41_FD_121105 | JGI IMG/M metagenome (GOLD analysis project Ga0181536, IMG submission 121105) | Peatland microbial communities from MTU Mesocosm Facility, Houghton, MI, USA - PEATcosm2014_Bin17_60_metaG | ecosystem: Environmental > Terrestrial > Soil > Wetlands > Peat | place...
GTCGACGACGTCGGCCCCGGGCGTCCCGGCCATGGCGTGGGGCGGGAAGACCCGTAGTTCGACGTCGGTGTCGCGGTGGGCGTCGTTGGCGTAGACGATCGCCCACTGCGGGTCCGTGCGCACGCGGTTCGCCAAGGCGGCGATCGGAGCGATGATCTGTTTGGCAGCGGGGTTGGCCAGGGCCCCGTCGACGAAATCGTTGAGCATGTCCACTACGACGAGGGCTTGAGGCATCGTTCCCTCCCGTGCTCGTTGTCGGCCGACGGGCGCGGCGTGCATGAGCGGCCGATGCGGCGAGCGACGACACCGAGCATCACATCCCAGCCGGCGTCTTCAACTCTGCTTCCTGGCCAGTGGGCCACCCGCATCCGGATCTGTCCTCCTCACCCTCTCTCGCCATGCTGACGTGCCGCCGTCACCGGGCGGCAGAGCCGAACGTCACAACGAGATGACATGACTCGGCCGGCGTTCGTCACTGTGTCGGCGCTCCGCCGCGCTCCACGAACGAACGCATCGGCCAGGATCACGGAGCCGGGACCAGCACGGCCCGGGCCCGGAGCTCGCCCCGCTTGAGGCGACCCAAGGCCTCGGCCGCGTCGTCGAGTGCGAAGACCTCGCAGTGGGCTCGGACCTTGCCCGCCGCCGCCAGGGCCAACACCTCGCGCATCTGCTGCCGGGACCCGATCACCGAGCCCACCACACGCTTCTCGGCGTCGAAGGGCAGCTCGCCGATGTGCGCGTGCACCCCGAGTACCACGGTGCCGCCGGGCTTGATCGCGGTGATGGCCTGGCGTACGGCCTCGTCCAGGGGGCGAACACGATGGCGGCGTCGACGCCGCCGACGGTGGCCAAAGCGGCCGCCGGACCGCCGTGGGAGGCATCGACCGGGCGCGCCCCGAGCTCGTCGGCCAGGTCCAGGTGCTCAGCCGAGCGGGCCACGGCGTAGACCTCGGCGCCGGCGAGGACGGCGAACTGGACGACCATGTGTCCGACGCCGCCGACGCCGAAGACGGCCAGCGTCGAGCCCGGGCGCGGGGCTGCTTTGGACACGGCGTTGTAAGCGGTCACGCCTGGACAGAACAGCGGAGCCGCCTCGACGTCGTCGAGGGCGTCGGGAACCCGATAGGCGTGGGCGGCGGTGGCCACCATGTACTGGGCATAACCCCCGTTGACGGTCTCGCCGGTGATCTGCTTGGCACCACAGAGCTGGTCACGCGCGCTGAGACAGTAGGCACAGTGCCCACAGGTGGACCACAGGGTTGGACACCGACCCGATCACCCAGGTGCAGCCAGTCCACGTCGGGGCCGACCGCCGCCACCCGACCGACGACCTCGTGTCCGGGGATGATGGGGGTAAAGGCGGGGACGCCGTAGTGCACCCAGTCACCCTCGATCATGTGCAGATTCGACCGGCACACCCCACAGGCCCCGACCTGCACGACGATCTGCCCGGGGCCGGCAACGGGATCGGCGCGCTCGGTCGGATAGACGACACCGCTGTCGAGGGGTCCCGGCCTGTCGAGGACCACTGCGTGCACGGAACTTCCCTTCGACCGGACAACTGGAAACGGTGGCGCCACCGAACGTACTGCAACTCGGGGCGCGTCTCGGTGGCGTGTGGGCGGAGGCCGCCCCATCACCATGGTCAGCGCCCTGTGGTGAGGAATGCCCCTGGTCGCCCCACGGCGGTGCACCGGAGACCACCACGGCTCCGGCGACGGTCCGCTGCATCGAGCGCCGGCTCAGTCGTGGCCGGATTCCTCGTCGGTCGATGCCGTAACCGAAGAAGGCACTGGCGTCGGCCACCAGAATCGGGAGCCGAGGTCGACGGCGAGCGTGGGGACCAGAATCGTCCTGACGAGAAACGTGTCGGCCAAGACGCCGATGGCAACGACGATGCCGATCTCTCTGGACGCGACGATGGGAAGAATCGCCAGCACCGAAAACGTCCCGGCCAGGATGATCCCTGCCGACGTGAGCACGCCGCCAGTGCTGGCGACCCCGACGCTCACGCCGGTGGTGACGCCGCTTCGCATCACTTCCTCGCGCATGCGGGTCAGCAAGAAAATGTTGTAGTCGATGCCGAGCGCCACCAGAAAGACGAAGGTGAGAAGCGGCACCGTCGGATCGATCCCGGGAAGGTTGAGCAAGGGTACGAAGATGACCGACGCGATGCCGAGCGCTGCCGCGAAGGTCACGACCACCGTGACGACGACGAGCACCGGACCGAGAAGAGCTCGGAGCAAGACCCACAGCACGACGAGCACCACGGCGAGCACGCTCGGGACGATCACCAAGGTGTCACGGTGCGACGCCAAGGCGGTGTCGAGATCCTCGGCCGATTGCCCTCCGATGAGTACATGGGGGCCGGCCACGGCACTCGCCGTCGTCCGGAGCTCTCGGATGGCGGCGAAGCCCCGGCTACCCGTGGGTGTCACGGCCAGGATCAGGTCGAAGCGGGCCAAGCGCCCGGCGCGTTCGACGGGCCCCATGGCGGCGGTAACGGGGAGCTTGGCGAAGGCACGCCGGACGGCGGGAACGGCACTCTCGTCGGTCACCACCACGTCGACCGGTGACACTTCGCCCGGGGGGAAGCTCTTTCCCAGCAGTGCGTAGCCCTGGGCCGAGGGAGCAGACGGAGGGAGTTCACTCAAGGTGGAGACGTTGGTGTTCACCGTGAGCAGGCCGACACCGGCGCAGCCCAGGAGCACGAGTCCCGATATCCATACCGGGCGGCGGCCGTGGCTCACCATACGAGCCAACCTCGCCCACGGACCCCGCTGGACGAATCCCGGCGCGTGACGAGGCACCGCCGGCCAGAAGACACCTCGCCCCATGACGAGCAGGAGGGCCGGGTAGGCCCCGAGGACCGCGAAGGCCGCCGAGAGCACGCCGACGATGCCCACGACGCCGAAGTCGGCGACGATGTCGAGTCGCGCCAGCAACAGGCAGGCGAGGGTTGCCGCCACCGTGAGCGCCGACGCCACGATGGCGGGAGCGGCGCGTCTCCAGGCCACCATCATGGCGACGCGGTGGCTCTCGTGGCGGCGCAGCTCCTCGCGATAGCGGGCCGTGAGCAGCAGCGCGTAGTCCGTGCCGGCGCCGAAGACGATCACGGTGACGAGCGCCGCGCTCTCCCCGTTCACCGTGAGCCCGGCCCGGCCCAGTGCGTAGATCACGGCCTGCGCGATGGCCTCGGCGATACCCACACAGGCCAGGGGAACGAGCCACAGCACCGGGCTCCGGTAGGTGGCGGCCAGGAGGATCGCCACCAGCGCGGCGGTCACCACCAGTAGAAACGTGTCGGCGCCCGAGAAGGCGCCCAGGAGATCCGCCTGGATGGCGGCATCGCCGGTGACCCGGATCTCGAGGCTGTCGGTGCCGTCGCCAAGAACGTTTCGGATTTCGGTGACGGTGTTCTGCACGGCCTGCTCGTTGCCGGGCACAGGAACGGTCATCACGGCCGCAGCGCCGTCCGGCGCGTACGCGAGGCCGGAGGGAGAGCCGATGACGCGGGGTAGCTCCGCCTCGAGGCGCCGCCCGTCGTTCTCGGCGAGCGCCACATCCCTGGTGGTGAGTCCCGAGCTCCGGTAGAAGACGATCTCGGCCTGGAGGGCCCGACCAGAGGGGAACTTCCGGTCGAGCAGCATCGCCGTCGTCGAAGCGGCGCCAGAGGGCAGGAACTCGGTCAGGCGACTGGTCTCGACGGAGCCGATCTTGTTGGCAAACGGAATGGCGACCACCACCACGGCGAGCCAGAAGACCACCCCCACCCAGCTGGCCGATCGGCCGGTAACGAACGCGGCCAGACGAGCCATCCGAGGTCCGCCCCCGCCCAGGAAATCCTCCGCCATTGGCCGAGCTTGGCATGACATGCTGGCGGCCGCTGCGCATTCGCTCCGGTTTGGAGTTACTTGCGCCACCGCGTCGGCATCGATGATCGGGCTCTGCCTGCAGAGTCCGTCATGTCGGGGAGGGTCCCGCCGCCGTGCCCGGCGGAGATCGGAGTGGAGGCCGTTCGTCTTGCCCGTCAGGGCGGGGTGAGCTTCCAGGAGCCCGCCGCCGTGGTGGGCTGCTCGGATCACAGCGTGGGGCACGCAGATCCTGAACCCGTGGATCTCCTACGCCGGTTGCGGTTGGGACGTGGTCTCGCCGCTGCGTCATCCCTGGTCGAACTCGGCGAGCATTTCACGGCAGCGCTCGGCGTTCTTGACCAGCGTGGCCCGGAACGCGTTCATACGGGCCAATTTGGCATCGAGCTGCTTGGCCAGAGCCTCGTTCAACGCGAGGGCCTCTTCGAGAAGCCCCTTTCGCTGGAGTTCGGCCGCTTTGGTGTCGTCGCCTCTCTTCGCCCGATACGCGCTGCGCAACTCGCTCAAGCGCTGTTCGGAATCAAAGAACCCTTTGATCTCGTCGAGGTTCATTCCGAGCACCTCGCGCAGTTCGAGGATGCGATCGAGGTGGAGTAGGTCGGCCTCTTCGTAGCGCCGCTCGCCTCCGGCGGTATGTCCCGACGGGGCCAGAAGCCCGAGTTCCTCGTAGTAGCGCAGGGTGCGGGGCGACACGCCGGCGCGCGCAGCAGCGTCACCGATGCGCAACCCCGCCGCCCTGTCCGAATCGACCGCAGTGCGAGCGGTCGATGCCTCGGAGTCTGAGCCGGAGCCTGATACCGAGTCCTCCGTCCTTGCCTTGAGCGCCATTGCGTCAGTCCATCAACAGGGGTTCGGTCTCGGCGACGGCCTCCGAGTACGTTACGACGGGAAGTGCGTCCCCTTGGGCGGGTTGGCCGGATTCGGTGTGGTGATACTTGCCACCGCGCAAGAGCGACGCCACGGCCCCGAAGAGGCACATGACAGCGGCGAAGCCGAACGCCTTCTCGAGCCCGTTGCCGAACGGTGCGGAAATGAGGGTGGGGAAGAACGATCGGCTGGTGATGTATGCGACCTGTGCCGTCGTCATCTGATGCAGGGCCGTCGGACCGAGCAGCGTGGCCATCGGGTTGTAGCCCAAGAAGGCGGCGAAGAGCGAGCCCACCGGCGGCAAGTGCGAGACACGGGCGGCGGTGGGAATCGGGACACCCTGGGCCACCAGGCCGTGGTAGAGCGTCGAGGGCAGGGTGGCGGCCAGGCCCAGGATCATGAGCGTGAAGAAGATGCCGATCGACAACACCTGGGCCGAGGAGTTGAAGGTCGCGGCCATGCCCGCTCCCGCGCCGCGTTGGCTGGCCGGGAGGCTGTTCATGATCCCGGTTTGGTTCGGTGCAATGAACAGGCCCATGCCCACCGAGTTGAAGAAGATGAGGGTGGCGAACACCGGATAGCCGAAATCGACGGGCAGCATGGCCAACAGGACGAAGGTCAATGCCACGAGCGCCAGGCCGCCGGTGGCGAACGGTCTCGCCCCGTACTTGTCGGCCAGATGCCCCGAGAGTGGGCCGGCCAGCAAGAATCCGATGGTCAGCGGGACCATGTAAATGCCGGCCCACAACGGCGTCGAGGCGAAGCTGTAACCGTGTAACGGCAACCAGATCCCCTGGAGCCAGATGATCAGCATGAACATGAGCCCGCCCCGGCTGAGCGACGCCAGGCCGCTGGCCACGTTGCCGGCGGCGAAGGCGCGGATGCGGAACAAGGCCAGCCGGAACATCGGATGGGTCACCCGAGTTTCGATGACGCAGAAGACGACGAGGAGCGCGAGTCCACCGAAGATCTCCATCATCACCTTCGGACTCGTCCATCCCATGGTGTGGTGCCCGTAAGGGAGCAACCCATAGGTGATGCCGACCAGGACGAGGATCAGCCCGGCCGCGAAGGTGACGTTTCCCCACCAGTCGATGTGCGCCGGGGTCCGCACGCCGCGGTCCTCGAGCTTCAAGTACGCCCAGACGGTACCGAAGAGCCCGAAGGGTACCGACACCAAGAACACCAGGTGCCACTCGACCGGGGCCAACAAGCCACCGAGCACCAGACCGATGAAGGCGCCGCCGATGGCCGCCACGTTGTTGATCCCGAGCCCGAGCCCGCGCTGGTTGGCCGGGAAGGCGTCGGTGATGATGGCCGACGAGTTGGCGAAGAGCATGGCCCCGCCCACGCCCTGGCCGATGCGCATGGCGATGAGCCACATGGCGGCCTCGGTCCCGGTCATCCAGGTGATCGACAGAAGGATGGAGAAGACGGTGAAGACGGCGAATCCCAGGTTGTACATCTTCACCCGGCCGAACATGTCCCCGATGCGCCCGAGCGTTACCACCAGCACGGCCAAGACGACCATGAAGCCCATCAGCATCCACAGCATGTAGCCGGTGTTGGCCGGGGTGAGGGGGTCGAGCCCGATGCCACGGAAGATCGCCGGCAGGGCGATCAACACGATCGACTGGTTGATGAACACCATGAGCGTGCCGAGGGTGATGTTCGACAGGGCGATCCACTTGTAGCGCCGGTCGAGGGCCAATCGGTCGGCTCCGGCGCCGTTTGACTCGAGGGTGCCCGAGCCCACCCCGTTCGCCGCCGCGGAATCTCCGGGCAACGTGCTGGTGTGATGGGTCACGGGACAAACATTAACGTAAACGTTATATACGGTCAATCTTGTTACTAGGGAAGAACCATCCTCCACGCCAGGGCTCGACCACCCACTATTCACGACGAGCCGCGAACCGAGCCGTATCTGACCGAGCCACCCGGAACGGGGGTCAGCCCGCTTCTCCGCCTGCTTGAGATAGCTCGTTCCTTGGCGAATGTCGGCCCTGTCCGTCGCCGACCTCATGAGCGTTGCCGCCGCTCGGAGAAGGTAGATCGTTCGGCTCCAATGCATGGCGATCTCAAGATCCGGCGGCGGCGGAGTCCTCGCAAACAGATCGACAACACCGAGCAGGTCATCGGCAGCGAGGCGGATCTTCGCTATGTCAGAGCTTCGGATTATCGGTGCCAGGACCTTCGTCGTACTCGAAAACAGCTTCAATCTCTCTGATGCCAAAGGTTCCCATTCATGGAGGTCTATCAGTTCTTGGCTCAAGAGCTCAGCCGAGGTGGGCGACGCACAGGCCTCATCCTGGTCGATGCTGGGATTCACGACGGGACCCGTCGGTCCCTTCGCCTTCTTCGAGCAATCCAACGTTGCAGAAGAGCCCGTATGCGCCGTCAGCCGTGGTTGTCACCATCCGCATGACGCGACCGGAAACGAATGCGGTGAAGAGGTTGGCGCCGTCGACCGAAGCTGGGTCGAGGAACGTTGCTTCGACGGCGTCTCCGTCCTCGCATTCGAACCTGACCCGGCTGTAGCTCGGGGGCACCTCACCGGTCACGAGCGTGTCTCTGTCCCCGTCGAGACCGGGCCCCGAGACGCCGTCATGGTCAATTCCGAAACCCAGGACAAAATGCGGACCACGGTTGACCGGAGCGTCACGGGTCGTGCCGAACGAGACCCGTGCTTCGGCGACCACCAGACCGACATTCGATACCGGCGGCGTTGGGGGAGGCCTCGGAGTGACGAGGCGAGTCCAATGGGCGCCATCCCAGTACCGGACCGAGTCGGCATCGATCGGGTCGGGATACCACCCAGCTTTGCCAACCGCATGCCCGGTAGCGGCAGGCACTTCGGCCGGGGTGACGTGAACCGGAGACTGCGGGATTCCCTCCGCCTCAGAACCCTCACCGGGCCGGTCGTCCACGACCGATCGGTTGTTCGCTTGAGGGTCGTTCACGGGGGCCCCGTGCCGCTTTCTCCGGCGAGGTGCAAACGACGGCATCAATCCCCCCAAACGGGCCATGGTGGCGACGAAGTACGAGGTCGCTCTGAGGCTACTGCCTGTCACCTCGATCTCGCTCGGCGTGGTCGGTTGCCCGCTCGGTACGACCCCATCGGGCTCCGCGCCAGATCGGTCGTGGTGACGCGAGGATTGCGTCTCGGTGCTCAGGTGACCCGGTGCTTGTCGCGGTCATCAGCTCCGTCCTGCTTGCCCTTCACCAGTCGAAGATCACGCGACCGTCGCGGTCGACGACTTCTGTGCCCATTTCCCTGCAGGCAGCACGGAGGCGGTGGCGCACCCAGGCCGCACCGTCGCCGGTGGCGAGGCGCGTGTGGCAGTAGCCGAGGGCGAGCGGCACGGCCTCGAGGTGGTGGGGGCCCTCGGCGTCCAGCGTGACCAACCACAGCAATCCGAGGTCGTTTCGCAGGAGCGGGTCGGTCCTGTAGTCGTCGAGGAAGTCGCCGAGGTCGAACAGGACGCGGCCCGACAGGCCGTGGAACACGTGCGCGGAATGACCGGCCACCAGGGTCGCACCGCACTCCACCAGTTGGGCCGCCGCCCGCACGACGTGGGGCACGGGCCGGGATGCCATGTTCGGGCCCCAATGGGCCATGACGACGACGGCGCCGGGCGCTTCGGCGGCCTTCGAGGCGCCCGCGCCGACAACCCCAGCAAGCCACGCCGGCACGCCGGAACGCAGGTCGGCGAAGGCGACGCCGGGCCGATCAGGTCCGGCGGCGTAGTCTTCGGGGTGGTCGGTCACGCCGATCACGGCCACGCGCTCGCTGCCGACCTCCAGGACCGTCGGTGCCCGGGCGCGGTCGAGGTCCGGCCCGGCGCCGACCCAGGCGATGCCCGCGTCGTCGAGGTGGACGAAGGTGTCGAGCAGGGCCGTGACGCCGAAGTCCAGGGTGTGGTTGTTGGCCAGGGTCACGCAACGCACGCCGAGCGCGACGAGGGTCTCGACGGCGACCGGTGGGGCCCGGAAGAAGAAGGGCTTGGTGGGATCCGGCCACGGTTCGCCCCGCTCGGAGAGACAACATTCGAGGTTGAGGATGGTCAGGTCGGCCTCGCCGGCGACCTCGATGACCTCCGGGTCGACGAGGCCGGCCTTGGGGTTGCCGGCGAGGCGCTCGGCGACTCCCCGTCCGAGCATGGTGTCACCGGCGAGGGCGATACGGGTCATGAACGTCCCCGAACGGTCGCGCCCTACTGCGGCGTGATGAGCCCGTAGTGGCCGTCGTAGCGCCGGTAGACGACGTTGCCCCGGCCCGTCGCCGGATCGACAAAGAACACGAACGGCTCGGCACCGGCGTCGAGACGTTCGATGGCGACGTCCACCGGCAACTCGGCAACGGCGACGTCGGAGACGACGATCGGTGCGGCGACGGGTCCGGGGTCGACGTGGGCGGGCACTTGGCGCGTCAGGCGGTACGAACCGTCCTCCAGGCGCTCGACCACGCTGTCGGAACCGCTGGCCAGATCGGAGAACAGGTGGAAGTCGTAGTCGAGCTGCTCCATGTCGTACACCGCCTCATCGGGTGTCAGTTCGTCGACCGAGAACGTCTTGTGCCGCACCAGTTGTCGGTCCTCGACCGGTCGGGGGAAGTACCCGGGGCGCTCGCTCGCTCGGTCGCCGTGGCGCCATTCCCCGAGCGCTGGCCGCTCCCCGAGCTTTCGCGCCGACGCCCGGTGTTGGGCGCGGTGTTCGATCCGGTCCCGCAGGCGTTGTTGCACCAGGTCGATGGCCTCGTGGAGCGTGTGGGCGGCGACGTGGGCGCGCAGGGTGTCCCCGTTCAGGTCGAGGGTTACCTGCGCCGTCGCCCGGCGGGCCCGAGCCGGGTCGGTTTCGCGCCCCAGCTTCACTCGTGCGAACAGGATCGGAGCCTCGACGGTGTCGGCCAGGGCGAGGATCCGATCGGACGCGTAGCGCTTGTCGTCCTCGCCCACGTCGCCGGTGGCGGCCAGGACGATTCCGGGCACCGCCGGAGCCCCCTCCGGGAGCGGCGCCCTGGTCGCGGCGCCGGGTTCCTCGGTCCACTGTTCGACGATCAGGCCGTGGGCGACCCGACAGCGCACCGAAGCGGCGGGTTCGTCGGGTCCGGCGCGCTCCCAGTCGACCCGGGCCACCCCGTCGAGGCCGCGCACCTGGGCGATCCGTCGGCTGCCGAATACGGGGGTCCCTTCGAGAAATTGCCGCGCCGCGGCTCGGCCAGACGCCTTCTCACCGGTGTGATGGAGCACGGCATCGGGGGCGTAGAGGGCCAGCGCACCGTCGGTGTCACCCTCGGCCACGCTCGAGGCCCAGGCCCGAGCGACCTCGAGCGGGCGAGTCTCGGCCGTCCGCTCGAGGCCCGGGAGAACGTGCCCGTAGGTGGCCGGGCCCTTGTCGTCCGCCCGTCGAGCGCCGACGAGCGAGCCGAAGTTCCGGTGGGTGTGTGAGACCCGGGTCCCCTCGCGCAGGCGGACGTCCACCGCCGTCTCGACGCCGTGCTCGCGCTGGATGTCGAAGTGCACACGGGCCCCGGCGCGACGAGCGACGGGCTCGACGTCGGTGGCGGCGGCGGGGAATTGTCGCCCTTTGCAAATCAGGGCTGCCTCTCCGGTCGAGACATCGAACCACTGCACAACGCCGTCGGGCATATCGCAACCTCCTTAGCTCTGCGTCGCAGTCGGGCGTCGATCAGAAGCGTTCGACCGCACCGATGTTCCCCAGTGCCTCGATCTCCGCCCCGTCGCACACCTCGACATCTGCGTCCTGGCCGACGGCGGCGCCGATAGCGGCCTCCACCACATCGTCGAGCACGTCGGTCGCCGTCCCGCACCCGGGACACGGCGTGGCGCCGGCGTCTTGGACCAGCCATTCGCATCGCGGGCACCGCCGTCCGGGAGCGGCGAACCCGCGGGCGACGAGCAGCGTCTCCACTCGCCGCGCGCCCAGTGCATCGAGCGTGGCCGGAAGTCCGGCTGCGCCCCCAACGCCGCGCTCGGCGCGCTGGCGAAGGTCCTCGACGAGCGCCGATCGCCGCTGCTCGTCGAACACTTCGATGACCTTCCACGCCGCCAGTGCCACCTCGGCCGGCGCACACCGCATCGGGAGCGTGATCCTCCCGACGGCCAGCGCCGACACCGACGGGGCGAGGGCTTCTTCGAGCCAGCTCACTGCCTCGACCGGGCCGCCGAGCACGATCCGCTCCGCCGGCCACCGTGCGAGCTCGTCGCTCACGGCGTCGGCGGACCGCCGGAGGTGACGGCGTGCCTCCTCCTCGTGGAGCCGCCCAAAGCTGCCGAGTTCGACGTCGGTGTCGACCTGGCGTGGCGGCTCGTCGACGAGGCCGGCGTGCTCGTCCACCCGGCCCTGCTCGAGTCGCACCAGGCGGAGCTCGCGCCGGTCGACAAGGGCCACGAGGGCCCGGGCGCCCCGGTCCAGAGCCTCGCAGAGCTGGGCCAGCGCGGGCGTCGGTGCCACGGCGACCTGGTCGCGTACCGGTGTCGACAAGCCGACCACACGGAACAAGGCGTCCTGGCCGCAAGAGAACAGGGCGACACCTCGGAGGGCGGTCCGGTCCATGTCGGCGAGCCAGCGTTCCACATGGTCGAGGTCACCTTCGACCGCAGCGACGACCGGCGGCCCGAGCCTTGCCGCCTGGTCCCTGGCCACGCGAAAGAGAAGGTCGACGTGTGCTTTGAGGTCCGAGCGCCGGGGAAGGCGACGACCGTCGACGTCGAGGTAGATGGTTGTCACGACCGGATTGCCCCGCCAGGCGGCAAGACCGCTGACGACGGTCGCGCTCAGGGTGTCGGTCGTCTCGCTTCTCGACCTTGACGGCATCGCCAACCTCCTCCATCAGCGGGCCGAGACCAGCCTGCAGTGCACGATCGCGAAGCGCCAGGGGACTCAGTCCCAATCGCCATGATCGTGCGCGCCCGTCGACCGACGACGCCTGTCGGCATCAGCGAGCGGGTGCGTCACGAACGCTGAAGGAGGAGTCATGTAGGAGACCCCTGTGGAAGCGGTGCTGTGCGAGAGATGGAGAACTGCTGGCCCTCCGGCGTCGGCTCACGGGAGCAGGCGTCAAAC
>Ga0181536_10006391_pt1 | contig 11823 bp, 8 predicted proteins | sample PEATcosm2014_Bin_41_FD_121105 | JGI IMG/M metagenome (GOLD analysis project Ga0181536, IMG submission 121105) | Peatland microbial communities from MTU Mesocosm Facility, Houghton, MI, USA - PEATcosm2014_Bin17_60_metaG | ecosystem: Environmental > Terrestrial > Soil > Wetlands > Peat | place...
CGATCATCACGCCGCCGGCGCGGCGGCTCAGCACGACAGCGGTGGCATCGGCGCGCGGCCGATAGCCGGAATAGATCGGCGAACCGTATTGCGTCGGCAGATCGGCGGTAGCGAAAATGTCCTTGAAGGCGACCGGCAAGCCGCGCAGCGGCAACGACGCGAGGCGAGGTTCGTCTGCAACCCGGCGCGCCGTATCGAGATCGAACGCAACGAAAGCGCCGACTTCTTGCTCGCGCGCGGCGATCGCCGCGGCGCAAAGCTCGACGACGGCGCGGGGTTTGAGTTCGCCGGCTTCGATGCGGCGGGCAAGATCGAGCGCCGAGAGCATCACACGCTTCCAGGGATCAGGGTTCGGGCATCAGTAATCAGGGATCAGGAGCGAATGCAACCTGACACCTGATCTCTGACCTGATCTCTGACCTGATCCCTGACGCCTGACGCCTGATCCCTTCATGGTTAATGCCGTCCTTCGCGCGTGCGGCCGGTGATCATTGAATAGTCCTTAACGGAATTCCTCGCATTCTTCGCTGATGACTCGTGGAGTTCGCTGGTCTCTCGTCAGCTCCGTTGTCCTCGTCGCGCTGATGGCTCTGGCCGGTTGCAGCCATTACTGGCTCGCCGAGCGCGAGCCGTGGCGGCATGACGCGGAAATCGCCTGTCTCAATTCGGGCGCGGTGAAGGAGTCGCCGGCACGGGTGCGGATGTCCGCGATCAACGGGCCGGGCATGTGCGGCGCGGATTATCCGCTGAGAATATCGGCCCTGGGCGAAAGCGGGCCGCTCGGGCCGCTCGGCTATACCGACGAGCCGCTGGTGCCGCCCGGCACGATCCCCCCTCCCTACCCTCCCCCGCTCGCGGGGGAGGGTAGGGAGGGGGCGCCGCAGCACTGGCCGGTGATTCAGTCGAGCGCGCTGCCGCCACCGCAACTTGGCGCACCGCCCCCGCTCCCGCTCCCGCCCGTAACGCAACAGGCCGCACCGCAATTCGGTGCACCGCAATTCGGCGGACCGCAACCCGGCGCACCATTGTCGCTCATCCCGCCCGGACTTCCGCAGCCAGATGAGGACGCTGTGAAGCTCCCGGGCGGCCCGCCACCTCCTTCTTACAACGCTCCGCTGCCGCCTCCCGGCGCGTCGCCCGTGCCCGTGCCGCTAGGTCCACCGCCCCCACCCTTCCCTCCCCCGCGAGCGGGGGAGGGTGGGGTGGGGGTCACCGCATCGGCCGGGCCGGTCGAAGTGAAACCGGCGGCGACGCTCGCCTGCCCCATCGTCTCCGCGCTCGACCAATGGATCACCGCTGCGGTCCAGCCGGCGGCCTTGCACTGGTTTCGCCAGCCGGTCGTCGAGATCAAACAAATCTCCGCCTATTCGTGCCGCGGCATGAACGGCAATCCGAATGCGCATATTTCCGAACACGCCTTCGGCAACGCGCTCGACATCGCCGAGTTTGCGCTGGCCGACGGCCACAAGATCAGCGTGCAATACGGCTGGCATGGCACGCCGGAGGAGCAGGGTTTTCTGCACGACGTCCAGTTGGCGGCGTGCGAAGAATTCACCACCGTGCTGGCGCCCGGCGCCAACGTCTATCATTACAACCATATTCACGTCGATCTGATGCGGCGCTCGAACAGCCGTCACATCTGCGAGCCTGCCGCGATGCCGGGCGAAGTCGCGGCCGAACGGGCGCGGGCGCGCTACGCCGCCCGACGCGGCGATCCCGGCGTCACCGGCTCGATTGCAGCCACGGCGCACCGCCCCGCGCTCGGCTATTCCGGCGAGGATGACGACAGCCTGCCGCTGGCTGTGCCGGGCGAGGATTAACTGCTCCTTCTCCGCGCGTGCGGGGAGAAGGCACAGGCGGCCTTCGGCCGCCGTCCTTCAAACAAGAACGCGATGCGAAGCATCGCTATGATGAGGGGGCCTATCCGCCGGGCTCAGAATCGCGGAGAGGCCCCCTCATCCGCCGCGCTCCGCGCGACGACCTCTCCCCGCGCGGCGGGGGAGAGGTGTTAATGCGCCTGCATATGCGCCAACACCGCGGCGCTCGGCCAGCAATCGACCTTCAGCCCGTTGCGTCTTTGATAATCGCCGAGCGCGGCGCGCGTCTTCATCCCCGCCTTGCCGTCGATCTTGTCGTGGTAATAGCCGCGGTCGGTGAGAATTTCCTGCATGCGGTCGAGATCGCCGGTGGAGAGCTGCGCGACCTTGCTCCACGGCGTCTCGAACGGCCGCGGGTCGACGATGCGATCGCTGAGGTGGCCGACAAACAGAACGTAGAGATCGGAGAAATTATATTCCTTGATGACGAAATAGTTTTTTGTCGCGAGGAACGACGGTCCGTACAGGCCGGCCGGTTGCAAGAGCGAAGCGGATTCGGCGCGCTCCGCCGCCGAGAGGGTGCGGCCATAGGCCGGCACAAATCCGCGCTTGAGCCATTCGCCGATCGGCAGCGTGTTTTCCGGCACGCCGATCGTGCAATCGACATTGGCCGGCGGGTGCACCTCGTAGGCCCAGCGCAAGCCGCGCTGCCAGCCCTTGTCGAGCAATTGCTTGGCGGCCGAGGCAAGCGCGTCCGGCACCGAATTCCAGATATCGGCTTTGCCGTCGCCGTCGAAATCGACGGCGTATTTCAGGTAATCCGACGGCAAAAATTGCGTGAGCCCCATGGCGCCGGCCCAGGAGCTCTTCATATCGGCGAGCTTGATCGCGCCGCGATCCAGGATTTTCAATGCCAGCAGGAACTCGTTGCGGAACTGATCCTTGCGCTTGCCGAGATAGGCCTGCGTCGCCAGCACGCGGATCGCATTGTGGGTGTCCGCGGCGCGGCCGTAGTCGGTTTCCCGACCGAAGATCGCCAGCACGACCGTGGGCGCAACGCCGAATTGCCGCTCGATGGCGGCAAGCGTGTCATGGTCCTGATCGAACAGTTTGCGGCCTTGCGCGGCGAGACGGTCGAACGTCGATTCCTTGAGATAGTCCGCGGGTGTCAGCACGAATTCCGGCTGCCCCGGCGGCGGCGGCGGCTGTTCCGGCCGGCCCGGCAGAACGAGATCGGGCAGCGAGAGGTCGGGCTCGAGATCGCGCGTGGCCGCATCGAAGGTTGTTCGCGAAATGCCGAGCGCTTGCGCCTGCGGCCACAGCGATTGCAGCCACGCCTGGAACGCCGCATCGGCTGACGCCCGCGGTGTCGAGAACGCGAGCAGTAGAAGGACCACGATGAGAAAATATTTTCGAGTCATGCGCTTATCCATCGCATCGTCATGCCCGGCCACCCGGGTCCGGCCCATTGGCCGGCCCGAGTGCAAGCTTGTGCCGGGCATCCACGTCTTTGGCGCATCAAAACTGCAAGACGTGGATGGCCGGAATAAGTCCGGCCATGACGAAAAAGAATTCTCATCGCACCGCGACGATGAACAAGCGCGGGAAGCGCAACAGCACCTTGCCGTCGAACCGCGGCTTGTAGGCGCCGACGATTTTTTCGGTATAGGCGGCGAGAAATTCCTTTTTCGCGGCGGCGTCAAGCGGCGACAGGAACGGCTGCAGCGAGGAACCCTTGAACCATTCGACGATGGCCTGCGGCTTCGCCAGCACGTGATTGTAGATGCTATGCCAAATGTCGATATGCGCGCAGGTGGATTTCAGCAGATCGTAATAGACCTCGGGCGGCGGCAGGTCGTCGCGCGCCGCGGCCTTGACCTCCGGATCGTCCGCCCACGGACCGCGCTCAGCAACTTCGCGCTGGAACACCAGCGCCGGCTCGCGCGTGTTGTCGGGCATCTGCACCGCGAGCACGCCGCCCTTCGGCAGCGCTTCGAGCAGGCGGCGCAGAATCCCGGTGTGGTCCGGCAGCCATTGTATGACCGCGTTGGCGAACAAGAGATCGGTATGCGGCTGCGGCGTCCAGGTCGCGATATCGGCCTCGACGAACCCGCACTTGGGCAGCCGCTCGCGCGCCTTGCGCAGCATGTCGGGGGAGGAGTCGAGCCCGACGATTTCCGATTGCGCAAACCGCTCGACCAGAAGTTCGGTCGAGTTACCCGGCCCGCAGCCGAGATCGACCACGAGCCGCGGGCGCGCCAGCGGCACCTGCGCCAGCAAATCCCGCGGCGGCCGGGTGCGTTCGTCCTCGAATTTGAGGTATTGCCGTGCGCTCCAGTCTTTCATCGCGTGCGACGCCCTGGATTCGATTCGGAGGGCCGATCCATAGCACCACGGACGGGCCGCGTGTCAAACAGATGCGGCGGCATGATGATCCGCCGCGAATACCAGGTACACCGCAGGCACCACGAACAGGGTGAACAGCGTCCCGATCGAAATGCCGGAGGCGATGACGACACCCATTTGAAAGCGGGACACGGCGCCGGCGCCGGTCGCCGTGACCAGCGGAATGACGCCGAGCACCATGGCGGCCGTCGTCATCAGGATCGGGCGCAATCGAATTCCGGCGGCTCGTTCGATCGCCTCGCGCTTGGACTGCCCGCCTTGCTGCAAATGATTGGCGAACTGGACGATCAGGATGCCGTGCTTGCTGATGAGGCCCATCAGCGTGACCAGTCCGACCTCGGTGTAGATATTCAGCGACATTCCGCCGACGCCGAGACTGATGAAGATCAGCGCGCCGGCAATCGACATCGGCACCGACACCAGGATGATGACCGGATCGCGGAAGCTCTCGAACAAGGCGGCCAACGCCAGGAAAATGATGATCAGCGCAAAGCCGAACGTGGCGACGAATCCGCTGGACTCCTGAATGTATTGCCGGCTCAAGCCGCCGTAATCGATCGAGTAACCCTCGGGCAGCATGCGCGCCGACAAATTCTGGAGAAATTGCAGAGCGTCGCCCTGCGCAACGCCCGGCATGGCGACGCCCTGGATCGTCGCGCCGTTGAGCTGCTGGAAATGATTGAGCGATTCCGGAACCGTCTTGGTCGAGACGGTGGCGATCGTGGCCAGGGGAACCAGCGTCCCGTCGGAGGTGCGGATGTAATAGTCGAGCAGTTGCTGCGGATTCAGTCGAAACCGCTGTTGGACTTGCGGGATAACCTTGTACGAGCGCCCGCTCATGCTGAAGTAATTGACGTAGCCGCCGCCGAGCATCGAGGCGAGCGCGCCGCCGACGTCGCTCATCTTCAATCCAAGCTGCGCCGTCTTGTCGCGATCGATGGTCACTTCGGATTGCGGATTGTCGATTTTCAGATCGCAATCGAGGAAGATGAACATGCCGCTTTGCAGCGCCTGCTGCAGAAATTGTTGCGCGACGTCGTTCAAGCGCTCGAACGGCTCGGTCGAAACGATGACGAACTGAATGGGTAATCCGAAGCTGCCCGGCAGCGCCGGCGGCTGAAACGCGGCGATCCGCACGCCGGCAACCTTGTTCAGCTCCTGTTGCACCGCCGGCTGAAGCGTATTGGTCGTCTGCGTGCGCCGGTCCCACGGTTGCAGCACCATGCCGGCGATCGACTGGCCGGGCACATCGAGCTGAAAGACATGCTCGGTTTCCGGGTGCCGGGCGAAAATTTGATAGACTTGGCGCGAATAGAGCTGGCGCTGCTGCAGCGTGGCGTTCGGCGCGGCGATCGATTGCGCGATGATGACGCCCTGGTCCTCGGTCGGCGCGAGCTCGGTCTTGGCGCTGGCAAACAGGAAGTAGATGCTCGTCAGAACGATGACGGCGAACACTAGCGTGACCGGCAGATAGTTCAAGCTGCCGTGCAGGCGCCGTTCGTAGCCGACGCGCAACCGCGTAAAACTTCGATCGATGAAATCCGTCAGCCGGGCCTCCCAGCCGCGGCGCTGCGGATCGGGAGCCTTGAGCAGGCGCGAGCACAGCATCGGCGAGAGCGTCAGCGCGACAATGCCCGATACCGTGACGGCGCCGACCAGCGCGAATGCGAACTCGGCAAACAGCGCGCCGGTGAGGCCGCTCTGGAACCCGATCGGCACGTAAACCGCGGCCAGTACGACGGTCATGGCGATGATCGGACCGCCGAGCTCGCGCGCCGCGGCAATAGCGGCCGGCGTCGGCGCCATTCCCTCTTCGAGATGGCGACTGACATTCTCGACCACAATGATGGCATCGTCGACCACGAGCCCGATGGCCAGCACGAGCGCAAGCAATGTCAGCAAATTGATCGAATAGCCGAGCGCCAGCAAAATGATGAAAGTGCCGACCAGCGACAGCGGAATAGCGACAGTCGGAATCACGGACGAACGTATCGAGCCCAGGAAAAGAAAGACGACGACAGTTACGATCGCCAAAGCTTCGGCCAGGCTGTGGATGACCTCGTTGATCGCGGTGTGCACGAATTCGGTGGAATCGTAGATGATTTCACCGTTAAGCCCGCGCGGCAGCAGCGCCTGGATATCCGGAAACACCCGGTGCACGCCCTGGATCACGTCGAGCAGATTGGCCGTCGGCGCAACCTGGATACCGATATAGACCGCCTGTTTGCCGTCGAAGCCGACCTCCGATTCGTAATCCTCGGCGCCGAGCGTAACGTTGGCGACGTCCTTGAGACGCACGACGGCGCCGCCTGCCTGCTTGACCACGAGGTTGCGGAACTCCTCGGCCGAATGCAGGCTAGTCGAGGCGGTCAGGTTGACCTGCACCATCTGGCCTTTGGTGGTGCCGATACCGGATATGTAGTCGTTGGCGGCGAGCGCCTGGCTGACATCGGTCGCCGTGAGCCCGAACGCCGCGAGCTTTTGCGGGTCGAGCCACGCGCGCAGCGCAAAGACCTTCTGGCCGAGCAGTTCCGCGGTCTGCACGCCCGGCACCGCCTGAAGCTTGGGCTGCACGACGCGCGTGAGGTAATCGGTGATCTGGTTCGGCGCCAGCGTGTCGCTGTTGAAGCCGATATACATGGCGTCGATGGTCTGGCCGACCTTGACGGTGAGCGTCGGCTGCAGCGTGCCGGTCGGCAGCTGATTGAGGACGGAATTGACCTTGGTGTTGATCTCGGTGAGCGCCTTGTCGGCATCGTAGTTGAGCCGCAGGACGACCGTTATCGTGCTCACGCCGCTCTGGTTGACGGAGCTCATGTAGTCGATGCCGTTGGCCTGGGCGATGGCATTTTCCAGCGGCGTGGTGATGAAACCGGCCACCACGTCCGGATCGGCGCCGTAGTAGATCGTGGTGACATTGACGATCGCGTTTTCCGTGCGCGGGTATTGCAGGATCGGCAATACCCCGTATGCCCGCAAGCCGAGCACCAGGATCAACAAGCTGACGACCGAAGCGAGCACCGGCCGGCGGATGAAGATGTCGGTAAAGTGCATGGCCGCGCGCTTGCCTAGCGATCGATCGGGACGGCGGGCGCCGCATCCGCCGTCGGCGTGATCGAATTGTCGATCAACACGGTCGATCCGTTATGCAGCTTGATCTGGCCGGAGGTCACGATCATGTCGCCTGCGTTGACGCCTTTGAGGACTGCGACCTGATCGCCGCGCGTCGCACCGGTGGTCACGAAGCTTTGGCGCGCGATCAGTTGCGGCTTGCCATCGGCGTCGGCGCCCTTGCTGTCGACGATATAGACGGTGTCGCCATAGGGACTGAACGTGATCGCCGTCTGCGGCAGCGTAATATAGTTCTGCGGCGATCCCGTTGCGATGTCGACCGTCGCGTACATGCCGGGAATGAGCTTGCGGTCGGCATTTTTCAGCGTCGCTCGGATCTGAACATTGCGGCTGTTGGTATCGACCTTTGGATTGATCGCCGCGATTTCGCCGGCAAAGGTTTGATCCTTGAATGCGTCGACCTTCACCGCAACCGATTGGCCCAGCCGCACCTGATCGACCGACTGCTGCGGCACAAAGAAATCCAGAAAAATCGGATCGAGCGCCTGCAGCGTGACGATGGTGGTTCCGGCGCCGAGATATTGGCCGAGGTCCACCGCGCGAATGCCAAGATGCCCGGCAAAGGGCGCACGCAAAAATTTCTTGTCGAGGATGGCCTGCTGCTGGGCGACCTGCGCCTTGGCGTTCTTCAGGTTGGCGGCATCGGTATCCAGCGTGGCTTGGCTGACCGCCTGGATCTTGAACTGCTTCTGGTCACGCTCATACGTGATTTCGTTCAGCTCCGCCGTGGCCTGCAACGATTCCAGCTTGGCCACGTCGTCGTCCGCACGCAGCTTCAGAAGCAGCGTGCCTTGCTCGACGTCGTCGCCGGAATTGAACGAGATCGAATCGACGACGCCGGAAACTTCCAGCGACAAATCGGCGCCCTTCACCGCGCGCAAGCTGCCGACCGCCTCGATCTTGGGCTGCCATTCGCCGTAGCTGGCCTTGCCGGCCGTGACGGTCTGCGGCGGCTGGCTCATCGCGCTCATGTATTTTTTGATCATCGCGGCTTTGAACGCCTGGAATCCGAAGATGCCGCCGAACACGATGGCGACCGCCGCAAGCATGATCACCATGCGTTTGGTCATTGCTTGAGCTCCGTTGCCGGATGCGCGCCGCTGTCGACACCGGGCGTGGTTGGCGCCGCATCCGCCTCGGGACTGCGCGGATCCGGCACCACGTCGGCGCGGTTCCACCAGCCGCCGCCGAGCGCTTGGAACAGCGCGGCCGTGTCGGCGTAGCGCGCCGCCTGCGCCTGCACCACAGCGAGCCGCGCCTGCTGATAGCTCCTCTGCGCAGTGAGCAGGATCACATAGGTGATGGCGCCGAGACGATACTGGCCGCGCGCGAGGTCCAGCGTGTCGGATGCGGCGCGCAGCGCGGCGCGTTGCGCTTTCAGCGTGGCGGCGTCGAGCTGCAGCGCGCGCAACGCGTCGGCCACGTTCTGGAATGCCGCGAGCACCGTATTGCGATATTGCGCCTGCGCCATGTCATAGCCGGCTTCGGCGGCGCGTTGTTGATGCAACAGCGTGAAACCGTGGAAAAGGGGTTGCGTGCCGCTCGCCGCGGCGCTCCAGATCATGGCGCTCGGCGTGAACAGCGTCGCTGTCGTCAAGGCGGCGCTGCCATAATCTCCGGTGAGATTGAATTGCGGCAGTCTGTTGGCGATGGCGACGCCGATTTGGGCGCTGGCCTGATGCAACTGCGCTGCCGCGGCGCGCACATCGGGGCGTTGCTCGACGAGTTGCGACGGCAGGCTCACCGGCAGAGCCGTCGGCAGCCGCAGCGCCGCGAGCGTGAGGTGATCGCGCCCTGCCTCGTTCGGGAAACGGCCGATCAGCGCCAGCAGCACATGGCGCTGCTGCTCCAATTGCTTTTGCAGCGGCGGCAACGTCGCCTGCGCCGTCGCCACTTCCGACTGCTGCGTCAGCACGTCGGTTCGGGCGGCGGCGCCGATGTCGAATTGATGGCGCACGACGTCGAGCTGATCGGTTTCCGCCTTGATGATGTCGCGCGTCGCCTCGATCTGGCCCCGCAGCGAGGCTTCCTGGACGGCCGCGGTCACCACGTTCGAGGTGAGCGTCAGATAGGTCGCCTCGAGTTCGAAGCGCTGATATTCGGCAAGCGCTTCGGTCGCCTCGATCTGCCGCCGCTGGCCGCCGAACACGTCGGGCGCATAAGCGACGTTCACGGTGGCCTGATACAGATTGAAAATGGACGGCGCGCCAGGCTCGCCGAAGGTCGCAGGCGAGAATTGCTGGCGCGTGGCGGAAGCGTTGGCGTCGACCGTCGGCAGAAGTTTGCCCTCCTGGGCGTAGAGGTTCTCCTTCGCCTGCCAGAGCGCCGCCTGCGCCGCCTGAAGGCTCGGATTGGCTTGCAATGCCTCGGCGATCAAGCTGTCGAGCTCTTGCGAATGAAACACCTTCCACCACTCGCCCGGAATGTCGCGGCCGAGGTCGAATTTCTGCGCCGCGCCGCCGGCGATATCGACCGCAGCCGTAGTCACGGGCTGGGTCTCGGGCGTATAGCCGCTGCCCGGCGGCGCCGGCGGCGGCGCAAAGTCGGGTCCGACCGCGCAGGCCGACAGCGCCAGCAATGACAGCGCAACGCCGGCGGCCTTCGGCTTAAGGCCGCCGAAACCAGGCACGACATTGGCGTTTTGCGCGCGAGCCGACGGACGGCCGCGCCACTGCGACTGACTGGACCAGACCCGCACTTTTTCACCCTTAACAAACGCAGAATAGTTATTTACTATCCGGTTAGTCAATAACGGGGCGATCACTCATAGAGGCGAGGTCGTCGATGACCGACCTGACCGAAATACGGACCGACCTGAGGCGCCGCCGCAAGGCTGAGCGCCCGAAAGAAATACTGGAAGCCGCGTTCGTTGAATTCTCGCGCAATGGCTACGCCATGACGACGCTCGATCACATCGCCGAGCGCGCCGGCGTGACCAAGGGTACCATCTACGTTTATTTCGAGAACAAGGAGCACCTGTTCATCTCCATGGTGCGCGAGGTCACCAAGGCGACCCTCGACACCGTGCACGAGATGTTTGCGACCCACGACGGCTCGACCGCCGACCTGTTGCGCGCGCAGTTCAGCTTCATCTACCAGCACATCGTCGAGGACCGGCGCCGCCGCGAGGTGGTGCGCATGCTGATCGCCGAAGCGTCGCGTTTTCCCGAGCTTGCCGACCGCTATTACGACGAAATCCTGCGCCCCTGCCTCGAACTGCTCAAACAGGCGATCCAACGCGGCATGGATCGCGGCGAAATCCGAAAATCCTCCATCATCGATTCCCCGCAGGTCGTCATTGCGCCGATCGCGCTGGTCGATCTGTGGATGATGATGTTCGACAATCGCCAGCCGCTCGACCTCAAGGCCTACTTCGACGCGCATCTCGATCTGGTGCTCAATGGGTTGTTGGCGAAGTAGTCACAGCGACTGCCCAAAGGCGACCGGCAAAACAAAATAAAAAAGCCACGAATGATCGCGAAAATAGCGGGGATCATTACCGCCGGGTGATTGAAATCGTCAGCCGGCCGGCTCATCATAGCAAGTCGAATGACGGGTGATCGAATGTCCGTTCCACCGGCTGATTATTTCGACGCCAGTTTCCCTGGCGCCACCCAAATCGTGCGGATAACGAGCCTCCATGACGCCAAAGTGTTTGGGCGCAGATGGGTGATTAGAGACAAGGATCCGGCTTTGAAGGCTCTTCTCCGCCACATGGAAAAGGCCAACAGTTCCGCGACGGCGGACATTGCGATCCGACAATTGAAGCAAGCGCTGGAGCGCCGCGGGCTGTTGGTCACGGCAAGTCCGCGGCTCAACGATCTTTCAGGGGCGCGATAGTCGCTTCGCTGTGTCGGCCCCTTCCTCGCCGTGAACAAAAAACCGCCCCTTGCGGGGCGGTTTCGATTCGTCGCTCCAGAAGGAGCAGTCAGCTTTTGCGTTATGCCGCCTGAATGTTGCCGACCGCGATCTTGCCGGTGCGGCGGTCTTCCTGGGTGTCGAAGGCGACCTTTTGGCCTTCGACCAGACCGCGCATCCCGGCGCGCTCCAGCGCGGTGGCGTGGACGAACACGTCCTTGCCGCCATCGTCCGGCTTGATGAAGCCGAAGCCCTTCTGGTCGTTGTAGAACTTCACGGTGCCCGTATTCATTGGAAATATCCTTTCGCTGATTGAGGTGCACGTGAGCCCAAACCGCGCGATTGACGACTTAAGGCTCGATTTGTCGATGTTTGGAGGGTCTGAACGTGCGCCCGGCATTCAGCGAAGGCGAAACGGCCCGATTGTCCGGCCAAAGTCGATGCTGCAAACTTAGTGGTCAAGCGCGGCTTTTGCAAGGCAGGCCACATTTGCGAGCAGCTCGGCACCACGCTGGCCGCAGAGTTCGATTGCGGCTCGCGGCAAAAAAATCCGGCCGGCTGGTTGCCGATCAGAGCGCGCCGCTGGACGCCGCCGCCAACGGGCCGGCGC
>Ga0181536_10006393_pt1 | contig 11818 bp, 12 predicted proteins | sample PEATcosm2014_Bin_41_FD_121105 | JGI IMG/M metagenome (GOLD analysis project Ga0181536, IMG submission 121105) | Peatland microbial communities from MTU Mesocosm Facility, Houghton, MI, USA - PEATcosm2014_Bin17_60_metaG | ecosystem: Environmental > Terrestrial > Soil > Wetlands > Peat | place...
GAGAGCCTGGTTGTCCTGTGCCGCGTCGTCCATGGCCATCCCCCACTGAGCGAATCCAGAGGGTCGTCATAGATTCAACGTTTTAGTGATTTGTCGAGGACTTCTTCACCCGATTGCCCTGGGATGGCGGTTGACTCGCGTATCACCCTCCGCTCATCTGATGGTTGGCCAGGAAAGTGGGACCGCTCCCATGCTTCTCGTGATCGACGCCGGCAACACCAACATCGTCTTCGCGGTGCGCGATGAGACCGGCTGGATCGGCTCCTGGCGCATCCGGACCGACCCGCAGCGCACCTCGGACGAGTATGCCGTCTGGTTGCTGGCGCTGCTCGGCCATGTCGGGCTGCGGAAGGAGGACGTGTCGCGCGCGGTGCTCGGCACCGTGGTGCCGGCGGCATTGTACCATCTGCGCCGGCTGTGCCGGGAATGGTTCGGGGTCGAACCGCTGGTGGCGCGGGCCTCGCTGGACTGGGGGTTCGAGATCAAGGTCGACAATCCGAATGAGGTCGGCGCCGACCGCCTGTTGAACGCGCTCGCCGGGCATAAGCATTTTGGCGGACCGCTGATCGTGGTCGATTTCGGCACCGCGACGACGTTCGACGTGGTCAACCAGGACGGTGCCTATCTGGGCGGCGTGATCGCACCCGGGATCAATTTGTCGCTGGAGGCGTTGCATCAGGCGGCGGCGCGGCTGCCCAGGATCGGGATTGGACGGCCGCAGGCGGTGATTGGCACCTCGACGGTGCCGGCGATGCAGTCCGGCGTTTACTGGGGCTATATCGGGCTGATCGAGGGCCTGATCGCCCGGATCAAGGCCGAATACGGCGGCCCGATGAAGGTGGTCGGCACCGGCGGCCTGGCGCCGCTGTTCGCCGAGGGGACCATGCAGATCGAGCAAATCGAGCCGGATCTGACCCTCGACGGGTTATACATGCTGGCCGAACGCAACCCCGCCCCGGTCATGCCGCGGGAGCGGACCCGGCTGATCGAGACCGAGTGAGCCATTAACGAACGTCATGGTCCGGCGACGAACGTCATGGCCCGGCGACGAACGCCATGGTCCGGCGACGAACGTCATGGTCCGGCGACGAACGTCATGGCCCGGCGACGAACGCCATGGTCCGGCGACGAACGCCATGGTCCGGCGACGAACGTCATGGTCCGGCGACGAACGTCATGGCCCGGCTCGTCCGGGCCACCCGATCCAGCATTGTGTGGCGACGGGTAGCCCGGACGAGCCGGGCCATGACGGGGCAGGGCGCGCCGGACCGCCGCGCCGGCCAGGATTCCACCTTGTATCTGGACCAGGCCGCCCAACCTTGGCAGTTAAGCATCAATGCATCCGCTTTTCACCCTGATCTGAGCCCCTGGCACACGAGGTAGCAACAAACTCACATGGACATCGACACCGAAGACCTGTCTTTCCTGCCTCTGGGCGGGACGGGCGAGATCGGCATGAATCTCAACCTCTACCGTTGCGACGGCAAATGGCTCGCGATCGATTGCGGCATCGGCTTCGGCGGCGCGGCGCATCCCGAAGTCGACGTCATGATGCCCGACCCGGCCTATATCGCCGCCCGGCGCGACCAATTGCTCGGCCTGGTCCTCACCCACGCGCATGAGGATCATCTGGGCGCCGTGGCCTGGCTGTGGCCGCAACTGCGCTGCCCGGTCTACGCGACGCCCTTCGCCGCCGCCGTCCTGAGGCGCAAGCTGGCTGAGGTCGGACTGCTCAATCAGGTGCGGCTGCACGTCGTCCAGCCGGGTGGCGAGATCGCCCTCAATCCGTTCGCGATCCGCCTGATCCGCATGTCGCACTCGATCCCGGAAGCGCAGGCGCTGGCGATCGACACGCCCTACGGCACAATTCTGCACACCGGCGACTGGAAACTCGACCCGACGCCGCTGCTCGGTCCGCCCTCGGACGAGGCGGCGCTGGCCGCGTTGGCCAAGAAGCCGGTGCTGGCGATGATCTGCGATTCGACCAACGCGATGGTCGAGGGCCACTCGGGCAGCGAGCATGACGTCAGCCAGGTGCTGACCGCATTGATCCGCGGCCTGCGGGGACGCGTCGCGGTCACCTGCTTCGCCAGCAACGTCGCGCGGATGGAGGCGATCACCCGCGCCGCCGCGGCGGCGGGACGCAGCACGGCTCTGGTCGGCCGCAGCCTGCGCAATATCGACGCCGCCGCGCGCGAATGCGGCTACCTGAAAACGCTGCCGCCGTTCCTGCGCGAGGACGACGTCGACGACCTGCCGGACGACAATGTGCTGATGCTGATCACCGGCAGTCAGGGCGAGCCACGCAGCGCGCTGTCCCGCGTCGCCCTCGACACCCATCCCCGTATCGCGCTGGGCGAGGGCGATACCGTCATCTTCTCTTCCCGCCTCATCCCCGGGAACGAGCGGGCGATCATCACCGTGCAGGACAATCTGGTGCGCCGCGGCGTGAACGTGATGACCGACGCGGATCACGCCGTGCACGTGTCGGGCCACCCGGCCCGCGATGAATTGCGGCGGCTGTACCGGCTGGTGAAGCCGCGCTACGCGGTGCCCGTGCACGGCGAGTGGCGGCATCTGACGGCGCACGCCGAACTGGCGAAGGAGGAAGGCGCCCGCCCGATCCTGATGGAAGACGGCGACATCCTGAACCTCGCGCCGGGCATCGTGGAGATCGTCGACAGCGCGCCGGTCGGCCGGTTGGTGTTGGACGAGGCCCGGTTGATCCCGATGACGGGCGAGGTGATGAACACCCGCCGGCGCCTGCTCTATCACGGCGTGGTGGTGGCGAGCCTCGCGGTCGACCGCGCCGGCAACATCCTGGGTCAGCCCAGGCTGTCGGCTCCTGGGTTGCTCGACGCGGACGATCCCGAGGCGGACCGGGTCACGCGGGAGTTCGGCGAGACGGTCGCCGATCTGCCGGTGGCCACGCGGCGGGATGACGAGGCGCTGACGGAGGCGGCCCGCACCGCGTTGCGGCGCGCGGTTGGCAAGCGGTTGAAGAAGCGGCCCCAGGTCGATGTGCATTTGCTCAGGGTCTGATCGGGGCTTTGCCCCGAACCTCACCAAGGGGCGCCGCCCCTGGTGGGTTTCAGGGCGGAGCCCTGAGGCCGGCCCGCGATGAACTGGTTCACCGGTATCGTGCTTTATATTCTGATCTGGTGGGTGGCGCTGTTCGCCGTGCTGCCGATCGGGACTCACGCGGTGGAACGCCCGGACGAGACCTCCGGCTGGCGCGGCACGCCCGAGACACCTCGGCTATGGAAGAAGGTCGGATTGACGACGCTCGTGGCCTGCGTGGTCTGGCTCGCGGCCTTCGCGCTGATCGAGAGCGATTGGATCAGCTTTCGGGAAGGGTTTTTCGCGGCGCCCAGGAATTATTGACCTCGGCCGGCGGGATGAGGGCGCGTCCCAAAACACTACAACCGCCTCTGCCAGGCGAGGGAAAAATCCTCCTCAGCCTGGCGGGCGGTTGCCGTTTCCTCCCCAAACCTGGCCCTCGAAAGCGCCAAGCCGGGCCGAGACCCTGTTAACCAACTGCAATCCATTTGTCACTACGTTTCGGCCGTATTTTCGTCAGAATCCGGTTGATTGTTTCATGATTATCTTGTGCATTGCACAATAATTTCGTGCCGGCATTTCGAATCGTACGTCCGCGTGTCTTTTATCTGCCGTTTAATCCCGTGCCAGGATCGATCTCCCGTTTCCTGAGCGCCGCCATCGCGACGCCACGCCCCCATGCGCCGCCGGCGACGCCATGCCCCCCACGCGCTGTCCGCGATGCCATGCCCCCACGCGCTGTCCGCGGCGATGTGACACACCGGAAAATTCCGCCTAGGGTCCGCGCCGCACCGCGAACACGCCGCACCGAGCACATGGGATCGAACCAACGATGCGCCTGACCCAGGGTTTCATACCGACCATCAAGGAAACGCCGAGCGAGGCGCAGATCGCCTCGCACCGGCTGATGCTGCGCGCGGGCCTCGTGCGCCAGACCTCGGCCGGTATTTACGCCTGGCTGCCGCTGGGGTTGCGCGTGCTGCGCAACATCGAGCGGATCGTGCGCGAGGAACAGGATGCCTCCGGCGCGCAGGAACTGCTGATGCCGACCATCCAGCCGGCCGACCTGTGGCGGGAAAGCGGCCGCTACGACGATTACGGCGAGGAGATGCTGCGCATTCGCGACCGCCACGCGCGCGACATGCTGTACGGGCCGACCAATGAGGAGATGATCACCGATCTGTTCCGTCAGTCGGTGCGCAGTTATCGCGAATTGCCGAAACTGTTGTACCATATTCAATGGAAGTTCCGCGACGAGGTGCGGCCGCGGTTCGGCGTCATGCGCGGCCGGGAATTCCTGATGAAGGACGCGTATTCTTTCGACCTCGATCACGCCGGCGCGGTCGTCAGCTATCGCAAGATGATGCTGGCGTATATGCGGACATTCCAGCGTCTGGGCCTGAAGGCGATCCCGATGGAGGCGGATACCGGACCGATCGGCGGCGACCTCAGCCACGAGTTCATCATCCTCGCGCCGACCGGTGAGAGCCAGGTATTCTACGACGCGGCGTTCGAGGAGATCGATTATCTCTCAGGCGGCGCCGGCGGCTTCAGCCATGACAGCGCGGCGGACCTGGAGCGGTTTTTCCGCGAGATGACCTCGCACTACGCCGCGACCGACGAAAAGCACGACACCACGAAATGGGATGCGGTGGCACCGGAGCGGCGGCGCGAGGGCAGGGGGATCGAGGTCGGTCACATCTTCTACTTCGGCACCAAATACACCAAGGCGATGAACACGACCGTCACCAGTCCGGACGGCAGCCAGGTCCATCCCGAGATGGGCAGCTACGGCATCGGCGTGTCCCGCCTTGTCGGCGCGGTGATCGAGGCGAGCCACGACGACGCCGGCATCATCTGGCCGGACTCCATCGCGCCGTTCCACGCCGCGATCCTGAATCTGAAGCCGGGCGACAAGGCCTGCGACGCGCTCTGCGCCACGCTGTATGCCGCGCTGGGCCGCGACGCGCTGTACGACGACCGTGACGACCGCGCCGGGGTCAAATTCAACGACGCCGACCTGATGGGCCACCCGTGGCAACTGGTGGTCGGTCCGCGCGGTGCCGCGGGAGGCAAAGTCGAACTGAAGCGCCGCGCGACCGGGGAGCGGGTGGAACTCAGCCCCGAGGACGCGCTGACCCGCGTCGCCGCCGCCGCGGGCCGGCGGGCCTGATCGCACCTATGTTTGGAGCATTCGAGCGCGCCGTCGCCGGCCGTTATCTGCGCGCCCGCAAGGGCGAACGGTTCGTTTCGATCATCGCGATCTTCTCGCTGATCGGCATCGCGCTTGGCGTGGCGACGCTGATCGTCGTCACCTCGGTCATGAGCGGGTTCCAGACCGAGCTGGTGTCGCGTTTCCTCGGGGTGAACGGCCAGGTCACCGTCGCGGCCTACGCCGGCCAGAAAATCGACAATTACGTGGAACTGACGCAGCGGATCCGGGCGTTGAGCGGCGTGCGCTCGGCGCTGCCGTTCCTGGACGGCCAGGTGTTGCTAAGCACCGAGACCAATGCCTCGACCGGGGGGCTGGTGCGCGGGATCGGCCAGGAGGACCTGAAGTCGCTGCATCGCATCAGCGACCATATCCTCGGCGGCAGCCTGGATAATTTCACCGGCGACAACGCGCTGGCGATCGGCGTCGGTTTCGCGGAGTCGTACCGGGTCGGGGTTGGCGATCTGGTGACCTTGATCTCGCCGCAGGGGGCGGCGACGGCGTTTGGCACCATCCCGCGGGTGCGCGCCTACAAGGTCGTGGCGATTTTCGACGCGGGATTGCACGACTATAACTCCTCCGTCGTGTTTTTGCCGCTGTCCGCCGCGCAGATTTATTTTCAGAAGCCGAACGCGGTGACGCAGATCGAAATCCGGATGGACGATCCGAACCAGGTGGACGCGCTGGTAGCGAAGTTGGCGCCGCTGCTCGGCAAACTGCCGGTGCAGGTGCGCGACTGGCGGCACGCGAATGACGTGATCATCAGCGTGCTGCAGGTGCAGAAGGATACCATGTTCATCGTGCTCGGCATGATCGTGCTGGTGGCGGCGTTCAACGTCGTGTCCTCGCTGATCATGCTGGTGAAGGACAAGCGCGCCGACATCGCGGTGCTGCGCACGATCGGTGCCAGCAGCGGCGCGGTGCAGCGCATCTTCATGATGTGCGGCGCCTTCGTCGGCGTCGCCGGCACCGTGCTCGGCACCATCGTCGGCGTGGTGATCTGCCGTAACATCGTCGAGATTCAGCGGATCATCGAGAACGTCACCGGCGGCCAGGTGTTCGACGCCTCGGTGTTCATGTTGAGTACGTTGCCGAATACCATCGACTGGCCCGACGTGGCGCGCGTCGTGGCGTTGGGTCTGGCGCTGTCGATCCTGGCGACGCTGTATCCCAGTTGGCGCGCGGCGCGGACCGATCCAGTGGAGGCGCTGCGGCATGAGTGACCCACTCGTGCTGCGCGACGTGCACCGAACCTATAGCAGCGAGGCCGGCGATCTGCGGGTGTTGCGCGGCGTCGATCTGACCTTGCGGGCGGGCGAGATCGTCGCCCTGGTCGCACCCTCCGGCGTCGGAAAATCGACACTTTTGCACATAGCCGGATTGCTCGACCGGCCGAGCCGCGGCGACGTGCTGATCGAGGGCAGGAACGCCGGCAATCTGCCCGACAACGCCCGCACTGCGGTACGCCGCGACACCATCGGCTTCGTTTATCAGTTCCATCATTTGCTGGCCGAATTCACCGCGCTGGAGAATGTCGCGCTGCCGCGAATGATCGCCGGCCGCGGCCGCCGCGACGCCGAAAAACGCGCCGCCGAATTGCTGGGCGCGTTCGGGCTCGGCGCCCGGCTGCGGCATTTGCCGGGCAAACTCTCCGGCGGCGAGCAGCAGCGGGTGGCGATCGCCCGCGCGCTGGCCAACCAGCCCAGGGTATTGCTGGCGGATGAACCGACGGGCAATCTGGACGTGGCGACGGCGGAAACGGTGTTCGCCGAACTGATGACGCGGGTGCGGGAGGTCGGCGTGGCGGCGCTGATCGCGACGCATAATCCCGACCTCGCGGCCCGGATGGATCGCACGGTGCGAATCATCGACGGGAAACTGTTCGAAGTCGGGTGAGGGGAGGACGGGTCATGTGGACAGCTCGCGCCGCCGTCCTGCGCCGGACCGGCGCGCCGATGACCATCGAGACGCTGCGGGTGGGACCGCTGGCGGCGGGCGATGTGCTGGTGCGGGTAAAAGCGGCCAGCCTGTGTCATACCGATCTCGAAGCGATCGAGGGGGCGCTGGCGGTGAACCTGCCCGCCGTACTGGGCCACGAGGCCGCCGGGGAAGTCGCGGCGATCGGCTCGGATGTCACCGATCTCGCGGTAGGCGATCGTGTCGTGCTGTCGTGGAACCCGCATTGCGGCCGCTGCTTTTATTGCGAGCGGGCGCAGCCGATCCTGTGCCGAACCTTTCTGGCGAACGGTCCGCGCGGCTTTCATTTCGATGGCAAACCGCGGCTGGCCTGTGACGCCGTGCCGGTGCATCAGTTGATGTACCTCGGCGGGTTTTCCGAATACTGCCTGGTGCCGGCGCAAAGCGCGATCCGGGTCCCCGATGCGATGCCGTTCGATCGCGCGGCATTGCTCGGCTGCGGCGTGATGACCGGTGTCGGCGCGGCGACGCGGATCGCGCGGCCCAGCTGGGGCGACGTCGCGCTGGTGATCGGTTGCGGCGCCGTGGGCCTGTCCGCCGTGCAAGGCTGCGTCCTGGCCGGCTGCGGCGAGATCATCGCGGTCGATCCCAATCCAGCGCGGCGACAGCTGGCTCAGGCGATTGGCGCGACGCGCGCGGTGGCGCCGGACGAGGCGGCGGAACTGGCGCGGTCGCTGACCGATGGCCGCGGCGCCGACCTCGTGATCGAGGCCGCCGGCGTGAACGCCGGTTTCCGGCTCTCGGTCGAAGCAGTGCGGCCCGGCGGTCAGGTCGTCTGGCTGGGCAAGGTCGCGGTGAATGACGAGGTCACGTTTCGCTGGGGCAGCCTGATGCGGGAGAAACGCATCACTCGGAGTTCATATGGCGGCGCCAATCCGGCGCGCGATTTCCCCATGCTGGCGCGGGCGTATCTGGATGGAACGTTGAAGCTCGATGAAATGATCTCGGCCCGCATCGGGTTGGAGCAGATCAACGACGGGTTCGCGGCGTTGAAGCGCGGGGAGACGGTGCGCAGCGTGGTGGTATTCGCATGAAAGTCTATGAGGGTGGACGCGGCCTGGACGGCGCCGTCGTCACGGTCGATGGCAAACCGTTGAATCCTCGGTTCGATCTGCGGCGGTTCAGCCCGATGGGGTTCGAGTGGACCTATGAGGGCGATGGGCCGCGGCAACTGGCTCTCGCGTTGCTGGCGGATCATCTGGGGGACGACCAGAAAGCGCTGGCACTGTCGGAGCAATTCATGCGGGAGGTGGTGTCGGTACTGGACAATGCCTGGCGGTTGACGGGGGAGGAGATCGACGCGGCGCTGGGCTGATAGTATGGTTTACAGCGGTCTCGGTTTGCGGCGTGAATCGGCCAGTACCTGGAATCGATGGCGCGCACAGCACGCATGATGCCCGGCCCTCGGGCATATCCGTTGTGTTCGGTCAGAAAGCCCGCGGTTCACGCTGCGGTCAACAGCGGTACTCGGGCCTGCATATCGCACGGCACATCTGCGTTCATCCCTGCTTATCTGCGTTCATCCGCGGTTTTTATTCTTTTTCAGAAACGGAATGACGCGGGCCACCGAGCCGCCGTCAGTGCGGGCGCCAGGCAGATTTTAACGCGGATGAACGCAGATAAGCAGGGATGAACGCAGATCGCCGCACCGCATTCCGTGCGTAACGGTGCCACGGCCCGGTCGGTTTGGAACGCGAACGATACTTGCCCACGCCCAGCTGCGAAGCGCTTAACATGGCTCCCGCGGTTATCCGGCCGAACGTAGTCCGGTTAATCGTACGCCAACGAGATCGTTTCAGCGATCAACGCCGGCCGCGACTGGCCCTCGATCTCCATCTGGCTGGCGAACGTCATCCGCACCCCGCCCTTGATGTCCTCGACCTTGAGCAGCTTCTGGTGCAGCCGCACCCGCGACCCGGCCGGCACCGGTGCCGTAAAGCGCACCCGGTCGGAACCGTAATTGATCCCCCGCGACCGGTGACGGATCGCATGCGTGTGATGCGCGAGGCCGGCGAGCAGCGACAGCGTCAGATATCCGTGCGCGATGGTTTTTCCACCCGGCATCTCCCGCTTCGCCCGTTCCACGTCGACATGGATCCACTGGTGGTCGCCGGTCGCATCGGCGAACTTGTCGATCATCGGCTGATCCACCGTCAGCCAGTCGCTGGTGCCGATATCCTCGCCCACATGCGCCTTCATGTCGGCTGGCTTGTCCACCGTCAGCATGGTCCGCTCCCTCGCGCCGCGATCCCGGGAGAGTAACGCGCGGCACGGCGCTGTCGAGACCACAATTCCGTCCTTGAAGCGGCGTCCGCTTTCCGCCAAGGTGCCGTCGTCCCAGCCACCCGGCGCGGGAGAGAGCGGGCATGCCCGCCGCCGAAGGCGCAACCGGCCCCCGGAAACGCTCAGGCAACAGGGACCGCGCGGGGAACAGGGATCTCTGGAAAGCCGCCATGCGCAGCAGCGCGTGACGCACCGACGGAGTAAGGGACCGCATGTCCCGAATCTCTCAGGTTCCGCGACAGAGGGGGGTCACGCCGCCGGCATTTCGCCGGAGGCAGGACCTTGCGCGGAGACCTTTGTGCCAGAAACCTTACTGACCACCCCACTCGAACATTGGCACCGCCAGCATGGTGCCCGGATGGTGCCATTCGCCGGCTACTCCATGCCGGTGCAATACGATTTCAAAGGCGAACTCGCCGCGCGCTGCAAAGGCGGCGTCATGGCCGAACATTTGCACTGCCGGGAGAAGGCGGCGCTGTTCGATGTCTCGCATATGGGCCAGGCGATGCTGCACGGCCACGGCACGGCCGCCGCCCTGGAGCGCCTGGTCTGCGGCGACATCGCCGGCCTCAAACCTGGGCGGCAACGTTACACGCTGCTGACCACCGAGGCGGGCGGTATCATCGACGACCTCATGGTCGCCAATCTCGGTCCCGAGGGCCTGTTCCTGGTCGTCAACGCCAGCCGCAAGGCGGTGGATTTCGCCCATATCGGCACGGTGACACCGGTCAAGGTGCTGGAGGACCGCGCGCTGCTGGCGCTGCAAGGTCCCGCGGCGGCGGCGGTCATGGCGCGGATCGCACCCGGGGCCGCCGATCTCCCGTTCATGGGGATCGCCCGCCTCATGGTCGCCGACGTGACCTGTCTGGTCTCCCGCTCCGGCTACACCGGCGAGGACGGGTTTGAACTCTCCGTCCCGCGCGGCATGACGGTGACCCTGGCGAACCGGCTGTTGCAACAACCGGAGATCGTGCCCGCCGGTCTCGGCGCGCGTGATTCATTGCGACTCGAAGCTGGGCTGTGCCTGTATGGCAACGACATCGACGAAACCACCTCCCCCGTCGAAGCCGGCCTCACCTGGGCCATCGGCAAACGCCGCAGGCTGGCGTGGGATTTTCCGGGTGGCCCGGCGATCCGCGCGCAACTCGACAACGGTCCGTCGCGGCGCCGGGCCGGCATTCGTCCGGATGGCCGCGCGCCCGCCCGCGAGCACACCGCCATTCTGACGCCGGACGGGCAGGAGATGGCCGGCGAAGTCACCTCGGGCGGTTTTGGACCGTCGCTGAACGCTCCGATGGCCATGGGCTACGTCCGGCGCGATCTGTCGGACGACGGCTCGAAATTGTCGCTGATGGTACGCGGTAAACCGTTACCCGCCACGGTCGTTCCGCTGCCGTTCGTTCCTCACCGCTATGTCCGTTGAACAGGAGCCTCCGATGCCGGGAAAGAACTCCGACACGCGTTTTACCAAGGAGCACGAATGGGTGCGGCTGGATGGCGATATCGTCACCGTCGGCATCACCGATCACGCGCAACAGCAACTGGGTGAACTGGTGTTCATCGAATTGCCGGCACTGGAGCGCGATGTCGCCGCCGGTGAGGCCTGCGCCGTGGTCGAAAGCGTCAAGGCGGCGTCCGATGTTTACGCCCCGCTGGCCGGCCGGGTGGCCGAGATCAACGAAACGATCGTGGAAGACCCGGAAATCGTCAACAACGACGCCGAGGGCGAAGGCTGGTTCTTTCGCATGGAGATCGACGATCCCGCGGCGTTCGAGGAACTGATGGACCAGGAGGCCTACGACGAATATCTGGAGACGTTGTGAGCATGGATCTCCTCGCGGAACTTGAGGCGGCGGACCAGTTCGTCGCGCGCCATATCGCGCCGACTGACGCCGACATCGCGGCGATGCTGCGAGTGATCGGCCGCGCCAGCCTGGACGATTGCGCCGCCGCCGCTGTTCCCGAGTCGATCCGTTCCAACCAGGCCTTGAATTTGCCGCCGCCGGTGGATGAGGCGGCGGTGATCGCCGAACTGCGCGGTCTCGCGGCGCGTAACGTGTTGAAGAAGTCGCTGATCGGCATGGGCTATCACGGGACGCTGATGCCGCCGGTGATCCTGCGCAATGTATTGGAAAATCCGGGCTGGTACACCGCCTATACGCCGTATCAGGCGGAAATCGCGCAGGGCCGGCTGGAGGCGCTGGTCAATTTCCAGACCCTGATTGGTGAACTGACCGGCATGGAAATCGCCAACGCGTCGTTGCTGGACGAGGCGACCGCGGCGGC
>Ga0181536_10006396_pt1 | contig 11814 bp, 10 predicted proteins | sample PEATcosm2014_Bin_41_FD_121105 | JGI IMG/M metagenome (GOLD analysis project Ga0181536, IMG submission 121105) | Peatland microbial communities from MTU Mesocosm Facility, Houghton, MI, USA - PEATcosm2014_Bin17_60_metaG | ecosystem: Environmental > Terrestrial > Soil > Wetlands > Peat | place...
CACGAAAGCTGCGGTAATGCCGAACAGAACTTTTTCGCCCAATCGCAGGCCACTAGTCTTCATCGTGGCGACGCCTGACCTCCATGAAGACGACCAACCCCGGTCGCTACGCGATTATGCGCCCCCTGTCGGACGTCGTGGTGAAGTGCGGAGCACCGATCATTCACTGGGTGGTTACGGGAACGATGGAGTTCCCGGCCGTCGTGGTCGGCGCCGTTGCCAGAAATGTGGCAATGTTGACGATATCCGCATCGGTGAGGTTCTGTGCCATCTTGCGCATCATGGCATATGGATCATTGGCGCGGCTGCCATCACGCCAAGAGTTCAGCTGCGTAACGAGATACGTGTATTTCTGCTGCCCGATAACGGGAAAAATGGGCGCCGCCCCGCGGCCGTTGTAGCCATGGCATGACTGACAGGCCGACACTTTGCCTAGAACTCCATATTTTACAATGGCCTGACCAAGATATCTTTCGCCGACCGTGGTCCCGCTCTCCTTCAGCGCCTTGATATCAGATAAATCAGGCGGACCAGACAGCGTATTGACATAGGCGGCCACATCGCGCCGCTCCTGCTCGGTCAAGGCTGCTGCAAAGCCGGGCATGACCGCACCGGCCCCACCCGGCGTGCGCTTGCCACCCGCCAGGTCGGAGAGTTGCTTAACGACGTAGGGAAAGCCAATGCCCGCAAGACGCGGGGCCCCCATCGCGTCCAGACCCCAGCCGCCGGGACCATGACAGGTCATGCAGGCGGGTACGTCCCCCTTGCCCTCATTGAAGATCTTCTTGCCATTGTCGATGACTGCTCCGGGGAAACCGGCATCCTCCATCGCATGTGCAACCGCAACGAAGGAAAATAGAACTACGACGCCTGCCAGCAACGAATTGACAGCAGGCCGACCGAGGAATGCACGCATTATAATACCCCCTTATCATAAGGCAACGTGGCTGGAGTCCAGCGTTACCACCTCACGCCCGTGTCGCAGCGCCGACCGCCCTACCCCACTGCCGCACGTACCCGCACCTCAGAATTCTCAAGAACTCTACTACGGATGCACGCTCATATCCAGAGTCCGGCCGCCTCGCGCCGCTGACCTCTCCGCCGCGGCGCGGCTGAGGTGCTAAGCTCTCGTGCGGCAGGACCTACCGGCAGGTCAATGTCGCCAAGGATACTTAATGATTGAAACGATAGGTTTTGTAGCCTTTCTACTGGCTATCTTATTCGTCGCTACCATGGCCCCGAAGCCTTCCGGCAAGGAGAAGAAAGATCCTGATTCCAGTGACAAGTAGCGCACTTCACTGCGGCTAACGAAACGGGCCCTATAAGAGGCCCAGCCAACATGCATGAATGCTCTCAGAGAGGAGCGTCAAGCTGCCGTACTTCGTCTCTCGCGAGGGATCTCGCGCAAGAGCTCCGCGCCGAGCTGGAAGTCCAGATTCTCCACGGCATCATGCAGCCCATCGAAGCTGGCCATATCCAGCATTTCTCGCAACGACGGGGACAGCACTGCGAATTTATCGACCGCCGCCAGATTCTGAGCTTCGAGTAGCGCGCACAGCTCATCGATTTCCGCGGAATCGATATGCGGTGCAATTTCAGCGTGCGCGTCGCGGGCCGCATCCTGCGACGATTTAGCTTCCAGCACGAGCGCTGCCTCTTCGCGCAGCGTGGTCAGCGCTGCGGCCAATTTTTTCAAAATCCCCTCCACGACATCGGCGGCCCGAGAGTCTTGCAGCGCCCGCTCCGCCGCGCCCGCAAAGCGCATGACGTTGGTCGCCCCGATCATGCCCGCGCTTCCCTTGAGTTTATGCGATCTCGCCTTGAGCTGTCGGCAAGCGAGGTCGTCATCGAGCGCAACCTCGATCGGCAGGGCGAAATCCGAATAGTCCCGCAGCATTCGGGCCAGCAGCGATTTGAATAGCAACAAATCGTCGCCGAACATTTGCTGAACCACGCCCGCATCGATGGACTTCATGAACGGACGGCCATCGCCGTGACCCACGGACTTTTTATCATCGAAAACCATCGGAATGGGTTCGCCGCGCGCGTGTTCCACGAGCCGCCGTACCTTGCGAATCAAGGCCTGCGGGTCGAACGGTTTGCTGACAAAGTCGTCCATGCCCGCATCGAGCGCGCGCTGCCGCTCACCGACCAATGCGCCGGCCGTCAAAGCCACGATGGGCAACTGCAGTTTCAATTCGCTTCGAATGCGCCGGGTCGCCTCGTTGCCGTCAAGAACGGGCATCTGCACGTCCATGAGCACCACGTCAATTTCCTGATGGAGGGACCGCAACCGCACAATGGCGGAAGAGCCGTCAGAGCAGGTCATCACCTTGGCGCCCTGGTTTTCCAAAATGCGCTGTGCGACCTCAAGATTGATGTCGCTGTCATCGACTACCAGCACCCGCACGCCGCTCAACCATTGGGCATGCAGCTCATCGAAATTCGTGGATTCAAAGACGCGATCGCAGCTGTCCGGTTGCCGGGATACCGCTAAATTGATGGCATTGAAAAGCGCGGAACTGCTCACGGGTCGTACCAACAGAACATCCGTCGCGCGCATGAGCTGCTTGTGTTCCATGTAAGACTGGGCCGATTCGGCAACTACGATGACGGACGGCAGGTCCCCATGAATCCAGGCCTTCTCGAGGCGCGCCACCAATTCATGTGCATCCGTATCGCGAAGGTGAAGGTCCAGAATGAGCGCGTCCGGTCGCGCGAGCGCCGGGCTACCCGTCATGATCGAGATCATTTGTTCGCCGGTTTCCACGACCTGAGGATTCCAGCCGAGCGCACGCACCATCGCGCCGAGACCTTGCGGCGTATCGCCGTTCGGATCGACGATGAGAATTCGCAAAGCATTCGTCAGCGAGCCATCGACCTCTGGAGCGATCCGCAGCGGTATTTCGATCCAAAAGGTGCTTCCCACCGAGACCGTGCTGACGACGCCGATCTCCCCTCCCATGAGTTCCACAAAGCGGCGCGCGATGGACAAACCCAATCCGGTTCCGCCGAAACGACGGGTGGTGGACGCATCGGCCTGGGTAAACGGGGTGAACAACCGTTCGCATGCTGCAGGTTCGATGCCGATTCCTGTGTCTCTAACTTCGCAGCGCAGACGAACGCGTCCGGCGCCATGCTCCGTGCAGAAGACCGCCAAATTCACGTGACCGCATTCCGTGAACTTGATCGAATTATGCATTAGATTGGTGAGGATCTGCCGCACGCGTGATGCATCCCCCATGACCATCCGCGGCAGCGACGCCGTCGACTCGACGATCAACTCGATGCCCTTCTCCACGGCCTGCGGAAGCAACATCTGGCTCACGTCCTGCACCAACTCGAGCAGATCGAAGGGTTCATCCTCCAGCGACATCTCGTCGGCTTCGATCTTCGACAGGTCGAGTACATTGTTGATGACGCCGAGCAATGCGCGGCCGGCGAATTGGATCTTCGTCAGGAACTGACGCTGCTCGTCGCTGAGCGGGGTCTGTTCGAGCAAGTACCCCAAGCCGATGACGGCATTCAGCGGAGTCCGGATTTCGTGGCTCATATTGGCGAGGAATTCGCTTTTCGATTGGCTGGCTTTGCCCGCTACGGTAAGCGCATCCCGCAGTCGCTGTTCGAGCTTGCACCGATCGGTAATGTCTTGTATCGCGCCCACGATACGCACGGGAACGCCGTTATCGCTTTCCACTACGGCCGCCATTCGGATCCAGATCGCTCGATTCTTCGCAGTGACGATGGGGATTTCGAGGTCATAGCCCGTTCCCGTCTCTTGCGCTGCCCGCGTCGCGTCGCGCAATCGTTCACGAACTTCCGGCAATAGGAACGTTTCCACCAATTTCTGAGTGGGAGACACGTTTTCGTCGACGTCATGGATGCGGAAAGTTTGGGCCGTCCACTGCTGCTCTCCCGACGCAATGTCGATCATGAAGCCGCCGACGCGCGATACGTTTTCGGCGCGCTGCAGCAGCTTCACGCTTTCCGTCAAACGGCGCTGGACTTCCCTTTGGGCAGTGATGTCATGGCGCAGCATGTCAATGCGATGCCGATTCCGCGCGAGCAACAGCAAGGCAGTGGCCAATGCACCCGCCAAGCCGGAAATGAACGTTCCCAAAAATAAGATGCCTCCGGGACCAAGTAGCACGCGCATCTCAAGCCCTAAGTCCGCGAGGCGACTCGCGCGTGCTGAAGTCGGCAATGTCGACGAATTCGGCTCTATGGCCGCCCGCGATTTTCGCGCACTGCACACCATGTTCGGCCGCAGCGATGAGATCACTCGGAACGCCGCAGGCGAGCGGCCCCTGGGATAAGCCGGCCGCGGCGACGTTCGTCACGCCGCCCACGGATAACGTGATCCGCCGTTCGGTGGCAGTGTTCAACATGGGCAAGTCGTCAATGGCGTTGAGCGTACGGCCTGCAATGTTTCGCGCACCTTCGTTGTTCGTTTCGGGTAGGAGCAGCGCGAAACTCCCGCCACCATGACGAGCCACCAGGTCGGTGGGTCGCTGCGCCACGGAACGGAGGGCGTCGGCAACGGAGCGCAGGCAGGCATCGCCGGTCTCTTCGCCGAATTCGCCGTTGAGAGCGGTGAAGCCGTCGATATCCGCCAACAGCAGCGAGAGCGGCGCATGCGAACGCTGCGAACGCAGCCACTCCTGGGTCAAGGTTTTCTCCATCTGGCGCCGGGTCATCGTACCCGTGAGAAAATCCATCGTGACGGCGCTCCTCACCGTATCGGACAATGCCTTCAGCTGCTGATAAGTGCGTACCCGAGCCAGCACCAACGATGCATGCGGCGGCTTGCCGATGAAATCTGCGCCGCCGAGTTGCAGTCCCACTGTTTCCAATTGCGGGCTTTCGTGGCTGGTCATAAAGATGATGGGCACCGAAGTCAACTTGGGGTCGCTCTTGAACGCCTTGCATATTTCAAAGCCGCTGAAGTCAGGGATCTCAACATCCAACATCACCAGATCAGGAACGGTTTCGCGTGCCAGCTTGAGCGCGACTTGACCGGACGTTGCAAATCGAAGCGGCGTGTAATCGCTGAGTATCCGGCTCAGGATGCGGATCACCGTCGGGTCGTCGTCGACCAGCAAAATGCTGAACTTCTCTTTGGCTTGCACTGCGCGAGTCTTTACAGTCCGCTTGCTTGAGCCAGCCAGTTGTCTCCCGGCGACAAAGCCGACTCAACGGCGTCGGCCAATGTCGTCGCATCGAAAGGCTTTGTCAGAAACGCGGCCGCGCCGAGGTTCATGGCGCGCTCACGCAGGGCGGGATTTTCGTTCACCGTGATGAATATGATGGGGGTCGCCGCGGATGTGACCAGATTCTGCAGGCGGTCGGCGACCAAAAAGCCGTCACCGGCCGGTAGGGAGACATCGAGAACCACCACATCCGGGTTGTTTTTTACCACCGCGGATACGGCGCTCACGGCATCCTTGGCCGTATACACGGTGTACCCCATGCTCTTCAGGCGTACGCCTATGCCGAGCAAAACGGTGTTGTCGTCATCCACCAATAACACTCTCTTCATGGATTCATTTCCTGCTGCGGTGTGATCTGTCACAAAGCTGATTACATAAACGGCCTTTCGGCTTCAAACTTGAGCCACGCTTTCCTAAGCCTCCAGCGTCGGACCGGAACCTCGACCGTCAAAAAAATGCCTCGGAGCGTGACGCATCTCGAACTTCTGCAAGTGATGTGCCAAGACGAGGAGACATCCTTGGATTGTGAGACGAATGGCGCAGAAGTGAGAGCGACGTTCGGATTGAATTCCCGCTTATGGAAAAACTCAACTCCAAAGCAGCAGCGCAACCGCACATACTGCTCGTCGATGATGATCCAGGCGCCATTCAACTCATGGGCGGCATACTGACGAACGTGGCCGGGCTGCGTTTTGCCACAAACGGCAAGGATGCGCTCCGGCTTGCCGGTGAGTTGGTTCCCGATCTGATCCTGCTTGATGCAGAAATGCCGGGAATGAGCGGTTTCCAGTTGTTGGCAATGCTCAAGTCCGAACCCAGTCTGGTGGATGTGCCAGTGATTTTCATCACCAGCCATACCGAGGCCGGGTTCGAAGTCTCCGCGCTGGAAATGGGGGCGGCCGATTTCATCGCCAAGCCTTTCAGATCATCCCTGGTTCTTGCCCGCGTCAAGACCCACTTGCGCATGAAGCGTATGGCAGACGAGTTGCGCCGCGCCGCCACTACGGACGCGCTGACGGGTGTTGCGAATCGGCGCTCATTCGATGAATTGCTGGCGCATGAGTGGCCGCGCGCCCGGCGTACCGGACACGCACTGTCGCTGCTGCTGATCGATGTAGATCACTTCAAACTGTACAACGACCGTTACGGACACCAAAAAGGCGACGAGTGCTTGCGGCAGGTGGCGCATGCCCTGCGGACGGCGTGCCAACGACCAGCCGACCTCGTTGCGCGCTATGGTGGAGAAGAGTTCATGATGCTGCTGCCGGAAACGCCCCGATCCGGCGCCGAGCGCGTGGGCGGTCGCGTGCTCGAAGCCGTGAAAGCGCTCGACCTTGTACACGAGGGCGCGGTACCGACGCGGTGCGTGAGCGTAAGCGTCGGCATCGCTTTTCACGACGACGCGAGCCGGTGCCGGGGAACGTCGCACGGACACTGTACCGCCAGCAATCTGGTCTTGGCGGCGGATTGGGCATTGTATGCGGCCAAGCGCGCCGGCCGCGCCCAGGCAAAATTGTTCGACATCGAGGACGCATGCATGCCGGACTCGGCGCTCGCAACAGCGCTCTCGCCGTAAAGCGGCTTGAATACGCCCTGGTGAGGTCGCGCAGTTCACTTTGGACCGCAGGTGACACCCGAGCAAGTTCAGGCTACCGTCTGCACCATGACTTTCGAGAATCACGCGATCAACCGGTCGATCGTCAAGCTGCGTGCCGTGGTGCCGGAGAACGCATTCACTGCCGGCATCTTGGGTTCGGAGCGGGTCGGCAATGGCATCGTCATCAATTCTGACGGGTTGATCTTGACGATCGGCTATCTCATCACCGAAGCCACGGATGTTTGGTTGACGGTGGCCAACGGACATGAAGTGGCGGGACATGCACTGGCCTACGATCAGGTGACGGGTTTCGGCTTGGTGCTCCCGCTGGAAAAACCGGGCGTCCCACCGCTCGTGCTAGGTTCATCAGCGGGTATACATGTAGGCGACGAAGCACATGTGCTCAGCTTCCCGGAATTTGCCATAGAGCAGGCGGTGCACGTCGTCGCGCGGCGTGAGTTCGCCGGCGCCTGGGAATATCTTCTCGAGGGTGCGATATTCACCGCGCCCGCACATCCTCATTGGTCCGGCTCGGCGCTCGTCGACGATGACGGACTGCTGATCGGCTTGGGATCGTTACTGGTACGGGAAGCCGTCGCGGGCGAGGAAACGAACGCCAATATGTTCGTTCCCATCGATCTGCTGAAGCCCATCCTCAACGATCTGATGACTCGCGGCCGCGCGAATCGCCAATCGCGTCCATGGCTCGGCGTATACGCTGTAGAAGTTACGGGGCGGGTCTACGTGACCGGCGTGGCGGAAGGCAGTCCCGCTCAGGTAGCCGACATTCGGGAGGGCGATCTCATCCGTCAAGTCGGCGATCGAGAAGTCACCACGTTGCCGGAATTCTACCGTCATCTTTGGTCGCTGGGGCCCGCCGGCGTCGGCGTGCCCTTGACGACCGTGCGCGGCGGCACGAGCCTGCACGTCATCGTTCGTTCGGTGGACCGCACGGATCTCTTGAAGCGGCCTCAACCGCACTGACCATCCGAAACGCAGCCGCTCATGCCGGCATTGGAAGCGGTCGGCGCAGACCTGCGGCCTCACACGGAGGTCTCGCGAGCCCGCAGCAATTCTCGACCGTGCGCCAGCACGAACTCCTTGAACGCAACGGCCATCGGCGACAAGCGTTTCTTGGCCAAATGTGCGACATGCCACTGCCGAATCACGGGTGTGTCGCGTACGTCCAAGACCGCCAATCGCTGCGTCTGAATTTCCAAGTCGATGGTGTGACGCGATAGGAAGCTCACGCCCATGCCGGCCATCACCGCCTGTTTAATGGTTTCGTTGCTGGCCATTTCCATACCGACATTGCAAACCAGGCCGTGCTCCTCGAAGAACTGCTGCATGGCCAAGCGCGTGCCGGATCCCGGTTCGCGCACGATAAAGTTCTCCCGGGCCACTGTTTCGACCAAGATACGGCGGTGCGCGGCGAGCGGATGATCGGGCGCCGCGATGATGACGTGGGGATTCTGTGCGAACGGTTCCGCTATCGTATCCAACGTTTGCGGCGAACGACCCATGATGGCCAGATCCACTTCATTCGCTGCCAATTGGTCGATGACGGAATCGCGATTATTGACGGCGAGGCGGATTTCAAGTTCCGGAAAATCCTTGCCGAAGCGCGCCAACAATTGCGGCACGAAATACTTTGCGGTGCTGACGACGGCAAGATTGATTCGGCCGCGGCGCAAGCCCCGAAGTCCATCGAGGGTGTCTTCCGCATCCTTCAACGCGCGCAAGATCTCGCGCGCACGCGCCAGTAGTTCCTGTCCGGCCTCGGTGAGGTAGAGTTTCCTGCCGATGCGTTCGAACAGCGGCAACCCGGCGCTGGCTTCCAGCTCCTTGATGTGCATCGACACCCCGGGTTGAGTCAGATGCAAGGCTTCGGCGGCCTTGGAGAACGATCGATTAGTGGCGGCGGCCTCGAAGACCCGCAGCTGTCGTAACGAAACGTGTTGAATCGACATAGTCAAATCCACTGATACATCAGCTAAATCTTAACATGTGCCGCAAGAATATTGATTATCACTTATGTGAAGGTTTAGACTTCTATAAAGGCTTAGACTAAAGTCGGTCTGACAGCAGCATGCTCGGCATTCGCGAGATAGATCGACAACTCAATGCCATTCGCGAATGCGAATAAGGCGATCAACGACTTGGGGGACTCATGAGCACGCGAGAAAAGACGATTACAGAATTCATGATGGAGGAGCAGCGTAAATTCCCGGGGAGTACGGGAGATTTTACGGCCCTGCTGAATCATGTGCGCCTGGCGTGCAAGCGCATCAGCTTCATCATCGGCCGCGGCGCTTTGGCGGGGGCACAGGGGTCTGCGCAAGCGACGAACGTTCAGGGCGAGACGCAGATGAAGCTGGACGTCCTGTCGAACGACATCTTTTTGCGCACCAGTGAATATGGCGGAAATTTGGCCGGCATGGTCTCGGAAGAACTCGAGGAGCCTTACGAAATTCCGGAAGAATACCCTCGCGGCAAGTATTTGCTGGCCTTCGATCCGTTGGACGGTTCCAGCAACATCGATATCAATGCGCCGGTGGGCAGTATTTTTTCCGTATTGAAGGCGCCGAACGGAACGGCGGTGCCCAGCAAAGCCGACTTCTTGCAGCCCGGAGTGCAGCAGTTGTGCGCCGGATACGCGATCTATGGGGCGACTACCATGCTGGTCTTCACCGTGGGACGGGGCGTTCACGGCTTCACCCTCGACCGGGGGTTCGGCGAGTTCATCTTGACGCATCCGGACATGCGAATCTCGGATGACACCAGCGAATTCGCGATCAATGCTTCCAACGAGCGTTTCTGGGAACCACCCGTCAAGCGCTACGTGGTCGAGTGTTTGGCCGGCAAGGGCGGCGTGCGCGGCAGGGATTTCAATATGCGGTGGATCGCTTCCTGTGTGGCGGAAGTCCATCGCATCCTGATTCGAGGCGGTTTGTTCATGTATCCGAAGGACTTCAAGGATCCCGCCAAGCCGGGACGGCTGCGTTTATTGTACGAAGCCAGCCCCATGGCTATGATCGTCGAGCAAGCCGGCGGTGCGGCATCGACCGGTCGAGAGCGCATTCTCGATTTGCAGCCCAGCGACCTGCATCAACGGGTACCGCTCATTCTCGGCTGCAAGGCCGAAGTCGAGCGCATCGAGCAGTATCACCACGAGCACGATCAGGGCCTGGATCGCGTCTACAGTTCCCCCTTGTTCCAAGAACGCTCGTTGTTCATTCAATCCTAATCAGACGTCGCGCGAGGCACTCATGTCAGCAAAGCATCCCGTCATTGCGGTCACCGGCTCGTCCGGAGCCGGCACGACCTCCGTTACACGCACTTTCAACTGGATATTCAGACGCGAAAACATCAACGCCGTTCTCGTGGAGGGTGATTCCTTTCATCGCTACGATCGCGAAGAAATGAAAAAAATGATGGCGGAGGCCGCCGCCAAGGGCGACAACCACTTCAGTCACTTCGGTCCTCAAAATAATTTGTTCAAGGAATTGGAAGAACTGTTCAGCCACTACGGCGAGACGGGACGCGGCAAAATCCGCCGCTATCTGCACAACGAGAAGGAGGCCGAGCCCTTCAAGCAAGAGCCGGGCACCTTCACCGAGTGGCAGGAAATTCCGAAGGACAGCGATCTCATGTTCTATGAGGGACTGCACGGCGCGGTGGTGACGCCCGAGGTCAATGTGGCGCGGCATGCGGATCTGACCATCGGGGTGGTGCCCATCATCAACTTGGAATGGATTCAAAAACTGCACCGCGACAGAGAGACACGGGGCTACTCCCCGGAAGCGGTTGTGGGCACCATATTGCGGCGCATGCCCGACTACGTGAACTACATCTGCCCGCAATTTTCGCAGACGCACGTCAATTTTCAGCGCGTGCCGACCGTCGACACATCCAATCCTTTCACGGCGCGCTACATACCGACCGCCGACGAGAGCTTCGTCGTCATTCGTTTCGCCAATCCGAAAGGAATCGATTTTCCCTACCTGCTATCGATGATCCATGATTCATTCATGTCGCGGCCGAACATCATTGTCACGCCCGGCGGGAAAATGGACTTGGCGATGCAGCTGATCCTGACGCCGATGATATTGAAATTAATGGACACGCGGCGCCGCGCCATTGGGGCCCGCCCGGCGCGCGCCACCGTCTAAATTGGCAATCGACCGGCGGCACGCCGCCGGTCCCGCTCATCGCCCAACCCCTTGCGTGAGGCGGCGGATCCTGCCCGTGAGGTTCGCCTGCTTTACAATGCATGGGGACGAACCACAGCACCATGCATCTTCGCGAACAATCCAATAATCGATTGCGCGGTATCGCCTTCATGATAGCCGCGGTGTTCATCTTTTCGATCATGGACGCTCTCATGAAGCGCCTGTCCGCTCACTACGCTCCGCTGCAGATCGCCTGTCTGAGAAGTCTTTCCTCATTCGTATTCTTGATATTGCCCATTGCTTGGCAGCGCTCTTGGGTGAATCTCAGGGCCTCGGAGCCCATGCTGCATGCGGTGCGCGGTGTGCTGGGCATCATCATGCTGGCGACCTTCGTGTTCGCCGTGCACCGCCTCACGTTGGCCCAGACCTATTCGCTGTTTCTGGCGGCACCCTTGTTGATGACGGCGTTATCGGTGCCCATCCACGGCGATCGGGTGACCGCCCGGCGATGGCTCGCCATCGCGTGCGGATTGGGCGGCGTACTGCTCATCCTGCAACCGTGGGACGGCGGCGCCTTCTCGATGGCCGCCGCCGCCGCCGCCGCCATTGCGACCGTCTGTTACTCGCTGAGCGCGTTGACGGTGCGGTCTTTGGGACGTCGCAACACCAGTATGTCCATGGTGTTCTGGTACTTGGGGTTGGTGGGCCTAGGGTCGGGCGCCTTGGCAATCAATGAATGGCACGCCGTAGAGGCGGCCGATTGGATATGGCTTGCCGCGATCGGCGTTTCGGGGGGGCTGGGTCAACTGTGGTTGACCGAGGCTTTTCGGCGAGC
>Ga0181536_10006398_pt1 | contig 11813 bp, 9 predicted proteins | sample PEATcosm2014_Bin_41_FD_121105 | JGI IMG/M metagenome (GOLD analysis project Ga0181536, IMG submission 121105) | Peatland microbial communities from MTU Mesocosm Facility, Houghton, MI, USA - PEATcosm2014_Bin17_60_metaG | ecosystem: Environmental > Terrestrial > Soil > Wetlands > Peat | place...
CCCGATACAGCATGACGTCTTCGAAGTTTTGCGCGTAACTGATCATTGCGATTTATCTTCCAGGCTTTCGGTGCCTAGCCCGCCTGCTCGGCAAATGATTGCGAGCCACCTGATAAAATAGACCTTCCACGAGCAAACTTCATGAGATCGGCCTCATCAAGCGGCAGGCAAGGACGTTCGTAGCATCGCGTAGTTCACGCAATGGCTATCGTTGGGACGCCTGCAGCACATCCGCCACCCGCACTCCGATTTCGCGGCCGTGCTTGATTGCGTAGTTGGTTCCACGGTCCTCCGGGTAGACGTGGGCCATCGTGGAGATAAAAAAGTTCTTCAACGGCGTTTCCACGCCGGGTATCGTTTTGGAGTAATTCGTCGTAATGACGGGCTGCGCGTAGTCCGCATGCCAGACGTGGTAATCCAGCACCCAGTCTCGGGAAAACTGGGGAAACATCTTCTGGATAAACGGGATGGCAAAATCGAGAAGTTCGCGGTCGGTCATTGTGTACATCCTATCTTTCGCCGGCAGATATTTAGACAAATAAACGATGTGTCTGCCCGAATAGGAATTCTCCGGTTCGAAATTGGTGTGCTCGATGATGCCGACAAACGGAAAGCTCGGATCGTTGACGTTGAGCCAATAGGTATCCGTACCAAACGAGGGAGCACCGACGACCAGACCCGCGCAATGCCGGTGCGGGCAAGCTGAAAAAACACGCCGTCAACGAGCAACTTCATGATAACGCCATCCTGCCGGCTTTCATTGTTGGGCGCGTTCGTGACGAACCGGATAATCTCAGCTTAAAAGTCTAACCGCAACTCCGTGAACAGGACAGATCGTCCACCGTCTTTCGCGGACCCGCTCTTGCCGAATAAAAGATCAAGCACCGCTTCTGGTCGGTTGAGATTCACTGAAAATGAGCACGCGACGAATACGCCGGGCGTCGACAAATCGCAGGTTCCAGCATGTTCTTCATCGACCTTTACGTCTATGCTCTGACCAGCAATATCGGAACGAACACGCATGAGCAAGTGCCCCTCACCAAGCGTATTCGCAGAGATTTTTGCGCGAGCGGAGTAGCCCGTAGCCCACCGTACTAGAGACAAATTCCATTGCGGATAGGGACCCTCGATCGGCAAAAAGCCAGAAATCGGACTGAGTCCGAGGAAAGGCGACTGATTGGATGAATTTTTTCGAGCGTAAACGCTGATCTTGTACTGCAAGTCAGCAGTGGGAAGATCGAGTTTCTTTGCGAATGACGGATCGGAAACGACGAGGGCTTTCACTTGACTATAATAAGCCTTGTCCGGCAATGGCAAGATATCCGGATCGCTTTCGTCAAACAGAATAACGTAATCGGCTCCACCCAGCGCAGCGCGTTGGCCGGCAAAGGAAAATATGTGAGAAACGGTATTTACGTTTTCAACACGTCGCTTCTGAAGCTCGAACAGTAAAGTACCTGAATTGACAAATTGCGTGATCGCGGGAAAAAATAACATTTGGTTGGTATAGTCGGCCACGTGAGATTCGATGTAATCACCAAGCTGTTGAATAATTCCATTACGGCGCCCTGCCGTAAGATGGCTGCTTGTTCCCAGTATTGGCCACGCCCAATGGAAAGCCGCCGCCGACGTGGTCAATAGCGCGGCCCCAAACCCGACGGCGATCCATCGTCCGTAATTTTTCACGCGAGCGAGCGACTCAATAATGCCGCAGCACGCGAGCACATAGCACACCATGAAGAATATCGAGACGATGACGCCAAGGAAAGGCGTTTTTATCGAAGGGAGTGTAACAAGACCATAGGCTAGAACAAAAACGATAATCAATCCGATCGCGCGGCTGTTGAGCGGCCGCCGGGTGAGCAGACCAAGAATGACATCGACAGAAACGAGAAAGATCGTAATCCAAAACCAAACGCCCATCATGGTTTGGCCACCGGGCCCCCAAAGATAGTAGCCGGCGGTATCGAAGGCGCTTAGCTTTGTGCCCCAAATCTCCTTCTGGCTTCCCAACATCACGGTATAAATGTAGCCGTAGATATCTTGCCAAGCCACGGCAAAATAGAGCAGCGCAACCGCAGCCGTGATCGCGAGATATTGTGAAACGCGCAATGCCGCCTTGCGGAGCAGCTGCCGATCAAAGGCGCCGCGCCCTTCGATGATAACGACGATTGAAAGGCAGGCGCAGTATAGAAAAAGAGTAACTGGACTGACGCTGGGCTTCGCCAGCAATGCAGCACCAAACAGCACCGCGACAACCGCGGTATGGTGTCTTGCCGCTTGCAGAAACGGCGCCCGAAACATCAGCGTGGCGCCCATCACGGTCAGCAATGCGGTGTAGATGTCCGGACGGCATTCGACCACCATGGTGGCTGTTAGGGGCCAGCAGAGGGTGGAAACCGCGACGGTAACGTAGGCCCCGCGTGGCACGTCCGACATTAGAATCTTGACAAAATACAGCAGCAGCGCCACCCAAGCCAAGTTAACTGCAGCGGGCGCCCAATCCTTGATTCCGAATACTGAAAAGCCGAGAAAGGGAACAAGAGTTGCGAACGGTGAATGAGGAGGATTGCGGAACAGACTTACGAGGCATGAGAGGATGCCGTTGTCATAGAGGATCTGAAGGCGATGGGCAGCATCGTTGAAGTATTCAACATCATCGTAGGTTGCGGGGAGGGATAGTCGCCCTTGCCGCAAGGACTGGGCAATAATCACTGCTGTGAAAAGACAAGCCACAACCGTAATGAACAAAATAGCAAATCGATCTCTCGATACATTGGAATTATTCAGATTCTCACGAACCATAGCGTCGTCTCCTAGCGTCGGATCAATGCCGCTCGCGCTAACTCACACGGCGAGGGTCGACGCCCTTACTGACGCCAGTAAAAACCCACAACTGAAAGGCGATAAAACTCACCGCCGGGACGACCAAGCTAATAATGAGAAACGCCAGCCACGGCGGCAGAGCGTCGCGAACCGCCACGATCGAACTAACCTCATATGCGATCATCAGATTGACGGCATGAACCCCGCAAAATCGCACCCATTCACGGACAACGTGTCCACTCGAAGCAAACGTCCACCAGCGATGGGCGATAAAAGATAGCGGCATGAGAAGGAGGTAGACGCCGACCGAAGCCGTCTTTGGTCCCACGCCATAGAGGGAAACAGCGACGTTTGTCAGCACGAAATACCCCAACGTCGCTACGGCACCAATTCCGAAGAACCTGGAGAGGCGCCACATCGCCTTCGAGGACGGTATAGCCCTTGGCGGCCTTGTCACACTTTGTCCCATGCCCGAATCTCACCCAAGCAAGACGCGATTTTTCAAGACCCGGCGGGAAGCGTCAAATTGCGGGCGCAACGCCGTGATACCACTTCACCACAGGGGGACAAATCCCCAATGATCGTCACGGTGCCAAAGCAGGAAATCTAGACGGTGGTCGGCGCCGCCCCGAACGATACCGCTGCACGCCAGCACTGCGAACTTCAAACCCCGTCGGCGGGAGTTGACGTCGCGCTCATCATCGCCTCATACCATTGACATCATCTGAACCGAAACTTGAAAACGTACCATAGCGCTTTCATGCCATCCTTTCGTTGATCTTCTTGCCTTCGGCGCAATCCAAAGAAACCTATCCTCGTTTGACCCGAACTTCCAGCTACGTTATTTAATTTCCGCACCGAGACTTTCGATCCATTGGGTTGTTCGTTCCGAACCCCAGGTTCTTGCAAGTTTTACATGCCCTACGCCACTCTAGCCTTTGTGCTGCTCGCCCTCAAGCTTTTTGCCGCAACTTGCGGAGCAAGGCTTTTATGGCGATTTAGCACCGATCGTCTGTCGACCTGGCTGGCAGCTTGGGTCATTCTTCAGGCCTTCCTGCTCGTTGTCATGATCCCGGCATCGGCGGTCCACGCGCTCGGCGCTGCCGCGATTTGGGGCGCTGTCGTCGTTGCGGCCGTCGTCACGTGGTGGGTCGGACGGCGAGCTAAGGCGCTCGGCATACTGGATATCGCAAGACAGGGCGGCATAGCACCCTGGTTATTCGCCGTGCTCTTCGCCGCGCTCGCCGTCCGTGCTTCTATCTTTTCGGATTTTTCATGGGATGCCCAAACGTTCGGGCTAGTGCGCACCGCCCTGTGGATGAATTATCATTCGATCCTGGTCCACATGCCGACGGTCGCTTTTACCATTTTCGTCGATGAATGGAATAGCGAGTTGGTCGCACTCACTTACGGCCTGGTGTCGGGCAACCTCCAGGGCCTGATGTTCGGCAATGTCGAAATCTTGCTCGTCTGTTACGTCGCCTTCGTTTGGCTCGCCTCGCGGCTCGGTGCACCGCCGGCGTGGGCTGCGATGGTGGGGCTCGTCGCTGTGACGGCGCCCGTATGCCTGGGTCTAGCAGGCGCGATCAAAGGTGATCTCCTCGCGTGTGGCGCACTTGCCATGACGGCGGGATGGCTCACGGCACTTTACGCTAGTCCCAATCGCGCGATGGCAGTAGCGATGCTTCCCACGTGTGCGGCGCTTGCCTTTGGCGCCAAGGTCATCACGCTCCCGCTGCTCCTGATCATAGGAGTCGCTGCAATTGTGCTGGTGATACGATATTGGCAGGGCTCTCGTTTTGTCGTTCCAATAGCGCTAGGTGCCATGGGTGCGGCGGTGTTTCTCGCCCGGTTCGAGCTCAATGCCATCGTCTACGGCAATCCGCTGCGACGCATCGACGCCGAAAGCCCGGTCATTGGGTGGTCGACCTTTGTCGGCAATATCGAACCAATCACGCATCAGATGCTATGGTTCGGTGTGCACGCGCAGGGAACGCCTCAGTTCACTTACATTCTTGCAGGCGGTCTTGGGCTCGCCGGATTCTTTGCCTTGCTCGTTCTGGCGGTGCAGTGGTCGGCGGGAATTGCACCGACGCGGGAGCGGCTGCTGATCCTGGCCGGGGCCTTCGCGGCAGCGCTGGTTATGGCTTGGCTCATCCCCTGGGCCGACTGGACGTTTCGCTTCTATGCTCCGACCGTCCTCACCGGCGTGACCGCGATACTCTCCTTCCCGCTCGATCGCCTTGCGAAGTGGCTACGAGCATTCGTCGTCGGCTTTGGGCTCCTTACTGTTCTCATGAATGCCTGGTGGATGACGCAGCCGGGCGAGGCTAATGGAAACCGATCTCTCGAGGACGCGATCAAGGCGACGCTTCACGGCACCCCACTCGATCGCGCATTGCTCGCGCAGCAGTGGATCACCGACAACTTCCGTAAAGGTCTACCGGATTTCGATCGCGATGCCCCCCTGACGTTTGCGGTCTTCCAAGACCACTCGACGGCACCGATCTCACCACTCGTTGGTTCGCGAGCGCAGAACCGTCTCTTCCTTGCAGCCGATATAGAAGGGCTGGCACAATTGACGCAATCGCTCCATCCCGACTTCGTCGTGATCATGAAGCGCTCGCAGCATAATTTCATGAACGAGAAAACGCGAGCGTTGTTCGCGAGCCTCGGATATACATGGCTTAGTGATCGGGACTTGGCTGCAATAGCCGAACGCGACCGTGATGTTCCGACACAGTAACGCCTGACATGTTTCCGCGAGGCAAATGCTGAAGACGTTCCCGACGCGGCGATCCCCGGGGTTTCGATCAGTGGTGCGGCTCGGTACCGTGATTTACGAGGGCGGCGGCAACAGGCCACTGCGGAATAAGGCCAGCACTTCATCGCCTCCGAACATCCACGCCGCTCAATGGCTTCAGAGTTCTTCACAGATGACAAATTCGTCGCGCGATCAGCAGGCCTTTTTCCTGTTTTTCGCAGACTCGGCGGCAGGCTGCTGCTAGGCTCCTTCTCGCCGGCCAATAGCTAGTCGCGCAGACATTGTTTCCCGCGGAATCTGTTGCACGTCAAAATTTACAAAACTGAGGAGAAGCATGATTCCGGCTAAAAGCGGTAACGCCGCGATCATGACGATCCCAGCCGATGCGGGTTGCCCTGCACCCCAGTGCGCAATCCCATAACCAACGGCGAATATCGTGAACAGCGCCCCAAAAATCAGCTCAAGCGACGCGATGTTAAAATCTCTCAGGAAATAGTTGTAGACTAATCTCTTGCTGAAATTTTTCATGTTGCAAACGAAAAATCGCAAAATCTCGCGATGAATCCTTAGGTTGCTCTTTTCGCTTCCGTAGATCGCTGTCATCGGTATATCAAGCACCTTCGCTCGGAGAAGTCCGACACGGAAAAGCAGATCCGTTTCGAAGAGGAAACGCTTTTCAATCTTGTCCCTTGGAAGATTTGCGAGTAGCCGCGCGTCCACTGCAATATATCCATTCGTTGGATCAAATATGTCCCAATATCCTGTCGACAGCTTTGTCAAAAAAGACAGCGCGGCATTTCCAATCAACCGCACAGCTGGCATGTTCCTGACGTCGTCCGGATTATAAAATCTGTTGCCTTTAGTGAAGTCCGCTTCCCCTGCAATAATAGGTCGGACAAATAGAGGAAGGAGGGCGGCATCTAGCTGGCCGTCGCCGTCGATCTTAACGCAGATATCCATTTTATCCAGCAGCGCCTTCTCCACGCCCGTCAAGACAGCACCACCGACACCTTGGTTTACTTCATGATAGATAACGCGAACGCGTGGATCCTGACACTGTGCCTCGACAAAGCGCCCGCTTTCGTCTGGGCAGCGGTCGTCAACGACATAAATCGCTTCCACCAATTTGTCGATGCGCGCGAGCACGTCCAAGATGTGGTTGCGGACCCTAAAGCAGGGTATGATTACACATATGCGCGGGGGCACCCTTTTGATGCCAACTTCAAGACCTTCAACTTTTTCGCTTTGCTTCATAACCACACCTTCTTCACCTTGTCTCATAACGACACCGCTGGCAGCATCGGGCGCCGAGAACCCTTTGCCGAAACTCTCTTTAATTGCAATTATTTGCGAATTAAATTGCAAGTTTCAATCTATATCATGGCAAAGCGATCCAGGAGCGAAATTACTTGGCCACAGTATCAGAGTAAAGGCTTGTACTACGCAGGCGCCAAGCCCCGCAGCCAGCGGGAACCGACAGTCAGTCGATTTCAACCGTCGAAGACGCTGGCGACGGCGTTGACGCCGCCAAGAATATTCAAGGCTGTGAACCGACACACGATAACCCATACGTGGGGCATCTTGTTACATTGCACTTGCATGTGGGATCGTTAGGATTGCCATGCGCTCCTGTATTCGGCGATGCACCAGCGATGCCTGCAAACGCGCCGACATGCCGTTGGGTCTTCGAAGTGCTTCCGCGCAAATGGGTGGAGGAATGAACGTTGTATCGCTCATGCAACGGCTAGGCCGGCTTTAAAGCGACGGAAGGGATTCTGATTGCTAAAAGCGAACAGCAAGCTTTTTGAGAGTATCATCAAATTTGGGATCGTTGGCCTGCTTGCGGTCGTTACGCAGGCATGCAGTTTTGTTGCACTTACTTATTACTGTGGGCTTTCCGGTTTTGCGGCAAGCTTCTGGGCGCTCATTGTGTCACTCATGATATCTTATTATGGCCAAAGCCGATGGACATTTTCAGATCGCAAAAAGCGTTCTATCTTTAAGTTTTCGATCATCGCAATGATGTCGTTTGTTCTGAATACCGGCGCCGGCCTGTTAATTGTGGATTGGTGGCAGCTCTCACCGATATGGGTTGTGCCGATAATTCTATCGGTCCCATTTTTTAGTTTTCTTACGATGCGGGGTTGGGCCTTTACGAAGCTTTGATGTTGACGAGCATCCGCGCCGTCGCATGAGCTGCAAAATTGTTACCTTTGTGAGATCTGATCTAGGGACTGTCTTCACGCCGACTGGTCATATGACAGCATGCGCCGGTCCGAGCGAGCTATAGATTTTTACGGTTGCCAGCATGCGCGCACACCGTCTAATAAGCCGACCTGAGGTTTGAAGTTGAGCTTCATGAGTTTGGCGATGTTCGGCACGCGGCGTTGCACGGAGCCGGAGGGAGCGGGCTTGAGGTCGAGCTCCGGGTTATACCCCGTCACCTCGAAGACGATTCTTGCAACATCGCTGATTGTGGTCTCTACGGGGGAACCCACGTTGTAAATCTCGCCCTGTTTGTACTGTGCAGCATGCAGAATGTGCATGAGCGCGCGGCCCGCGTCTTCAACATACAAGAACGAGCGCGTCTGGTCGGCACCGAACACCGGAAATGGGCTAACTCTGGCCTTGCAGCGCGCCAGCATCTCTGGAATGACATGGGTCGGGCCCATGCGCGGGCCATAAACGTTGTGGAAGCGTAAGATGACCGGTTTAAATCCGCCCGTACGCGCTGCGCCGAAGACGGCCGCCTCGCCGCAGATTTTGCTTGCAGCATAGGACCACCGTGGCAATTCTATGTCAGCGATTGAGAGCGTCACGTTCTCAGGCGTCGGTACCGGCATTTGACCGGCGTCAACACCCGAAGCGTAGTTTTCGCTCGAAGAGGCAAAGAAAAACGCGCTGCATCCGCGCACCAGCGCGTAGTCGAGCACGTTCAGCGTGCTGCGCATGTTGACGCTGATTGTCTCGTACGGATGGTCAGTGACGTAGTGCACGCCGACGATCGCAGCAAAGTGGAAAATCGTATCGACGCGACCGCTCCACACGGAATTGATTGAAACGAGCGCGTTCGAATCGGATGCTAAGTCGGTCTCAACGATCTCGAGCGCACCTGTATACTTGTCTGCAAGCTTCTCAAGGTCCAAGCGGCCTCCCTTCTTGAACACGTCGATCGCCAGCACCTCATCGCCAGCAGCGAGTAGCTGTCGCACGAGCTCGAAGCCGATAAGTCCGCCGGCACCCGTGACCATGTGCCGTGCGCGCTTCTTCAGTGTAGGCGGACCCATCGCGTGCTTACGAGGCGGACTTATACAGGTCACCACGGCCGAAGACGTGCAACGCGACACCGTTTTTTGCGAACGCCGCTCCAGCCGGATCTGCAACCATGTTCCACGGGTCGACGACAACCGTACCGCGCTTCATTGTCTTCGCAAGGAGTTCAGGGAGGAAATCCCTGTATTGCGGGTCGGGCAGGCAGATCACAGCGATGTCCGCGCCTAGTATGGCCTCTTCTGCGTTCGCGTGCATCCGGATCCTCGGCATCTCTTCCCACTCCGGGACAAGCCTGTCGTAGGCCTCGACCATTGCTCCGGCCGAAATCAGAGCACGCGCTACAATCTCGGCCGGCGAGCTACGCGTGTCCGCCACTCCGGCACGGTACGTAACGCCGTACAGTACGGCTTTCTTACCTTTCAGGGTTCCATTAAAGTGCTGCCGAACCATTTCAACCGCACGCAAAGGCATACTTTCGTTCGTCAGGATCGCCAGACGAGAAAACGGCAAGGCAGCATCGACATCAAGGAGCTTTTCGGCCCCATAGGCGGCAAGCATGGCGTCCTTAGTCAAACAATAGCCGCCAACACCAAGACCCGGCCACATCATATTGTCGTGCGTCCCTTTGCGTAGGCGAATAGAGCGGATCACGTCGAAAAGATCGACGCCGATCTCCTCCGCGAGCTTGGCCCACTCCTCGATGAAGGCAATGTTCGTCGCACGATAGCTGTTCTCAAGCAGCTTGCCCATCTCCGCTGCGCGGATGTTCTTGTGTTTCCACAAGGGAAACTTCTCGACGTTGACGTATTTGGACAGAAAGGCCAGTGCGCCCTCCGCGCTCGCCTCGTCGACGCCTGCGTAGGCACGCCAAAAGTTGTTGACCGAATCGAGGTAGTCCGGGCCCGGCATCACGCGCTCGTAGCAGTAAGCTAGACGAGGCGGTTCTTTCTGCACTTCTACACCTTGACTTTGCTGACCTTTGCAAAGCGCGGGGTACAGTACGCGGTCACACATGCCCAGGGGCAGCGTACTCTCGACGCACACCAAAGTTCCAGGCCTCATGTTACGACCGACCATACACATCGCCTCTGCGTAGCCATCGATGGACATCGCGAGTTCTTTGGTCTGGCCCGGCTCACGCTTTAAGTCGAGATTAATGCAGGAGATTACAACGTCGGCTAGTTGGATTGCACGCGGATCGGTGGTACCTACAAGGTTCTTTGGCTCGACTTCGGCCGCACTGGCAATCACCCTCTCCAAATTCGAGTCGTTGGCGTATGTCGGCGACCGACCTCGATCCAGGCGGCCGACTTTCTCGCGCCCCGGCGGATTGTCGAGGTCGAGCCCAATGACAAAGAATATTCGCTTTCCATCCTGCGCCGTGCGTGCCAAGTTGGCGACCACGGCTGTACCCACAAATCCCAGACCCAAAACGAGAACGATTTCCGCTCCTTCCCGGCGCGCCATCGCAGCCCGATTAGAGACTTCTTCAATCTTCACGATGCCTCCAAACCAAGTTTCAGCCTCACACCCAATCTTACCTTGTACCAACCAACCTTGATACCGTCCCACACCGTTACCCCCGGCACCGCAAATGGCACGGTGATCGGCACCTCGACGATACGTAGCTTCTTGTGCAAAGCACGCATCATGAGCTCGCTCTCAATTTCGTAGCCGCGCGACTTGAGGGGGATGTCGTATAGCTTCTCGGCCAAGAAGGCGCGGTAGCCAGTCTCGGTGTCAGTGAGCCACTTCCAGGTGACGAGGTACGATATGATCTTGAGGCCCCAGTTGCCAAACTTGTTGATGCGTGATGTGCGAAGCGTGCCCAGCATGCGCGATCCCGAGACGAGATCGGCGCGGCCTTCCTTCAGGGGTTTGACCATGGCAGGAATCTCCTCCGGCAAGTGCTGCCCATCAGAATCCATTAAGATCACGATGGCCGGACAAAGCTTCTTCGATTGCTCGATGCCCTTAATGATCGCGAAGCCCTTACCGCGCACGTGCTCGGGCTCGGGGACGATCGCGCCCGCTGCCCGCGCCGCCACATCCGTGTTATCGCGCGACCCATCGGTCACCACCAGCACGTCATCGACAAAGTGGCTTGTGCGCTTCACAATCTCACCAATGGATTTCTCTAAATTGTATGCTGGGAGTATTGCAACTATTTTATGTCCCAGGTCCATGCGCAAATTCCCCGTTTTGTGGCCTTGAAACGGGCGAAATGTCACCCCGGCAGCCCTTCAGTGGGAGGTATATTCATCCAAGATACTTGCCTCGTTTGGTAGGCGGATTGAGACATCGAGGGGTTGGATCCACGAAGATTCGGCTATGAGCGACGAAAGACACGGCAAAACGAACAATGCCTAACGAGTATACCTTTATTGCTTCCGCTCGGCCAGCATAACGTCATGGGCGAGGCGCAATGAAGTTGACCCCCCAGCCTATTGGGGCTTGGGGCTCCTGGCACAGCGCGGCGCCGGCGAGGCCCACAGCATCTCCAGCTCCCGCTTGTCGCGCAGCGTATCTATTGGCTTTCAGAACATTCATTGCATGCCGCCGTTACCGGCTTCGCTTACGCTCGACCTACGGTGAAATACTGCGCACCCAGCGGTATCCGGGCGAACAGCCGGTCCACGCCGCGCGGGATACGGCCTTTGGCAGGGAGCGTCAGAATGAAGCGGGTATCGACGTCGCGGAATCCTGCCTTCTCGATGAGGCTCTCCGTTTCGCGCCTCCGTAGCAGAACGGCGTCCTTGTCGAACTCGCAATTATTGACAACGTGCATCGTCAGCGGATTGAGGGGATTGTGTTCAAAAATGGCGAAGAGGCCGCCCGCGCGCAGGACCCGTCGGACATCCTGCGCCAGATGGACACGGTTCGCGACCGGAACGTGATGGAATACACAGACCGCAGATGCCGCATCGAAGCTTCCGCCGGGATACGGCAA
>Ga0181536_10006399_pt1 | contig 11812 bp, 10 predicted proteins | sample PEATcosm2014_Bin_41_FD_121105 | JGI IMG/M metagenome (GOLD analysis project Ga0181536, IMG submission 121105) | Peatland microbial communities from MTU Mesocosm Facility, Houghton, MI, USA - PEATcosm2014_Bin17_60_metaG | ecosystem: Environmental > Terrestrial > Soil > Wetlands > Peat | place...
ATGTGCTCGGTGCCGATCATGATCGCTTTGTGCCCGAGCTCGTTGACCGCGAACTCCAGCTCGGCGATCGCTTCTTCGGGCGTGAAGGTCGGAACCAGCGCTACCGGGCGAACGCGGTCGGCGACCTCGCGAAACATGTCCGCGTAGAGCATGTTCGTGGCGCGGCAGAACGCCTGGCGGACCTCGTCGTCCTGAAAGTACAGCCCGGGGATGCCGGCCGTCGTGTAGAGGTGCGCGAAATCGAAGCCGACGTCGTCCATGCGCGCGCGAAAGAGCTTCGGCAGCATCGCCATCGCGCGATCGCTCGTGTGCGGTCCCGAAGGCACGCCCCACCAGAAGCCGCGGCTCGGCTGATTGTATTGCTGGAACGGCGCGCACTTGCGGTAGCGTTCGACGACGCTCGGACCGGCGACGTCCTTGAGGAAGTCCTCGATCGCGAAGCGCGCTTCGACCACGTGCGCGTCGCAGTCGATCACCGGGTGATCGAGCCGCGCGCGCACCTCCGAACCCGGGAAGTCGGCAAAACCGGACATATCCACCTCCGAACGCCGTTCCGGCTTCGAGGTAGATGCGCGTCGCTCATCGTACGGGCGCCGTATGAAGAGATCTGGGATGCTTCAGACGTCCGGAGCGGCGCTCGTTTCGGTGGGGCTCGTACCTCGTGCCGCGGTTGCCGCGCCCACGGACCCGTTCAAGATCGGCATCGTCTGGTCGTATACGGGCGGCGGCCCGGCTTCCGGTCCCGAACTCGACGGCGCGATCGCCGCGTTCCAAAAGGTTCACGGCGACACGGTCGCCGGCCGCAAGGTCGTGATCGTGCGACGCGACGACACCGGCGTCGCCCCCGAAGTCGCACGGCGCGCCGCCCAGGAACTGGTGGTTCAGGAGAAGGTCGACATGATCGCCGGCCTGATCTTCACGGCGAACGCGATGACCGTCGGCGACATCTCCAACCAATCGAAGACGCCGGTGATGCTCGTGAATTCGGTCGCGACCGGGCTGCTGCCGAAGTATCCCTACATGACGCGCTGGTCGTTCACCACGCTCGAATTGACGGACGTCCTCGGAAAGTGGGCGGCCAAGAACGGCTACAAGACCATCTACACGATGTACGCCGACAACCAGTCGGGCGTCGATGCGCACGTCGGCTTCAAACGCGCCTTCGAGGGCGCCGGCGGCAAGGAAGTCGGCGTCAGCCCGATGCCGTTGGAAGCCACCGATTTCTCGGCCTACATTCAACGCGCGAAGGATGCGGCGCCCGACGGCTGCTTCATCTTCTTGCTGGCGGGCGGCGGAAGCGCGCAGTTCCTCAAGCAGTACGATGCGGCCGGCTTGCAAAAAGCCGGGATCAAGATTTTGGCGACGGGCGACCTGGTCAGCGAGAACAACCTCCCGCAGATGGGCGATCCGGCGCTCGGCATCGTGTCGGCGTATCACTACTCGTCGGTGCACAACTCGGCGCTGAACCGGCAGTATCAGCAAGGTGTCATGGCGATCACGCACGGCAACCCGTATCCCAGTTTTGCCGGCTGCGCGATGTGGGACATCCTCACGGCAACCTATCGAGCGCTTGCCGCACAGAACGGCAACTGGGATCCCGACAAGACGCTGGCGTTTCTCAAGAACTACAAAGCCGAGAGCCCGCGCGGCCCGATCGCGATCGACCCCGAAACGCGCGACATCATCGAGAACATCTACTTGCGGCGCGTCGAGAAGCGGGACGGTGCGCTGGTCAACGTCGAATTCGCGACGTATCCCATGGTCGTCAGCCCCGAGAAATGATGTTCCGTATGAAAACGCGCGCACTTGCGCTCACCGCCGCGATGTGGATCGCCGCAAGCGTGCCCGCGCTCGCCGACCCGCCGGCCGTTCCGTCGATTCCGCCCGACGTCCTGAACAATCCGTTGGTGCAAAGCCTGTTGAATTCGGTCGGCAATGCGCTGTTGCAAACGACCAACGGCAATACGGCGCACGGGAAGGTGACGTACTTCCGCCGTTTCGACTTGCAGCTCGAGACGGCGCCGAACGTCTACCGCGACGTGCACCTGCACCAAGGCACCGTCATCAATCCGCGCGGCACGACGCTGGTGCCGGGGATGACGGTGGATGTGAGCGGGTCCGCGCAGAGCGATCACTCGCTCGACGCGGACACCATTACCGCACGTTAGACCGAATCAGTGGTGCCAGTTGCGGCCGGCGAAACGAGCGAGTATCCGGCTGCTACGGAACGGGCGTCGGCGGTGACGGATCGCTCAACGCGTGCGCCATTGCGGTGTAAACGTTGAGGCGGCCGCAGCCTTGCGTCGATGCGCTGCCGGGCAAATCGTCGGCATAGGTACACAATAGCGTCTTCATCGCGCTGGGCGATTGGTAGATCGACGAGGATCCGCCGGTCGCGGACAAGATTAGTGCGGCAGCGCCCGCGACGTGCGGCGTGGCCATCGAGGTTCCGGCAATCAGCGTCCGGCAGTCGACCGGCGATGCAAAACTCAGCCCGTTCGGGTAGTCGTCGGTGCATTCACCGGTGAAGTTGGTATCGGAACTCGACTGGCGATAGGGCGTGGTCGTCCAGATGTTCTCGATCCAGTGGAGGTCGTCGTTGTCGTTGTCGCCGTTTGGATCGCCGCCGGGTGCGACGATGCCCCACGAGCTCGCGCTGCGGAGCGTGTTGGGCGAACCGTACTGTGAGTAGTAGGTGACGTACTCGACCGGTGATCCGGCGGTACCCGACATGTTACCGGTGCCGTTGGCGGATCCGTCCGAGAGCGAGGTTGCACCGACCGCGATGACGCCACTGTCGCAGGCCGGTGCCGAAAGGCCGTTACCGCCGGAGTTGCCGGACGCGGCAACGACGATGACGTTGGCTGCGATAGCGTCCGCAACCGCCGCACCTTCAACCGGATCGGTGTCGGTGCCGGCCGGCGAACAGCCCCCGCCGCCGAGGCTCATAGAAATCACATTTACGCTTGCCGACACGGCGTCATCGATCGCAGATGCGATATCGTTGGTGCTGGCGCCGCACTGATCGTCGTTCGAATTCTCGTTGGCGCAATTGTCGTCCGGCGTGGGGAAGACGCGGTACGCATAGATCGAAACGTTGCCGCCGGTTCCGGTGAATCCGAAATTATTGTTGGTGTCGGCCGCCGCGATCCCCGAAACATCAGTTCCGTGCCCGAGCGGGTCCGTTTCGAAGTCGCTGTGAGACTGCACGTTTGACGGGTTGGTGATGAAGCACCGCTGGTAGGCGATCTTCGAGGCCAGCTCCGGATGGTTCGGATCCTCACCCGTGTCGATGATCGCGATCTTCACGCCCGACGAGCCGAGCGCACCGCTGTTGACGGTGACCGAGCTGCCGTTACCGGACTGGCTGTACGCGAACGCATCTTCGAGCTTGATCGCGTGCATGTCCCACTGGCCGGGTACACTGCCACTTTCGTCATACGGCCCGATGTGGAACGTCGACGGCGCCGCATTATTGGCGCTGCTGTTCTGCTGCGACGTGAAGCCGTCAAAGTACGGATCGTTCGGGAAGTAGGGCGTCGTGATCGCGGTCGTGTAGCGGCGCATCCCGGTCGGGGCGACGCCCTCGACGCCGGATTGAGCGCGCAGGCGGGCCGTGATCGTCGCCATCTGCGCAGCAGGGACCGACAGAACGTGGACGACTTTGCCGGAGTGTGCGAATGTGAACTGCCGGATCATCGTCCCGCCGGCTGATTGTTCGGCCGTGGCTAGAGCGCTTGCTCGCGCACCGGTTGCCGTCGACGTGCTATACGTGACGGCGAGCAATCCGGTGGCCGTATTTTCGGCCACACGCTGCATCCCTAACCCCGTGGCGCGCCGCACTGCGTCGCCGCCTATGCCGGCGCCGGTACGCGCCACGGCATCGGCTGCCGTGTCGTTCGTCGGGCATGTAAACGCCGTCGGACTCGTCGATGTAGCCGTGGGCGGTGCCGTCGGTGAGGCCGTGGCGGTGGCGGTTGCCGTTGCCCTCGGGGTCGGGGTCGGGGTCGGCGTCGGCAGCGCCGAGGCCAGAGTGAAGAACAAGAAGCAGTACGTGTCCCCGGCTTGGAGGGTCGGTCCGGGCGAACCGCCGGTAAAGCCGAGCGTCAGGCCGGAACCGCTCGCCGGTCCCTCAACGGTCGTCCATCCGGCGCCGCTGTTCGTCGGGTCGTAGAACGCGACGTAGGCGTAGGCGCCGTTGATGCTCGACGGCAACGTCAGCGTGAACGACGGGAACACCGTCAACGTCACCGTCGCGGCGGGCGCGATGCACAGGAACGCCATTGCGCCGATCGGGCTGGCCCCGATGTTCGCCGGCCGCCGCGTCAGGCTTTGGATCGCCGGCGTGTTGCCCGGCTGCGTCGTCGAGAACGTGCTGGACAGCGTCGTGGCAACGCTGCCGGCCGGAAGCGTCGCGACGCTGGAGTACCCGGTCACCGCAAAGCTCGCCGTTTGCGAGCCGGTCGTCGACAGCGACACCTGCTGCGACTGCGAGGTGACCGGCGTGGCCGTCGCGGTCGGATTCACGCTCGGAGCAACGCTGGAACCCCCGCCGCCGCCCCCGCCGCCACAGGCGGACAAGACGACGCTGACGGTCGTCAAGAGGGCGAAGAAACCGGTGAGCGTGCGCGGCCGCATACTCGCCTACTATCGGCCCGCTAGCCCCGAGTCCTGAGGCTTCCAGGAAAGGGGCAAGCGCTTGCTTTCAAAAGTTCCGGGCGTCGAGGGGTTGCTTTATGCCGCGACTGTTTCCGGTATCGTCGGTTGGGCGTGCGGCCGTCGCCGCCGTGCTCGCCGGGGACCTGATCCTGACCGGGGTCCCGTATCTCTCGCGCGCGGCCGGCACGAGCAAGCAGCTGCGGCACGTCCGCGGCACGATCGGGTACCAGACGGCCGACACCGGCGCCGACTTCAAACCCGTCTTCGGTAAATTCGACTTGCCGGACGATGATTTTGCAGCGACGCACGCGCAATCGGCGGCCGTGCTCGTGCTCCCCGATTCGTCGCTGGTCGCGCTCGGCGAGAACACGACGGTGCAGGCCGGCGCGTTCGACGTCACCGCAAACGGACCGGGTTCGACGATCACGGTCAACGGCGGTTTCGCTGCGTTTCGACATCAAGCGGCCGGCCGGCGGAACGGCCAACTACATTTTCAAAACACCGACGTCGCAGACGTCGGTGCGCGGCACGATCGGGCTCTTGTCGTTCGTCAACGGCATCACGACGATCGGTTGCGTGGCCTGATCGTCACGATCAACAGCGGAACGGCCCAAACATTCAACGTCGGCGCGACGTCGTCGCTGTGCACGACCACCAACAACGTGCGCACCTGCTCGATCCCGCTGACCGCCCCGATCGGCCAGGATTCGATGAGCGTTTCGCTGATGGGCACGGTCAACTCGAATTCGGTGTTGCTCGGCCAGGGCAGCAACTCGCTCACGGTCGTCGCGGGCACGAACTTCAGCCTGACGGTCGGCATCAACCCGATGGTTGCCTCCGTCAACACGACCGGCAGCAACCCGGATGTCGCCTGCTGTTATACCTTCGGGCAGTCCAATTCGCAGTCGTCGTCGATCACGTTCGCCGACGCAAGCGGCGCGAACATCACCGGCTCGGGCAACGTTCCGAATTTTATCGCTCCGATAACGCTCACCAGCAGCGATCCCAGCTTCACGACCACACCTACGTCCCTGACCACGCCGGGCCAGACCTTCCTCGTCAATTACAACGGCTCGCCCAACGTTGCGCAAACCGTGACGATCACGGCCTCGGTCGGCGCGCTCACGCTGGCGACCGAGACGTTCCAAATGCCCGGCTTGTTCATCACGCGCTATAACCTCGGCGCGATCGATGCAATCAATCCGGAGCAGATCGCCGAAGACCAGAGCGGCAACGTGTGGGTTGCGGAAACCGCGATGAACCTGATGGCGCGGATAACACCGGCCGGTGCTGTATCAACCTACGCGACGGGCTTCCCCGGGGGACACGGCCCATGGGGCGTGGCTGTCGGGCAAGACGGAGCCGCGGGCAACATCTGGTTCATCGATAACAGCAATAACGAGGTCGGATACATTCCCACCGCCAGCTGGCCGTCGCCGGGCTCCGAGTGCGGCGTCTTGCCGACCCCGTTTTCATTTACTTTCCACCAACAGATCACGCAGGGCCCCGACCTCGCGATGTGGTTCACCGAAGGCGGTCAAGGGAAGAAGATCGGACGCTACGCAAACGCCGCATCGTGTAACCCCGGCGGCCTCACGGAATATCATCCGCCGTCGGCAACGAATACGGGCGATCTGGGCGGACTCATGGTGGGTTCGGACGGCAATTTGTGGTTTACCGAATTCACTGCAGATCAATACGCGAAGATTACGACGTCCGGCGTGATCACCGAATATCCCGGCCTCATCAATCCGGCGGCGTTCGCCAATCCGCTCCGGCTCGCGCCGGCCTCGAACAACGGCGATTTGTACCTCGTGCAAGGCGGCGGCGCCATCAACTGGGACCCGGGCAACCCCGGAACGGCATTCCAGCAAGCCTTCATCGATTCGAACGGGATGCAAGGTCAGACCGACATGCACTCCGCGATTTACGTACCGGGCCTACCCGGTACACCCGGGGCCATCTGGTTCAGTGGATACGGCAGCACGGGCTGCTGCGGCTTCATCAACACACAAGATGAGGTCGCCAAGATCGTTCCGCGCTAGCGGCTTTACGGCGCGCGGTGCGCGCAGACGATCGGGGCGACGGTCGGCGGCAGGCTCTTCATCAAAACGACGAGCGCCTTCTGGCAGGCCGGGCCGCTGGCGTACGACTGGCTGACGATGCGGCTGCCCTGCATCATGTAGTAGCCCATCTGTCCGGGCGGCGGCTGCAAGGCCGGGAGCAGGATCGCTGCCGGCGGCGGGCTCGCGGTCGCCGCGACGTTGGGGGTCGCTGCGGCGCTCGCCGGCACCGGCAGCGCGGCGAAGGCCATGCACAGCGCTAGCAGAACGCGTTTGGGAATGTCCCGACCGGTTGTCGTGGCGGCGGTGCTGATCGGCATCATCTCCCTCCTTCGCGCCTACGCCGCCTTCAACTTTCCGCTGACCACCGACGAAGCGTACTATTGGAGTTGGAGCCTCCATCCGTCGTTCGGCTACACCGACCACCCGCCGATGGTCGCGTGGCTGATCACCCTCGGTTCCGTGCTCGGTCACAACTACGGCGCGGTGCGCCTGCCGTTCGTGATCGCCGAAGCCCTGGCGTCCGTGGCGGTCGGGATGACCGCGAAGATCCTCACCGGCGATACGCGCTCGGGCGCGTTCGCGGCGATCGTATTCACCCTGATCCCGCAAACCAAACTCGAGTTCGCCGAGTGCATCCCCGACGGCGCCTACGTGGTTTCATGGTCGCTCGCGCTGTGGGCCGCAGCCGCGCTGGCGCGGCGAGCTTCGCCGGCCGCCACGTTCGCGCTGGGAGCGGCGCTGGCCGCGACCGTGTATTCGCGTACCTTCGGCTGGGCGCTCGTGTTCGGCGTCGCCGCGTGGGCGCTCTTCGCGCGCCGCGATCTGCTCCGGCCGGTGGCGGTCGCATGCGCGATCGCCGTCGTCGCGTACGTCCCGTTCTTGATGTGGAACGCATCGGTCGGTTGGGAGACCTTCGCATTTGAATTCGTCCACCGGCAATCGGTGACGACGTTCTCGCTCGCGAAGCTGATCGATCTGGACACGCTCCGCTTTCTCGTGTACGGCGGCTTGATCGTCGTACTCACGTGGCTCGTCGCGTTGCGGCGTCCGCCGCGGCTGCCGCTGGTCGCGTGGACGGCGATTCCGCTGCCGGCGGCGTTGTTCGTGCTCTCGTTTGCCATGCGTACGGAGTCATACTGGATTCTCGGCCCGGCGGCGTCGCTGGCGGTCGGCGTCGGCGTCGTGCTGGCGCGGGCGAGCGCCGTGCCGCGCAATCTGGCGTTCGGGGTGCTCGGAATATCCACGGCCTACGCGGTCGTGAACGCGGTATTTCTGGCGCTGCCCGAAGCCGCGCAGGCCGCGGCCTTCCACGCGCAGCCGGCGCTGCGGGCGCAATTCGAGTCGGGGGTGTACGCGTATCGCCCCCTGGCGGACGACCTGCGCGCCGATGCGACAGCGGGGATCGCCGTCTTCACCGACCGCTACGAGACGTCGGGGGAGCTGCTGTGGTACGGCGTGCCGTCGGACATCGTCGTGATCACCGCGCAGCTCCCGCAGTGGATGCGCTGGTACCGGCCGCCGGCCGTTCCGCAACGCGCGGATTTGATCGCGTTCCGCACGCCGTTCGGCGACAACCCCGACCTCGAGCGCAACGTTCGCGCCGCGTACGCCCACGTGGGGACGCCCGAACGCCTCGACTACCGCTACGCCGACGAGCCGGAGGGCACGTTCTACCGGACGCGGCTCGCCGATCCGCGTCCGGACGCACGCAGCATCCTACCCGGCCTGTAGCGCCGTCAAAAAAAGGGCGACCCTAGCGGGCGTCGCAAGTTCAATCGCAGCCCGTTCGTACTTGGAGGGAGAATCTATGGTCGATCCGGTGTTGGGGCAACCACTCACGGCGAACGCTCGCCGCTACTGGTGGCTCTTTCTCATTCGCGGTCTGTTCGGGCTCGCGTTGGGCGTCCTGGCGGTGATGTTCCCGGGGGCTACCCTCGCCGTCGTCGTCATCCTGATCGGAGCGTATTTGATCGTCGACGGGATCGTCACGATCGCGAAGGCCGTGCAGATCATGCGCTCCGACGCGCACTGGTGGGTGCTGCTGCTCGAGGGCATCTTGAGCGTTGCGGTCGGCGTGGCGATCTTCGCCTGGCCAGGTTTGAGCATCTTGAGCCTCGCCTACCTGGTGGGATACTGGGCGATCCTCACCGGCGCGCTGGCGATCGTAACGGCGTTTCGCTTGCGCGCGCACATCAAGGGCGAGTGGCTGTACCTCCTCTTCGGCATCGTGTCGGTGATCTTCGGCGGCTTCGTGCTGTTCGCGCCGGCGACGGGGCGCGTGTACATCGTGCTGATGATCAGCATTTACGGCTTCGTCATCGGGTTCACCATGATCGCGCTGGCCTTCCGCGCGCGCAACTTGCCGGCCTGATCGCTGCACCGGCGTGACGTTCGAGCGGTGGGCCGAAGCGGTGACGGAAGTCATCGAAGACAAACTCGGCATGAAGAACGTCGCGTCGGAGGTGTACGTCGATCACGCCGTCTGGCAGTCCAAAGCCAACCGCGGCGTCGCCCGCCCCGAAGACGACGGCAAGCACGTCTCGGTCGTGTTCGATCGCGGGCGAGGTCATCTCTACGCGCTGGCGGACGGCGCTGAAGGCGCAGCCGCCGAGATCGTGGGGCGGTTGCTCGGACTCGTTTAGCGCGGCGCTGCGACCAGCCGCTCGAGGACGTCGCCGGCCGCGATCAACTGCCCGGTTTGGCCGGCTGCGGCGCGCGTGTTGACCGCCAGCCGGTAGAAGTGATCGAAGCGGCTGCGTTCGGCCCACGACGGTAAGGTCGCCGCGCGCCGCTCGCTGACGATCTTCGCGAACTGCGCCCACGGCCGGCCCGTCAGCGGGTCGCGGCTCGGAACGACGCACCGCGCGCACGGATTCGTGCCCTCGAGCAGGGCCGCCCCGACGCGAAATGCGACGACCTCGCCGGCAACGGCGTACAGCCCATCCTCCCAGAACGCGGGCACGCCGCCGATCTCGATGTTGGCCCGCAAGCGATCGCGCATGCCGTTCGGCGTGAGCCCCGGAAACCACGACGCGACCTCGTCCAGGGTTTCCGAGGCGACGACCGTCGGGCCGGGCGCTTGCGCATCGTCGGGAAAGCCGCCCGCGAAATCGCGCTGCACCCGGATCGGCTGTTCGAAGTGCCGGCCGAGCCACGTTTCGAGCGCCGCGGCGTCTTCGTCGAACGCAAACGTGAAGGCGCCCGTGAGGCGCGGACTGACGAACGTGGCCCGGGTCAGCGCCGGATCGTAGGCCACGCGCAATTCGTGCACCCGCGGTTCGCGCTTCCCGTTGACGAACGCGCCGCCGGCATCCACGAGCGCGAAGGCGCGATCGAGATGCAGCCCGCCGCGCGGCGCGAGCGTTGCCGTCGCGACGTCGGCGCCGTCGAGCGACTTGAACGGAAAGACGCGCAGCCGCGCGACGAACGGCGTTACGATAACGGCTCGAGCGTGTCCCCGGCCGCGATGGTGCCGCCACGCTCGACCTCGGCGTAGATGCCGACGTGCGCGTTGTGATGCCGCGCAGCGGTCCGCAACACGCCGAGGTCGGGCGGCAGCCCGTCATGAGGGAGGGTCGTCATGACGCAGCGCGGTGCGGGACCGGTGACGCGCAGGACGACGTTGCCGACCTGCACGCGCGAACCGATCCAAGCATCTTCGATGAAGTCGCCGTCGTCGGCGGTCAGCAAGAGGTTCGGCCGGAAACGCCCGGCATCGAAGTTGCCGTCCGGATACCGTGCACCGAGCGCGGCGAGCGTGTTCGTCGTCAGAACGTGAACCGTCGCGCAATCGAAGAACGTATGCGTGGGCATTGCCTCGTCGGTGACCTCGTCGCGGTGAGCCAGCTCCTCGAGATCCGGCCAGTACTCTTCGAGCGTGGGCGCCGCCGGCGCGCTTTTCGAGAGACGGACGGCGCGGCCGAGACCGCTCGACAGATCCGCGTCGAGCGACGGGTCGTCGCTCGAACGCAGCTCTCCGCTCGGCAGCGTGATCTCGACGGGTGCCGTGTGCCCGTTACGCCCGGGCGGTTGGAGGTAGCGCGCGCGGAATCGCAGCAGGCTCGACCACAAGCGGGGGTTCTTCGCGCTCGCGACCTTACCGGTGAGCGCGTCGACCAGCGCGTAGCTGCGGTCGCCGACGATCCCGTGCGTGTCGACGTCGACGCCGGCGCAGCGTTCGCCGCCCATCGACTTGACCGGATAGCGCCAGAGTTCGACGACGCGCGCTGCGCTGCTCACGCCGCCGCCGTTGCCGCCGTCGTCGCCGGCATCGCCGCCCCGCGTTCTTCCAAGACGTCGTCGGGTACCGAGATCGGCGCGTTCCAGGCCATGCCGCGGGCGACGAAATAGGCCGCGCCGACGATGAAATAGAGCGCGAAGACGTACACGAACAGGTTCACCGGCGGAGCGGGGACGGGGTAGACGCTGCCGACCGCGGGCACCAGCAGGCAGATGAGCGCGCCGACCGACCAGACGATGTCGAGCGGCCGCAGCTGACCGATTTTCTTGAGGTACATCGGCGCGGCGACGGAGACGAACGTGTAGGCGCCGAGGAATCCGAAGGCTCCGAACGTGCCGGCGTCGTTGAACGCGTCGGTGACGGCCACGCCTTTGTAGGACATGATGCAGGTCGGGATGAGGAACAGGAGGATGGCGTAGATCGTGATCGCGTAGTGCGGCGTCTCGTTCACGTGGTGCGCGCGGCCGCTGGCCTCGTGGAAGAAGCCGTGACGGCCCATTTGGAACACGACCCGCGCGCCGGCGTTCATGCACGAGAGCGCCAGCGAGAAGAAGCTGACCATCGCGCCGAGATCGATCGGGATTTGCAGAACGTCGAGGTGCATCAGCGTCGCCAACGTCGAAAGCGGAGCGGTCTGCTGGTCGAGCGGCGGCTTGACGCCGCGCAGCCCGAGCACTTCGGTGTAGGTGATGAAGACGAAGAACAGGCCGGCCAGGATCAGTGAAACGATGATCGCGCGCGGGATGGTTTTCAGCGGCTCCTTGGCCTCTTCACCGAACGCCGTTGCCGCCTCGAACCCGACGAGACTGAAGACGGCGACCACGACGCCGAGTCCGAGCGTGGAGAG
>Ga0181536_10006402_pt1 | contig 11809 bp, 12 predicted proteins | sample PEATcosm2014_Bin_41_FD_121105 | JGI IMG/M metagenome (GOLD analysis project Ga0181536, IMG submission 121105) | Peatland microbial communities from MTU Mesocosm Facility, Houghton, MI, USA - PEATcosm2014_Bin17_60_metaG | ecosystem: Environmental > Terrestrial > Soil > Wetlands > Peat | place...
GACGTAAGGTTATTCCCTGTATTATGCCAAGCTGAACGGGCGCGAAGAGACTGCATTCGCATCTATTTGCGGCCAATATCGTTATCCTATGTAGTCGCCTTCCCACTCGAGCTGTGCCGATGACCTCCCCATCACAAGCTTCAGCCGCGCACCCAAACCGCCTCGCGCACGAGACGAGCCCGTATCTTCTCCAACACAAGGATAACCCGGTCGATTGGTGGGCCTGGGGACCCGAGGCGTTGGCGGAGGCGAAGCGCACCGGCAAGCCGATTCTGCTCTCGGTCGGCTATGCAGCCTGTCACTGGTGCCATGTCATGGCGCACGAGAGTTTCGAGGACGACGCCACCGCTCGCGTGATGAACGAGCTGTTCGTCAATATCAAAGTCGATCGCGAGGAGCGCCCCGACATCGATCAGATCTACATGGCGGCGCTGCATCACCTCGGCGAGCACGGCGGCTGGCCGCTGACTATGTTCCTCACGCCTGACGGCGAGCCGATCTGGGGCGGCACGTACTTTCCGAAAACCTCGCGATACGGCAAACCGGCGTTCGTCGACGTTCTGCGCGAGATCGCCCGGCTGTTCCGCGAAGAACCACAGAAGATCGAGCACAACCGTGCGGCTCTCATGGAGCAGCTCGCCGCCACTGCGCGACCAGCCGGTACCGTCACGATCGGCCCGGCTGAGCTCGACAACGCTGCACGTCAGCTCAGCGGCATCATCGATCCGGTCAATGGCGGCACGCGCGGTGCGCCCAAATTCCCGCAAGCGGCGCTGTTCGAGCTTTTATGGCGCGCAGGGCTGCGCACCGGCGAGGCGCGTTACTTCGCCGCCGTCGACCTCACGCTGCACCACATTTGCGAGGGCGGTATCTACGATCATCTCGGCGGCGGTTTCTCGCGTTATTCAGTCGACGAGCGCTGGCTGGTGCCGCATTTCGAAAAGATGCTCTACGACAACGCGCAGCTCCTCGAGTTCCTGGCCATCGTGCACCAGCGCGGCGGCAACCCGCTTTATCGTCAACGCGCCCATGAAACGGTCGCATGGCTCAAACGCGAGATGACGACGGCCGAGGGGGCATTCTCGGCTTCGCTCGATGCGGACTCCGAGGGCGAGGAGGGGAAATTCTACGTCTGGTCGTACGACGAGATGATCAGAGCGCTCGGCATCGAGGATGGCGAGTTCTTTGCGCGGCACTACGACGTGACGACGACCGGCAATTTCGAAGGCCACAACATCCTCAATCGCCTCAAGCCGGCCCTGCGCAGCAAAGCCGACGAAGCCCGGCTTGCCGCGCTGCGCGCAAAACTCCTTGCCGCGCGCGGCGCGCGCGTGCGTCCGGGCCACGATGACAAGGTTCTCGCCGACTGGAACGGCCTGATGATCGCTGCGCTCACCAGCGCCGCTCTCATGTTCGATGAGACCGCGTGGCGCGACCTGGCGGCGCGCGCTTTTGACTTCATCGCGCGCGCGATGACGCGCGGCGACCGGCTTGGCCATTGCTGGCGCGAAGGCCAACTCAAGTTTCCGGGGTTAGCGTCCGATTTCGCCGCGATGATCCGGGCCGCGCTTGCGCTCTACGAGGCGACCGGCCAGCAGAATTACCTCGCACAGGCGCTCGCCTGGCAATACGCGCTCGATCGCGATTACGCCGATGCGGCGACCGGAACGTATTATCTCACCGCCGCCGATGCCGAAGGCCTCGTCATCCGGCCCGCTTCGACCGCAGATGAAGCAACGCCGAATCATAACGCGGTGGCCGCGCAAAACCTTATCCGGCTGGCGCTTCTGGCCGGCGACGATCACTGGCGTGAAAAGGCCGATCGGCTGATCGCGGCCATCGCGCCGCAGGCCCTTGAGAACCTCTATATGCACATGGCGCTGCTCAACGCCGTCGACCTGCGCCTGCGCGCCGCTGAGATCGTCGTCACCGGCGAGGGGACGCGCGCCCAGGCGTTGCTCGCCGCGGCCCGCGGCAGGGTGCCCCTCGACCGCATCGTGCTCCACGCCCGTTCGGCCGAGGCGCTACCGCCCGCGCACCCGGCGCGGGACAAGATCAAGGCGACGGGCGAACCGCAGGCTTTCGTCTGCGTCGGCGAAACCTGCTCGCTGCCGGTCACCGATCCGGCCGGCCTCATTGGCGCCATTGATGCGGTGCGACATACTTGACGCTGCGGTCCATTCGGCGACGATTCGTGCTTTATGGGCGTCGCCGGGGCGAAGCAAAGGAGATCGAATAATGCGATGCGGGATCATTGTCGCGGTCGCTCTGGCCGTCATGTCGGCGACCGGCGCGCAGGCGCAAGAGTGGTGCGGCTATGCCGCGCGCGAGAATGCCGTGATCGAATGCGGCTACTCGACCGCAGCGGAATGCGAGAATGCCATCGGCAAGGGCGGCATGTGCTTCATCGATCCCGAATATGCGTCGCTCAATGCCAAGCGCTCGACCCCGGTATCCCGTCACCCTGAGGTAGCCGCGAAGCGGCTCTCGAAGGGCGGCGGCCCAGGCGCTTTGGCCGCATCCTTCGAGGCTCGCTTCGCTCGCATTTCAGGATGACGGATCGGCGCGCCAGACTCAGGTATTCATCGACTCGAAGAACTCGCCGTTGTTCTTGGTGTTGCGCAGCTTGTCGAGCAGGAAGTCGATGGCATCCATGGTGCCCATCGGATTGAGGATGCGGCGCAGCACATACATCTTTTTGAGCTGATCGGGCGGCACCAGAAGTTCCTCTTTGCGCGTGCCCGAGCGCGTGATGTCCATCGCCGGGAAGGTCCGCTTGTCGGCCACCTTGCGGTCGAGAATAAGTTCCGAATTGCCGGTGCCCTTGAATTCCTCGAAGATCACTTCGTCCATTCGGCTGCCGGTATCGATCAGCGCGGTGGCGATAATGGTCAGCGAGCCACCCTCCTCGATATTGCGCGCGGCGCCGAAGAAGCGCTTTGGACGCTGTAGCGCGTTGGCATCGACGCCGCCGGTGAGCACCTTGCCCGACGACGGCACCACGGTGTTGTAGGCGCGCCCGAGCCGCGTGATCGAATCGAGCAGGATGACCACGTCGCGGCCATGCTCGACCAGGCGCTTGGCCTTTTCGATCACCATCTCCGCGACCTGGACGTGGCGCACCGCCGGCTCGTCAAAGGTCGACGAAATCACCTCGCCCTTCACCGAGCGCTGCATGTCGGTGACTTCCTCCGGCCGCTCGTCGATCAGGAGCACGATCAGATAGCATTCCGGATGATTGTGCGTGATCGAATGCGCGATGTTCTGTAAGAGCACGGTTTTGCCGGTGCGCGGCGGCGACACGATCAGCGCGCGCTGACCCTTGCCAACCGGCGCGACGATGTCGATGACGCGGGCGGAAAGATCCTTCTTGGTCGGATCCTCGAATTCCATCTTCAGCCACTCGTCCGGATAGAGCGGCGTCAAATTGTCGAAGTTGACCTTGTGGCGCGCTTTCTCCGGGTCCTCGAAATTGAGCGAGTTGACCTTGAGCAGAGCGAAATAGCGTTCGCCTTCTTTCGGACTGCGGATGTGGCCGTCGATGGTGTCGCCGGTACGCAATCCGAAGCGGCGGATTTGCGAGGGCGAGACGTAAATGTCATCCGGCCCCGGCAGGTAGTTCGCCTCCGGCGAGCGCAGAAAGCCGAAGCCGTCCGGCAGAACTTCGACGACGCCTTCACCGACAATATCGGTTTCGCGCGCGGATAACTGCTTGAGGATGCCGAACATCAGCTCCTGCTTGCGCATCGTGCTGGCGTTCTCGACCTCAAGTTCCTCCGCGAAGGAGACCAGCTCTGCCGGAGTCTTGGTTTTCAGTTCCTGGAGTTTCATTTCCCGCATACAGAATGTCCTATGGAAATTGGGCCAGCGGCGGGGTTGGAGGGGCGGCGTCGCTGGCGGAAGAGAAGAAGGTCGCAGGTCTTGGGTTGCGAGGCGCTTGGCCCCGGACCCGATGCATCAATCGGCTCCAGTCCACTGGAGCCAGAACTCAATTGCATCCGCCTACGTCGGGTGGGATGACGCAAAGATAAGAAAAGAACGCAGTTCAAGCAAGAGGCTAGACAGCTTTTGCACTAAGAACACGTGAAGGTCAGAACGGTTTCAGCACCACCAGGAGCACGATGAGGATCATCATGACGGTTGGTACTTCATTGATTATTCTATAGAATTTCTCCGAATGACGATTGCCGTCGGCAGCAAAATCCTTCACCCAGCGGGCCAACAGCCCATGTATTGTCGACAGCACAAGAACAAGCACAATCTTGGTCTGAAGCCAACCGGACGCAAACCAGCCATATCGAGAATCAGGTCCAAGCCAGCCGAGCCATAGTCCGAATACCCAGGTCGCGATCATCGCCGGATTGATGATGGCGCGCAGCAGTCGACGTTCCATCACCTTGAAGGTTTCCGACTGCACCGACCCGTTCTCCGCCGCGCAATGATAGACAAACAACCGCGGCAGATAGAGCATCCCCGCCATCCAGGCGATCACGAAGATGATGTGGAATGCCTTGATCCACTCATACATGGTCGCTTTCACCTTCCATCCTCCGGCCTCGGAGCGGCCAAGCGAGATGCCGATGCCCCGCGCACCCGCGCAATCAGACGTTCTACGTGGGCAATCGGCGTGTCCGGCAGGATGCCGTGACCGAGATTGAAAATGAACGGTCCCTGTCCGAACGCTTCGAGAATGGCATCGGTCGTGCGATCAAGTGCGCTTCCACCGACGAGAAGCGCCAACGGGTCGAGATTGCCTTGAATAGTCCGCTGCGGCTGAATTTGGTCCCGGGCAAAGCCAAGCTCAATCATCCAATCGAGTCCGACTGCATCAACTGCAACAGCCTCCAGGTAGCGCTTGAACTCGGTGCCGGCGCCGCGCGGAAAGCCGATCATTGGTGCCCCGGGAATCCGTTCCCGCACTGCCGTAACGATCCGCGCCGCCGGCGCGATACACCATTTGCGGAATTCACCAGCCGGCAACACTCCTGCCCAGGTATCAAAGATCTGTACTGCATCGACGCCTGCCTCAAACTGCCTGAGCAAATAGCTTATCGAGGCCTCGACCAGCACATCGATGAGCTTCGCAAACGCTTCGGGATACTGATAGGCAAAAAGCCGCGCCGGACGCTGGTCTACCGTGCCGCATCCCGCGATCATATACGTTGCCACTGTCCATGGTGCGCCACAGAAGCCCAGCAGAGCGACTGACGGCGGCAATTCCTGCTTGACGCGTGCGATTGCCTCGTAAATAGGCCCGAGTTTCGCGTGATCGATATTGGTCCGCAATCGCTTAAACGCCAAAGGCTCTTTGAGCGCATCGAGCTGCGGTCCATCGCCTCCTTCAAACGTCACGCGTTGACCAAGCGCATGCGGCACCACCAGGATATCGGAAAATAAGATTGCGGCATCAAAACCGAAGCGATCAATCGGCTGTAACGTTACTTCCGCAGCAAGCTTTGGATTGAAGCAGAGATCAAGAAAGCTATCAACCTTCCCACGAATCAACCGATATTCCGGAAGATATCTTCCGGCCTGCCGCATGAGCCAGATCGGTGGAATAGCATTTTGTTTGCCTGCTAAAGCGCGGAGTAGAGGTTTTGTCACAGGATTATCCGCCACGCTCCACTCCTACTCTAAACTAACTTAAATAGAATCTGTTGTAGTGCTTGGACGGTTGATTAGACTCATACATTTCTGCACACAGGTCATCCACACTCCACCCACATACTCCCGTTATTCTTTACGGCAGAGCTGATGATGAGCTGGCACGTTTATCGGCCTAGCATCGCTATTTTCGCAACGGTCGTGAGGCTGCTATCCACATTTCACCATTACCCGGCTTCCTCGTCGCCGCGTAGGACCACAGCGGCATGGATGTGGATGGAATTCCTGTCATCTCGCCTATTGGGCTTGCACACCACGGCAAGCCATGGCCTTCTCCCCAGTCATCGACAGGTTATCCAACTCTTCCTATGACGTACGCAGCGGGCTATTTCCATCTCCATCTGATCTCGGACGCGACCGGTGAGACCTTGATCACGGTCGCCCGAGCTGCGGCAGCGCAATATGCCAAGGTCATGACTGTCGAGCATGTGCATCCGCTGGTTCGTACGCAGAAGCAGCTCGATCAGGTGCTGGCCGAAATAGAGGAATCGCCCGGCATCGTACTCTACACGCTGCTGGAGAAGAGTCTGGTCGATCGGCTGGAGGCAAAGTGCCGCGACCTCAGTTTGCCGTGCCTTTCGATCCTCGGGCCCGTCCTGCACCTGTTCCAGGCCTATCTCGGTGCCGAAACGACCCATAAGGTTGGCGCTCAACACACGCTCAATGCCGAATATTTCCGCCGCATCGATGCGCTCAACTATACGATGCTGCATGACGACGGCCAGCAAACCGACGATCTGGAGGAGGCTGACGTTGTGCTGGTCGGGGTCTCGCGGACATCGAAGACGCCGACTTCGATCTACCTCGCGAATCGCGGCGTGAAGACGGCGAATGTGCCGCTGGTGCCGGGGGTGTCATTGTCGCCCAATGTCGAGCGACTAGTGCATCCATTGGTCATCGGCTTGTACGCCACGCCAGAACGGATCGTACAGATTCGGCAAAACCGGCTGCTCGGCCTCAAAGCGCATCGCGATGATGACCGGTATATCGACCGTCAGGCGGTGGCCCAGGAAGTCGCCGCCTCACGGCGGCTGTGCGTCAAGCACGACTGGCCGCTGATCGACGTCACCCGGCGTTCGATCGAAGAGACCGCAGCGGCGGTTCTTGCGCTCCTCGGCGAGCGCCGCCGGCATAAGGCGTCGTGAACAATGCCGCTGTGGCTTGCCGCCGTTCCGCTGGTGCTGGCCTCAAGGAGCACGGTACGACGCACGCTGCTGAAGGCTGCCGGCGTGCCGATCGAGGTGTGTCCGGCCGATATCGATGAGCGAGGTCTTGAGGTGGGCGCACCACGCCAGGCGCCGGTTGCGATCGCCGCGCTCCTGGCGCGTGAAAAAGTATCCGCTGTTGCGCGGTTGAATCCCGGGCGCCTGATCCTCGGCGCCGATCAGACCTTGTCGCTCGACGGAGAGCGCTTTGCAAAGCCGGCCGATCGTACGGCGGCTCGTGCGCAGCTCCGTGCCCTTTCCGGCCGCACTCATGAGCTTTATTCCGCGATCGCGTTTGTTCAGGACGCCACCGTTCTGTTCGAACATGTCAGTGTCGCGCGGCTGACAATGCGCGCATTCTCGGATCAGTTTCTCGAGTCCTATCTCGATGCCGTCGGCAACGCAGCGACCGCAAGTGTCGGCGCCTACCAGCTCGAGGGCCTTGGCATTCAGCTGTTTGAGCGGGTGGACGGCGACTATTTCACCGTATTGGGCTTACCGCTGACGACGGCGTTGGATTTCCTTCGTCGCCATGGCTGTCTGCTACAATGAGCGGCGCACGACCCTTCGTTCTCTGTCTGACCGGTTCGCTCGGCATGGGCAAATCGGCAACCGCGAAGTTCTTCGCCGAAGCCGGCGTGCCGGTGCACGATTCCGATGCCGTCGTGCACGCGCTCTACGAAGGCGAAGCCGTGGCCGCTATTGAGCAGGCGTTCCCCGGCACGACCGTCGGCGGCAAGGTCGACCGCACCAAGCTCGCGGCGATGGTCATCAATGACAAGGCGGCGCTCGCCCGGCTCGAAGCCATCGTGCATCCGCTGGTCGGCGTCGCGACGGATAAGTTCCTGGCTGAAGCGCAAGCTCAAGGCGCCGCCGTCGTCGTGCTCGACATACCGTTGCTGTTCGAGATCGGCGCGGAGTGCCGCTGCGATGCCGTCGTCGTGGTCTCGGCCCCGCCCGAGGTCCAGCGCCGGCGCGCCTACGAGCGGCCTGGCATGACCGAGGAAAAATTCATCGCCCTTCTAGCCAAGCAGATGCCGGATGCGGAAAAGCGTCGGCGCGCGGATTTCATCGTGGATAGTTCGAAGGATTTCGATCACGCCCGCGCGCAGGTGCGCGACATCCTGCGGGCGGTGGCTAAAATGCCGCGGCGGTGATTCGCTGGTTACCGCTCCCCGCACGCGGGGACAGGCAGGCACGGAGCAATCCCATGCGCGAGATCGTGTTCGACACCGAAACCACCGGCCTCGATCCCCTGCAGGGCGATCGGCTGGTCGAGATCGGCTGCATCGAACTCGTCAACCGCTTTGCGACCGGCAAGACGTTCCATAGTTATTTCAATCCGGAACGCGACATGCCGGAATCGGCCCTCAGGATACACGGGCTGACGATCGACTTTCTGAACGATAAGCCGTTGTTCGCCCACAAAGCGGAAGAGCTCATCGACTTTCTCGGCGACGCGCCGCTGGTGGCGCACAACGCGATGTTCGATCTGGGCTTCCTCAACGCCGAATTGGAGCGCGCCGGCCGCACCGCGGTGAGCCGCGAGCGTATGGTCGACACGCTCCTCATCGCGCGCCGCAAACATCCAGGGGGGGCAAACCGGCTCGACGATTTGTGCCTGCGCTATGCAATCGACAATTCCCACCGCACCAAGCACGGCGCGTTGCTCGATGCCGAACTGCTCGCTGAGGTCTACGTCGAGTTGATCGGCGCCCGTCAAGCACAACTCGTTCTTTCGCAAACAACCATGCCGGCGATTGCAGCCGGCGCGCTTGGAGTCGTGCGCGAGCGCCCAGTGCCGCTTGCTGTATGGGTGACGAAAGAAGAGCGCGCCGCGCACCGGCGCTTTATCGCAACCCTCGGCGACAGCGCGATCTGGCGCGACTATATCAGCTTGGATTGAGCGGTTGTGACGCCGAGGACGCCTGCGCGGCCGCCATACGCTGGCGGTAGAGATCGACAAAGTCGACCGGGTTAAGCAGTAGCGGCTGGAAGCCGCCGTTACGCACCGATGTCGCGATGATTTCGCGCGCGAACGGAAATAACAGGCGTGGGCACTCGATCAGTACGAACGGCTGCAGACTGTCGGCCGGTACGTTCAAAACGCGAAACACGCCGGCAAAGACCAGCTCGAAGCTGTACAGCACCATGCCCTGGGCTTCCGCCTTGCCTTCCAAACGCAGTGTCACCTCGAAGTCGGTTTCGCTCATAGGCGCGGCATCGACATTGATCTGAATGTTGATGGCCGGCTGCTGACTGCTCGGCGCCATCGAGCGCGGCGCATGCGGATTCTCGAACGACCAGTCCTTAACGTATTGCGCGAGGACGCCGATCTGCGGCATAGCCATCTGTGGCTGGGGGCCGCCATTTGTCGTTGCCATGCTGGTCTCCGGCTCGCGCGCGGGCGTTGCGCGCTTGGCTATCACAGGGCAGGCGGGCGAACAATGGCGGTAGCCCCGGTCACGAACTGGGCGCTGCAATGCCGCCGATTTCAGCGTACCTGCCCAAAACGATGCCAAAGGGTGCCACTATTGTCCCTGCCGCTGCAGATGCTGGCCCGCCAGCGCATGATCGGTGCCGCCGGCGCTAGGAACACACGGATTCTACCGCGCTGACGATATTGACGCTTCTAATGTTGGCGCGGCGGCGGCAATCGTTTAAGCTTTCGCACGGCCACGCTATTATCATGTTGAGCGGCCTCTGGATGGTTCCCTGCGCGTGCCTACATAAGAGTAGGGGAACCCGGGTTCCCTTCTGCGAATAGTGGCTTTGAACCGCCCTTGGAACGCACCGTCCTGCCGTTCGCGATGCCGAGAGAATGTCAAACGTGTTCGACATTTACACCATCATCTTTCTGGCGCTCGCAGTATTCATCTTCTTGCGGCTTCGCAGCGTTTTGGGCCAACGCACCGGTCGCGAGCGGCCGCCCTACGACCCTTATTCGGCACGCGATGCCGTGCGTAGCCCGGCGAGTGATAAGGTTGTAACTCTGCCGACGCATCCGGCCGAAGCGCCGCCGCGGCCGGGGCCCGTCGAGGCTTCGCAGCCGCCGGCCGAACGCTGGAAGGGCATCGCGGAAAGCGGGTCGACCGTCGCGGCAGGGCTCGATGCGATCGTGGCGGCGGATCCAAGTTTTGATGCCAACCACTTCATTACCGGTGCGCGCGCGGCTTACGAGATGATCGTGACCACCTTCGCCGAGGGCGATCGCCGCCAATTGCGGAACCTGCTCTCGCGCGAGGTCTTCGATGGTTTCGATGCCGCGATCACCGAACGCGAAGGTCGCGGCGAAACCGCCGAGACCCGCTTTGTTTCGATCGATGGCTGTACGATCACCGGCGCGGAATTACGCGGCCGTACCGCGCAGATCACCGTCCGCTTCATCTCCAAGCTGGTTTCCGCCACGCGCGACCGAAACGGCGCCGTGATCGACGGCAATGCCGAAAAGGTCACTGACGTAACGGATATGTGGACGTTCGCGCGCGACGCCTCGTCGCGCGATCCCAATTGGAAAGTGGTCGCGACCGAAGCCGGACAATAATGCCGATGGCGGCACATTGTCGGGTTTTTTGTCTGCTTGTGCTGCTCATTGGTCTCGCCGGCAAGTCGACGGCGGCGTGCAGCGCGGAGTTCGAGCCGCTCAAATTTCCCGATACGCAATACGAACCGGTCGACTGGGCAGACCTCGATGGCTGGGCGAGCGACGATCACGCTGCGGCATTTTCGACCTTTCTCGCCAGCTGCCGCGCGCTCACCAGCAAGCAGCGGCCAGTCCGCGACGCGACGCCGATCACCGATGCGCTCAAGGACGTCTGCGAGCGTGCATTGACGGCCATCCCGCTCGACGAGGATGGCGCGCGGAAGTTCTTCGAGGACAATTTCCGGCCGCTGCGGATTAACAAGCTCGGTGACACGGATGGCTTTCTCACCGGGTACTATGAACCCATCATCGAAGGTTCGCGCGTGCCGACGGGCGAGTTCGCCGCACCGCTGTATCGCCGGCCGCCCAATCTCGTCGTCTCCGGGCGGCGCAAGCTTGGCGACGCATTTCCTAGCAAGGGCGTCAAGGTGGGTCGCCGTGTCGGTCGCCGCAAGATCGTGCCGTATTACGATCGCGGCGAGATCGAGGATGGCGCGCTCGACGGCTGGCATCTGGAAATCTGCTGGCTGCACGATCAGGTCGACGTGCTATTCGCGCAAATCCAGGGCTCGGCCAGGATCAGGCTGGAAGACGGCACAATTCTCCGCGTCAATTACGATTCCCATAACGGCTGGCCCTACACGCCCGTCGGCCGCGTGCTTGTCGACCGTAACATCCTCGCCAAGGACGAGGTGTCCATGCAGCGCATCCGCGAATGGATGGAGGCCAATCCGGACGGGGCCAAAGACGTGCGGCGGCAGAACAAATCCTACGTGTTCTTCCGCATTACCAATCTTGCGACGGAGGACGAGGCGGTCGGCGGCGAGGGTGTGCCGCTCTTGCCTGGCCGTTCGATTGCGATTGATCGTTCGCTGCACGCCTATGGCACGCCTTTCTTTATCGACGCCGACTTGCCGATTGCGAACGAGAAGGCCGCGACGAAATTTCGCCGACTGGTCATCGCCCAGGATACCGGCTCGGCCATCGTCGGACCCGCGCGCGCCGACATCTATTTCGGCGCTGGCGACGAGGCCGCGCGCATTGCCGGCCGCATCAAGAATCCAGGCGAGTTCGTGATGCTCATTCCGCGCGAGCTCGATCCGGTCGAGGCAGGGCGCGACATGCCGCTGCCCATGGAGCGCCCGGGCATCTTCAGTTTGAACTTCGACACCACGGACGATCCCACTGCGCAAGACGTGCCCGTGCCGGAACCGAAACCTGCAATCGAGCCGGCGCCGAAACCCGCCGTCCCGCCTCCACCGCAACGGAAATCGCGGCAAAAACAATGACCCGGCGC
>Ga0181536_10006404_pt1 | contig 11806 bp, 12 predicted proteins | sample PEATcosm2014_Bin_41_FD_121105 | JGI IMG/M metagenome (GOLD analysis project Ga0181536, IMG submission 121105) | Peatland microbial communities from MTU Mesocosm Facility, Houghton, MI, USA - PEATcosm2014_Bin17_60_metaG | ecosystem: Environmental > Terrestrial > Soil > Wetlands > Peat | place...
CAACGGCACGGCGCTCAATGAGAGAAACGGCCGCGCCCTTATTGCCGCCGAACTGGATGAGCTTCGCGTTTCCTTCGACGCCGCCAATGCCCGGTCCTATCTCGCCATTCGCGGCAAGAATTATTTCAACCGCATCCTGAAAAACGTGCGCACCTTCCGCGAGTTGCAGGAGCGCGAGGGTCACGCCAAGCCGCGCGTTTCGGCCTGGCTGACGGGTTTGCGGGAAACCATCGAGGAACTGCCGGACTTCGTGCGCGTTGCGGCGGCGACCGGCGTCAAGGAAGTCCATCTGCAGCGGCTGGTGTTCTTCAAGGACAACGCCACCGGCATGGCGCGGCCGGACCAGGCGCTCTACGAGCAACTCTCCGGTGTAGAGGCGATCCATATCGATCGCGCCGCGGCGCTCGCCAAATCGCTCGGCGTCACCTTCAGCGCGTCGGGCGCCGCCGCCGAGCCCGGCTTGAGCCTCAAGCGCAGCGATAACGGATCGCCGTGGTCGCTGTGCCGGCGGCCGTGGACGGTGATGTACTTCACCGCCAACGGCCGCGCGCTGCCATGCTGCATCGCGCCGTTCTCGCAGCGCGGCTACGAGAATTACACGCTCGGCGACGCCACCCAACAGACCTTGCGCGAGATCTGGACCGGCCCGGCCTACAGCGATTTCCGCAAGGCGCTGATGTCGAACAAGCCTCCGGACGCTTGCGCGAGCTGCGGATTGCGATGGAGTCTGTAGCGATGGCGGCGGACGCGCCGGCGCAGGTGCCGCGCGCGAGCGGTGTGGTCGTCGTCATTCCCACATTCAATGAAGGCGAATCCATCGCCGCCGTGGTCGGCTCGCTGCCCCGCGATATCGTCGACCGGGTGATCGTGGTCGATGGCGGCAGCGTCGACGGGACGCAGGATGAGGCCCACCGCGCCGGCGCCGAGGTCATCATCGTCGGCCGCGGCTATGGCCTCGCCTGCCTAGCGGGCGCGCAAGCGGCCGAAAAAGCCGCCGACATTATCGTCTTCATGGACGGCGACGGCGCCGACGATCCGGCCGCCGTGGCGGCGATCGTCGCGCCGATCCGCTCCGGGGCGTATGATTTCGTCATCGCCTCGCGCGCGCGCGGCAAGCGCGAACCGGGCAGCATGGCCTGGCACCAGCTACTCGCTGGCCGCATCGCGGGCCGGCTGACGCGGTTGCTCTACGGCGTGCGCTACACCGACATGTGCGCCTTTCGCGCGATCCGCCGCGACACCTTGCTTAAGCTCGGCATGCGCGAACTCACCTATGGCTGGAATCTCGAAATGCAGATGCGGGTGGCCCGCGCCGGCCTTCGCGTGCTGGAAGTCCCCGTCGCCTATCGCCGCCGCCGCGGCGGGCAATCCAAGGTCGCGGGAAGCTGGCGCGGCTCGATCAAGGCCGGGCTGAAAATCATGTCGACCTTCGCGCGCGTGGCGATGGAGCCGGAGCGCGGACGCTAAATCGCGACCTTGCGCAAAAAGCCGTCGACGCTGCCGCGCAGGTTCTCCGCGGCCGTCTCGACGGCTTGAGACGCCGTCAACACCGTGTCCGCCGAGCTGCGCATGTCGGAAATGGCGGTGGAGACGCGCTGCAGCACTGCAACGACCGATTTCGTGCCCGCCGCCGCCGCCGCGACATTGCTTGAAATTTGGCTGGTCGAGGCATGCTGCTGCTCAACCGCCGACGCTATCGCCGAGGTGAATTGCTGGATTTCCTGCACGCGGCCGCTGATGCTGCCGATGGCGTGAACGGCGCTCTGCGTCGAAGATTGAACCGCGGCAATTTGGGCGGCAATGATGTCGGTGGCCTTCGCGGTCTGCACAGCAAGCGCCTTGACCTCGGAAGCGACCACGGCAAAGCCCTTGCCGGCCGCTCCGGCGCGCGCCGCTTCGATTGTGGCATTGAGCGCCAGCAGATTGGTTTGCCCGGCGACGCTGTGAATGAGCTTGATGACGTCGTCGATCTTTTGCGCGGCCTGCGCCAGGGCTGCAATGTCTTCGTTGGTCGATTGTGCTTCGGATGTCGCGGTTCGCACCACCTTCTTTGCGCAGGCAAGCTGGTGGTTGATCTCGGCGATCGATTTGGCCATTTCTTCCGCCGCGGTGGAGGCAACCTCGACGCTATCGAAAGCTGCATCGGAGGCTTGAACCGCACCGACCGTATGCGTTGTGGTTTCATTCGATGTCGCCGAAAGCGCGGTGGCGGTCGATTTCATCGTCGCGACACTGTCCGCGACGGTCTTCAACACGCCCTCGACGCTTTCGCGAAACCCCACGATGGCCTCTTCAACGACGGCGCGGCGTGCTTCCTGCTCGCCAAGCAACGCGTTTTTCCGTTCTGCTTTACGGCGCTCCGTGATGTCATCATGGGTCCCGATCCAATAAGCGCCGCCGGGAATGGCGCGATTGACGACCGCAATGGAGCGCCCGTCGGGCAGCTCGGACACAAAGCTAATGGCCTTTCCGGCAGCCATCGTCTCCATAAGGTCGGCGCAGTACTTTTCGGGATCGCTGGGAAGGCTGCCGGATTTGGCGCGAAGGCGAACGATATCCGCAAGTCTTGCGCCGGGCTTTACGATATCGGGAGGCAGCCCGTAGATCGACAGATACCGATCATTGCAAACAGCCAGGCGGCCGGCAGCGTCGTACATCACGACGCCTTGGGTCATGTTGTTGAGCGCCAGTTCGACAAGACGGCCCTTGCGGCCCAGCACGCCGATCGTCGCCGATCGCGCGCGGAGAAAACGAGTGAATACAGCAAGGCTCACCAGGACACACACGAGGCATCCAGCGGCGACCAAAGGCCAGTCGTGCTCCAGGGTCAAACCGGTCAAGACGCGCAACATCGGGCCTCGTGCAGCTTGCTTATGGAAATGTTCAGGTTGCCCAATAGGTATCCGACAACCATTTGCGTTTCGTTAATCAACGGCCGAAGCCGCGAGCGCCGGCCAGGCGTGTTGCCATGACGCGCCCGCGCCGGCGTGGGTCGTGATCGATAGCGGATTCAATCCTGGAGGATGGCCTTGTCGGGATCGAGCCAGAATGCCCAAACCGCGGCACCGGCGACCAGCAGGCCGGCCGCGACGATGAACGGCGCCTGCCAGGAGCCGAACTGAACCAGCACGCCGAACACGATCGGCGAGATCGCGCCGCCGAAATTGCCGGCCATGTTCATCATGCCGGAAACGGTTCCGGAATATTTGCCGCCGGTGTCCATGGGGACCGCCCAGGACGGGCCGATGGTGCATTCCAGGAAGAACATCGCCGCCGTGAGGCAATAGACGGCGGTGTAGGCATCCTCGGTGAGCGCCGCCGGCACGATGAACACCGCGCAGCCGAGCAAGCCGACGATGGCCACGACACGCCGGCCGAACTTGGCGCTGCCGGTAATTTTCAGCAGCCAATCAGTCGCCAGCCCGCCCACCGTATCGCCGACGACGCCGGCCCAAAGCGGCAGCGAAGCAAACAGACCGACCTTGAGCAACGTGAAGTGACGAAAATCGACCAGGTAGGACGGCAACCAGCTCAAAAAGATCCACAGGCAATAAACGTAGGTGAAATAGGCGCACATGACCGCCCACATGTTGGGCGATCGCAGCAGCGTGCCCCACGGCACCTTGGTCTGCTGTTCGATCGGCGGCGGCTTGATTTCGCCCTTGTCGTCGAGACCGCGGATGCGTTCGAGTTCCGTCCGGTTCACCAAGCTGTGCTCTTCCGGCAGGTTGCGGTAGCTCAAGCTCCACCACAGCGACCAGACCAATCCAACCGCGCCGCAAATAATGAACACCCAGCGCCAGCCGAGCTCACTCATGATCAGCACCACGAGCGGCGGCGCGATGGCGGCGCCAAGCCGGCTGGCGCTATGCGTGACGCCCTGCACAAAGCCGCGTTCGCTTTGCGGGTACCACAGCTGCATCGCGCGCGTGGCGCCCGGAAAGGCGCCGGCTTCGCCGACCCCGAACAGGAATCGAATAATGATGAACGAGGTGGCGCCGAAGGCTGCGGCGGTGACGGCGGTCATGATCGACCAGTAGGCGACAACGGCCCCCAACACCTTCCGCGCGCCAAAACGATCGCTCAGCCAGCCGCCGGGAACCTGAAACAGCGCATAGGCCCAGACAAAGGCGCTAAAGATGACGCCCATGGTGACCTTGTCGAAGCCGAATTCCTGGCTGATCAGCGGCGCCGCCGTCGAGATGTTGACGCGGTCGAGATAGGTGATGAGGTACATCACGCTGATCAACAGCAGGACATGCCAACGGCCGCGGCTCGGATGCGCCTGTGCCGGCTCCGCCATGCGTTTCACTCCCCATCGAATGCCCGCAGTTGCGTTGCGCGAGCTTTGTAACGGCAGACTGCCCGTTTACAGCCTTGCCGGCAATGGAACGCGTTGCCGCGGATCGACTGCGTGGCGCAATCCTGGCGTTGCAATCCCTCGACTTTGTCTTCCTTGGAGCAGACTCGTTCTGTGGAATTGAAACTGCCATTATAAGCCCGTCGCAAAAGCGGAAGTATAAGTGACGTGCCGAGACGGTCCTGCTGCGGACATTCAACGGACAGTCACGGGAACCACTGGAAGGCCGACCCGGCAGGTGCAATAGGGCAAAAATCCCTCGGCTTGAGGAACCGCCATGCTCGCCCCAGATCGATGCTTCCCCCGCCTGTCGCGCAACGCCGGCTTGGCGATCCTGCTGGCGGTTACGCTCCTGCCGGCCGAGCGCTCGTTCGCTGCCGAAAAAACCATCAGCGTCGGCAGTCTCGCCTTCGTCAACAAAGGATTGGTCGGGGTGGGACGGCTTGCCGCCGACTTGCGCGACAAGTTCGGCGAAACTTTCGGCTCCGGTTCGGGTCTCGCCGCCGATCCGAAGGCCTGGTCGCGAATGGCGGACGGTTATCGCGGCACGCTCTATATGCTGCCCGACCGCGGCTACAACATCAGCGGAACGCTGGACTATCACGCCCGGCTCAACAAGCTGACCTTCATGTTCAAGCCGCCCGAAGACCCGGACGCCATGCCGGTCGTGGCGCGGCAGCAGACCCTCGACCTGACGCTCGCCGACACCATGCTGCTGACCGATGCCGCCGGTGTGCCGCTGACCGGCCTCGATCCGACGGTCGATGGCATCCGCCCCGCGGCCGGCGGATTTCCGCCAATGCCGCAGGCCACGACTGGCGCGGTCAGCCTCGATGCCGAGGCCGTGGTGCTGATGGACGATGGCACGTTCTTCATCGGCGATGAATACGGGCCTTATATCTACCATTTCTCCGCCGCCGGCCGCATGCTCGGGGCGATCAGGCCGCCCGAGGCCTTCATCCCCAAGCGCAACGGCAAGGACAGTTTTTCGTCCAATAATCCGGGCCCCGGCGCGCCGCCAGTGCAGCCGCCGGACCCGGACACCGGCCGTCAGAACAATCAAGGTTTTGAAGGCGTGTCGTTGACGCCGGACGGCAAATATCTGGTCGCGGTGCTGCAAAGCGCGACCCGCCAGGACGGCGGCAACTCGGCCGAGACGCGGCAGAACACCCGCATGCTGGTGTACGACATGGCCGATCGGGATCACCCAAAACTCGTTCACGAGCATGTCGTGCCGCTGCCGATTTTTATCAATGCCGAAGGCAAGCGCAGGGTGGCGGCGCAGAGCGAGCTGCTGGCGCTCGACGACACGCACTTCCTGCTGATCTGCCGCGATACCGGCAACGGCTACGGGCTCAAGGGCTCGACCTCGCTCTATCGCAAAATCGAGATTGTCGACATCTCGAAGGCGACCGACATCGCCGGATCGCAATATGACGGCACGGTTCCGGTCGCCCCCAACGGCAAGCTCGTTGACGGCATCGTGCCGGCGACGCTGACCAGCTTCATCGACATCAACGACAATGCGCAATTGAACAAATTCGGTCTGCACAACGGCGAGCCGAACGACCGCAACGACCTCTACGAGAAATGGGAAGGCATGGCGCTCGTTCCGGCGCTCGATGCGGAGAATCCGCGCGACTTTTTTCTGTTCGTGTCCAACGACAACGATTTCATCACGCAGAACGGCTACGAGGCGGGCGCGGCCTACAAGGACCCAAGCGGCGCCGACGTGGACACCATGGTCCTGGTCTATCGCGTGACGATTCCTGACATGACCAAGGAGTGATTATCCGGACCTTGCGGCTTTGAAGATGGGCCGGCGTTTCCTGGGATTTGAGGAAGAGCTATGTAAAAGGCTCGTGGTGCCCAGGGGCGGAATTGAACCACCGACACCTGCATTTTCAGTGCAGTGCTCTACCAACTGAGCTACCTGGGCGCCTGCCGAGCGGGCCCTTTGCACGGGCCTGCGCGAGCGGCGTCTTATAGTGACTCGGTTTCCGGCTGTCCAGAATGCGGCGCTTAGTTCGGCTCTTCGTCGGGCTCGGAGCGCCGCTCGTCTTCTTCCTCGTCGTCTGTCACCGGGATGGCATAGCTGCCGGAGAACCAGCGGTGGAGGTCGACGTCGGCGCAGCGTTTCGAGCAGAACGGCTTATGCCGCTCGTCGGCGGGCTTGCCGCAAATCGGGCACGCCTTGCGGTTTTGCGCATCGGCCATGACTGGAATATGGGGGGCGCGCGCGGTCGCGCTACACTCCCACCGCGTTGAGCCAGCCGAAATGGATCGGGAAGCCTTCGCCGCCAAGCAGCGTCATGGTCTCGTACAGCGGCAGGCCGACGATGTTGGAATAGGAGCCGACGATTTTCACCAGGAAAGTTCCGGCGATGCCCTGCGCCGCGTAGCCGCCAGCCTTGCCGCGCCATTCGCCGGAAGCGAGATAGGCCTCGATGTCCTCGTCCGACAGCCGCTTGAAGCGCACGCGCGTCTCGACGTGGCGTTGCCGGAACGTCTCCTTCGGCGTCACCAGACACACGGCGGTATGGACGCGGTGATTGCGGCCGGACAGCAGCCTTAAGCACTGCGCCGCCTCGTCGAGCAACTGCGCCTTCGGCAGAATGCGCCGGCCGACGGCGACCACGGTGTCGGCGGCAATGATGTAGGCGCCCTTCAGCTCTTCGTCGATGCGCACCATGGCGAGCGCCGCCTCGGCCTTGCTGCGCGCCAGCCGCGTCGCGCAGGCGCGCGGCAGCTCGCCCCGCTTCGGCGTCTCGTCGATATCGGCCGGGCGCAGCGCGTCGGGCTCGATGCCGGCTTGATTGACCAGCGCGAGCCGGCGCGGCGAGCCGGAGGCGAGCACGAATTTCGGACGGCCGATCACGTCGGTGCACTCTTGTCGTCAAGGAATCGAGGCGGCGATATCACTTGAAGCGGTATGTGATGCGACCCTTGGTCAGGTCGTAGGGCGTCATCTCCACCAGCACCTTGTCGCCGGCGAGCACGCGGATGCGGTTCTTGCGCATGCGTCCCGCCGTGTGGGCGATGATCTCATGCTCGTTCTCCAGCTTGACCCGGAAGGTGGCGTTCGGAAGCAGCTCCGTCACGACACCGGGAAACTCCAAGAGTTCTTCCTTCGCCATTCGCGATCCGGGATTGGTGGCACGGCCGCGCACGGCCAAAATTGGCGCGGAACCTAGCGGATGACGGGCCGCTCCACAACTGCCTGTACATACTTCCGTTCATTGCCGCGCCGGCGGAAATTCAGCCAACGCATGCTGGGTCGCCGCTTTCGCCGGGACGAGCGGATGCGGACAATCACGATTTTCATTCATTGCCTATGCGCGGCCCGGCGAAACGTTCCCTGATGCGCGCCAGAAGCCGGTCGCGCAGCTCCCGATAAGCTTCGAGTTGTTGCTCGCGGCTACCTTCGATGACGGTCGGGTCTCCTGTCGGCCAATATTCGACGTCGACAGCGCTGGTGCGGGTCAGTTCCAGCGCCCGGTGATGCGCTTCGGGCGCCAGCGTGACGATGAGATCGAAATTCAGACCCTCCCACTGGTCCAGCTCCTCGAAGCTGACCGGCTTGTGCCGCGAAATGTCGATGCCGATCTCCGCCATGACGGCGACGGCGAACGGATCGAGCTCGCCTTTGCGCACGCCGGCCGAACCGACATAGGTCGCGCGGCCGAACATTTGCCCAAACAAAGCCGCCGCGATGGGCGAGCGCAGGGCATTGAGACCGCAGGCGAACAGCACCGCCAAGGGGCGCGTCATCGGTCGGTTCGCGGCTGCCGGCATCGGGCCCCTCAGCCCTTCCAGTGCAGCACCGTGATCAATGTGAACAACCGCCGCGCCGTATCGAAATCGAGCTCGACCTTGCGCTTGAGCCGCTCCATCACGATGCGCGAGCCGTCGTCGTGCAGCCCGCGGCGGCCCATGTCGAGCGCTTCAATGCGATCCGGCGTCGCCGTGCGGATCGCCGTGTAATAGCTGTCGCAGACCACGAAGTAGTCCTTCACGATACCGCGGAACGGCGCCAGCGAAAGCATGTGAGCGATCACCGGCGTGCCGTCGGTCAGGCGGATATCGAAAACCAACCGGTTGCCGCGCATCCCGAGGTGAAGCGCGTAGGGGCCGCCAGCGTGGCCGATCGGCCTGAATTTGTTCTCTTCGATGAGATCGTAGATCGCCACTCTGCGCTCATGCTCGATGTCGTCGCTGGAACTGCCGAGCGAAGCCTCGTCGAGCGTTACCGTCGCCAGGCGGTCGGGTTGATCCTTGCGGGGCGAGCGCGCCATCAGCGGTTGAGCCGAATGGCGACGGAGCGGGCGTGGGCATCGAGCCCTTCCGCCGTGCCGAGCGTGATCGCGGCGCCGCCGAGCGCGCGCAATTGCTCGGGTCCGCATTTGAGGATCGAAGTGCGTTTCATGAAATCGAGCACGCCGAGCCCGGAGGAAAATCGCGCCGACCGCGCCGTCGGCAGCACATGGTTCGGGCCGGCGACATAATCGCCGATCGCTTCCGGCGTGTAGGCCCCGATGAAGATCGCGCCGGCATTGCGGATGCGCTGGGCGAGTTCGTCGGCGCCGCCTGCTGCAATTTCCAAATGCTCGGGCGCGATGGCGTTGGCCAGCGGCACCGCCTCGTCGAGATTGCGCACTACGATCATCGCACCGAAATCGCGCCAGGAAGCCGCAGCGACTTTTCCGCGCGGCAATTGTGCAAGCTGGCTCGCGATCGCGCGTTCGACCGCGCCGGGAAGTTTTTCGTCGTCGGTGATGAGAATCGCCTGCGCGCTGGCGTCGTGCTCGGCCTGGGCCAAAAGGTCGGCGGCGATCCAGTCCGGATTGCCGTCCTGGTCGGCGATGATCAACACCTCGGAGGGTCCCGCGATCATGTCGATGCCGACTTTGCCGAACACCATGCGCTTGGCCGCGGCCACATAGGCGTTGCCGGGCCCGACGATCTTGGCGACCGGCGCGATGGTCGCGGTACCGTAAGCCAGTGCCGCGATCGCCTGCGCGCCGCCGATACGATAAATCTCATCAACGCCGGCGAGTTTCGCCGCCGCGAGCACCAGCGGGTTGAGTTCGCCGCCGGGCGCCGGCACCACCATCACGATCCGCGGCACGCCGGCGACCTTGGCCGGCACGGCGTTCATCAGCACGGAGGAGGGATAGGCGGCGGTGCCCCCCGGCACGTAGAGCCCGACCGCGTCGATCGCCGTCCAGCGCGAACCGAGTTCGACGCCAAGCGCGTCGGTGAAGCGATCGTCCTGCGGCATCTGCCGGCGGTGAAAAACCTCGATGCGGTCGCGTGCAAGTTCGAGCGCAGCGAGCGCAGGTCGGCCGCAGGCACTCACCGCGGCGGCGATTTCCTCTTGCATCACCTTGAGCCCGACCCGGTCGAGATCGAGCCGATCGAATTTTTGCGTGTAATCCTTGAGCGCAGGGTCGCCGCGGGCGGCGACGTCGGCAATGATCGCGCGCACCGTCGCCTCGACGTCGGCCGATGTTTCGCGCTTGGTGTCGAGAAACGCGCGGAATTTTTGCGCAAAATCGCCGGAGCGTGTGTCGAGGCGGATCGCCATGGTCCTGACCTGTACTCGTGCGGTGGATTTGAAGTTCCTCAATCTAGCGGCAAACTCGGTCAGGAACTTTAAATCCAAAAACCGCACAAGAATTATAGAGTTGCGTGTGTCCCTTTGGATTCCGAAGTTGGCACCGGAGTATGCCGCAAGCACTTGCGAACTTCGGAATCGGGACATGAGTGCGCCAAGACGCGTAGCAGCACTGAGTTATTATAACAATTCTAATGTTGGGCTTTTTGATTGACAAAAACTCTATTGTTGCCCAACTCCGTGAGGACCTTATTGAGAATGGACGAAGGCTAAGTTGCCAGTCATGACCGAACGAGAACTCATCAAGATCGGCCCACGGATCAGCCGGCGCAGCGGCTTAAGTCTCCTGGCATCGACGCTGCTCGCGGCAGCGCTGAGTCTGAGCCCGCGCGTCGCCAACGCCGATGACACGGTCACGCTGTCGCTGACCCTCAAAGATCATCAGTTCGAGCCTGCCGAGGTGCACGCGCCGGCCGGAAAGCCGATCGCCCTTCACGTCAAAAATCTCAATTCTATCGTCTCCGAATTCGAAAGCAGCGATCTGCACTTCGAGAAGATCGTCCCGGTGGGCAGCGAGATCGTCGTCTATGTGCGGCCGCTTGCGCCGGGCCGATACAACTTTTACGACGATTTCCACCATGAGACGCAGGGCTTTTTGGTCGTGCCATGAGTTGGTCGTGCCATGAGTTTGGTCGTGCCATGAGCATGGCGTGTGAGCGTCTGCAATGAGGTCCCTGTGCTTGCCGCGCTGTTGATCGTTTTTCGTGAAGTATTCGAGGCCGGACTGATCGTCGGCATCGTGATGGCGGTGACTTCCGGCGTCGCGGGACGCGGCATCTGGATTGCGGGCGGCGTTGCCGCCGGCGTGCTCGGCGCCTGCGTGGTGGCGGTGTTTACCGGAGGCTTGTCGGAACTGTTTGGCGGCAGCGGCCAGGAAATGTTCAACGCATCCATTCTTGGCTTTGCCGTATTGATGCTGACCTGGCACAACGTGTGGATGTCGCGGCACGGCCGCGAGATGGCCGCCGAGCTGTGCGCGGCAGGCGAAGCGGTGGTCGCGGGCTCGAAATCGCTCGCGGCGCTCGGCGTCGTGGTGGCGATCGCGGTCTTGCGCGAGGGCTCCGAAGTCGTGCTGTTTCTCTATGGGGTAGCGGCGGCGCAAGGCGGCGCGAGTCTCGCCATGGTGATCGGCGGCTTCATCGGGCTTATTCTCGGCTCGCTTGTTTGCTTGATGACCTATCTCGGTCTCATCACGATACCGGCGCGCTATCTGTTCGGCGTGACCAGCGCGTTGATCGCGTTGCTGGCCGCGGGCATGGCGGCCCAGGCGATCGCCTTCCTCGAACAGGCCGATATCCTCACCGCGCTCGACGAGACGGTGTGGGACACGTCCTGGATCTTGAGCGATTCAAGTTTTCTGGGCCGGGCATTGCATACGCTGATAGGATATGTCGATCAGCCGACCGCGATGCAGCTCATCGTCTATGTGGCGACGCTCGCCGTCATCATTGTGCTGATGAAACTCTTTGCTTCACCATCGACGCGGCGGCCGCGAACTCGTCTGCATATCACGCATACAAGCGGCACTGAATCCTAACCCGTCACCCAAAGGTGCGAGCCAACGGGTCAGGCCGGCCGGCCCGATGACAGCCTCCAACCCAAGTCGGCTGTTGCCGACTTGGGTACTTGAAAACTTGGGTACTTGAAAACTTGGGTACTTGAAAACTTGGGTACTTGAAAACTTGGGTACTTGAAAACTTGGGTACTTGAAAACTTGGGTACTTGAAAATCCGAAATCGGGTAAACCCGATTTCGCCGGGGCGACGGAA
>Ga0181536_10006406_pt1 | contig 11805 bp, 10 predicted proteins | sample PEATcosm2014_Bin_41_FD_121105 | JGI IMG/M metagenome (GOLD analysis project Ga0181536, IMG submission 121105) | Peatland microbial communities from MTU Mesocosm Facility, Houghton, MI, USA - PEATcosm2014_Bin17_60_metaG | ecosystem: Environmental > Terrestrial > Soil > Wetlands > Peat | place...
ACAGGCCGTGTCGTTGAGCCAGGGCAGAAGTTCTTCTTGAATATGGAGCCAGTATGCGGATAGGGTCTCTTTAAGCGACATCGCCCGCGTCCTTTGTTTTTCAGTCGGTATCAGGTGGATTCGCAAACCCATGATACCAGGCATCGGATGCGGGCGCCTCGCCCAATTTCATGAATCGGCGACGAAAATCACACTGTCAGCGGGGTTTTGCAATTGACTCAATATAAAAATATTTACGCCGATATGGGGGCTGGTTCAGGCCATGACCGCGCGGCCAGCGCCGCGGGTTCTCCTTGGAGTAAATTGGCGCGCCCTGCTGGACTCGAACCAGCGACCCACAGCTTAGAAGGCTGTTGCTCTATCCACCTGAGCTAAGGGCGCTCACCATTTGACCCGGCCGGCCGCGTGGTGCCTCAGGCCGGATGACCGCGGGCGCCCGGCCCAGGCCGCCGCGCGCCGCCAGTCTGAAGATTACGCCAGATCGCTTGTCAACCGCCACCGGTGAGTTCGCGCGCGCGGCTGCCCTCGCGGGTTCGCCCCCGATCCGCTCAGGACGGCCTGGGGCCAGAATGCCGCGGACCCAGGAACAGGACCCGGAGCGCGGCCGCCGCCCGAATGACCGACAACATCACAAATTTGTCACGGCCGACATACGCCCCATCCGGGGATCGGACCCCGGAACAAGGTCTCGAACGAGACATGGCCGGGCCAATATGGTACCCTGTCCGCCACCCCGGCGGGGTGGGTTTCGCCTTGATTTTCATCAAAAACCCGCGAATAATCTCCGGAATGCGTGACGGGAACAAACATGCTTGAGAAAACACTCGCCATGCTGGCCGACGTCAGGCCAGGGACATACCTGCCGGACGATGTGCAATGCTGCGATCCCGCCGAACTCGACGCTCTGGGGCGGCTGCTGCAGCGGCTGATCTACAGCCCCTCGAGCCTCCGCCGGCTGCTGCAACAAAAGTTCGGCGTGACCATCACCCGCGCGGATTGGTTCGCCGAGATCCCAACCATCGCCGAACTGGAGCGGTCGTTCGCGTCGCCGTCTCTGCTGTCCCTGGAGGGGGTGTTTCCCGGCAACGCCGAGATGGTGGCGGAACTGGACCGCCTGATGAAGGTGTCGCACGAATTCGACCCGCCGCAAACAAGCAGCCGGCCGGGCGAATATGCGTGGCAGAACGGCTCGTTCTCGTTTTCCGACGCGATGGCGTATTACGCCATGATCCGGACCCGCAGACCGCGGACGATCATTGAGATCGGCGGTGGCTGGCACACCAGGATCGCGCAAATGGCCTGCGCGCGGAACGGCATGGGACGCATCGTCAGCATCGAGCCAGATCCCGGCGCATTCCTGGAGGCGCTGGAGGGGATCGAACTGGTCAGGAGCCGGGTGCAGGACATCGAGACCGAGTATTTCAACAGCCTGTCGCGGGATGGCGACATGCTGTTCATCGACTCATCGCACACGGTGCGGCATGATGGCGATTGTTTGCATATCTACCTGCGGATTTTGCCGGCGATCGAGGCGTCGATCACGGTGCAGGTGCACGATATTTATTTGCCGGAGACGCTGTCGCTGGAGCAAATGCGCGACACGCAGGTTTTTTGGAATGAGCAATATTTGCTATATGCGTATATGTGCGGCAATCCGAGAACCCGGGCGGTCTTCGGCAGCCGGTATCATATGCGGCACAACCCGGAAATGCTGGATCAGTTCATGCATGGGCGCTATAGAGCGGGGGGAGCCAGCTTTTGGTTTGAGCAGGAACGGGTGTCATGAAAAATCCCTATGCCGGGAAGCCTGATCATCAGTTCTGGCGCCGAAGCGTCTCTGGCCGTGGTCCCGAACAGGTTGATCCGGTGGTCCATGTGCCGTTCGAAATTTCTCGTACCGATCAGGTCGCGACCGCGGGAAGTTGTTTCGCCCAACATATCGCGCGGCATTTGCGGGATACCGGGTTCCGGTATTTCGTCCCGGAAGATCGTCCCGCGTCGCCGTGCTCCGAGAACGAGAACTACGGAACGTTTTCGGCGCGTTACGGCAACATTTATACGGTCCGCCAACTTTGGCAGTTGTTCCAGCGCGCCTACGGACTGTTCGCTCCCGCGGACACCGCCTGGCGCCGGGCGGACGGCCGGTTTGTCGATCCGTTCCGGCCGCGCATTCAGGCCGGAGGTTTCGCCACCATCGACGACCTCCTGGCCGAACGTGCGTCCCACCTCGCCGCGGTCAGGCGCGTATTCGAGGAATGCGATCTGTTCATTTTCACCCTTGGCCTTACCGAGGGCTGGGTGGCGCGCGGTGATGGGGCGGTGTTCCCGCTCGCCCCTGGAACGGTGGCGTCGGAGGGTGACCCGGACGCCTATGCGTTCCACAACTTCTCGGTCGCCGAAATGGAGGCCGATCTGGGGCACTTCATCAATGCCTTGCGCAGCGTCAACCCGAGGTGCCGGGTGCTGCTCACCGTCTCCCCCGTCGCGCTTGTCGCCACCTATGAGGACGCGCATGTTTTGGCCGCGACCACCTACAGCAAGTCGGCGCTGCGTGTGGTCGCCGAGATGGCGACGCGGGCATTTCCGTTGGTTGGCTATTTCCCGTCCTACGAGATGATCACCGGGCCACAGGCACGCTCCGCGTTCTTCGAGGACGATCTGCGGGAGGTGCGTCCGGAAGGCGTCGCCTACGTCATGTCCGTGTTCGCCCGCCATTACCTGGGCGGCGAGGCCCCGGCGGCGGCGGCCATGCCGGCGGCGCCGTCCCGGTTGTTGCGGGATCAGGCGGAGGTCATGCGCGAGGTGCAGGCGATAATCTGCGACGAAGAGGAAATCGAGCGGTCCGCATGAACGACGCGACATTCAAACAGCTGCGCGTCGCGGTTATTGGCGGCTGTCAGATCACCGGCCTGACCGCGACCGCGAGGCTGCTGCTGCCAGGGGCCGACGTGAAGGGCTGGCATGTCGGCGTGCATCCGAAGGACAGCGACGACGACCTGCTGACGCAGCTGCCCGGTTTCGATCTGGTTATCAGCCAGCTCTCCGATCGGGATGAGCACGTGCCGCTGCGTGTCACCCGCTTGCGGGAGCGAGGACTACCGGTGATCTATTTGCCGGTCATGGTGTTCCCAGGCTTCCATCCGGACATCACGCATGTGCACAAATCGGGAGGTCTGGTGCCGGGATTGGCGACTAACTACCACTCGTTGATCGTCGCCGCGGCGTTCACCCTGGGTCTGCCGCAAGCGAGGGTGCCTGGGCTGTTCAACACCTTCGTCTTCTCTGAGCTTGGCTATTTTGAAATATTCGAGGCGGCGAAAACGGCCTTGTTCACCGAATTCGATAAGGCCGGCTACGATCTCCGCCCGCCGTTCGCGTTGTGGCTAACACAGGTCGGGCAGTTCATGTACACGGTCAACCACCCCCATATCGTCGTGTTGGCGACCATGTGCCGCCTGGCGCTGGCGCGCGCGGGACACCTCGACGCCGCCACTCCGCTGCCCGCGGACATCGACGACTATCTCGCGACGCACTTCATCTGGCCGACCTATCCGGCGTTGGCCAGGCGGATTGGGCTGCCCGGGTCGACCACGTTTTTGGTGAACTCCTATGGCCTGGCCGACGGCCAAACGCGGGAACTGACGTTGGCGGAGTATGTATCCGCCTGCTACCGGCAATACGGCGGCCTTGAGACGGATGCGCTCCGTGTTGGCGATGTCGCCAAGGCATGCGACCGGCTTGGCACACTTGTCGTCGCATGAAACCGTGACCCGGATTTGCCCGCGCCGATCTGATTTCAATCCTCGCCCCCGTCACGGCGGTGGCGTTACAACTCGACGGGCGTAGGAAATGGCCAACAAATTCAGTGCGTATCTATCAATCTATAATGATTGGGATATTTTACCGGCCGCGCTACGCTCTGTCGCTTCGCATGTCGACGAATTGGTCATAGTGGATGGCGCCTATGAATGGATGGTTCCCTACCTGAAAATGCTCGGCATTGATTCGACTCGATCAGATCCCCGGGTCTATGCCGCCATTGAAGCCAGTGGCATCCCGTTTCGGGTTATTTCCAGAACCTGGAAGAATGAGGTCGAGAAGCGGCAATCCGGCTACGCGGCCTGTGCCCACGACTATATCTATCGCGTCGACGCGGATGAGGTAATATTCTTCGACGACAACGTGTTGGCGGCCGCGCTCTCACAGGGACTCGCGGTCGGCGAGATGTCCATGCCCAACTACGTCGCGCCGGGCTGGATCAGCCGCGCCACGAACCTTCCCCACATCGAGCGCCAATGCTTCCTGTTTGACCGGCGGCAGGTCAGTTCCGAACTCCATCTCAATTATCTCTGGCTTATTCTCACGGCCGACAAATTGCCTCTGGCCGGTTCCAGGCCATTTCCGGTTTACCCTGAGCCGCTCGCATTCAACTCGCACCTGACCGCCTGGCGTACTCCCAGAACGGGGGTGAATCGAGCGGCCTTTTATATGTTGAACTGGATGCGGCAGAACGGTGTCCCCTGGCTCGCGGAACTCCGCGATAAGCCGCTTACGGATTTGCAGGTGCTTTTCGACATCGTGGAGCCGAACGCATTCCTTTCCTCATTGAGTAGAGGGCGGATTGCCTTCGGCATGATAGAATCTCCAACCGAAAGAACCTTCACGCCCACACCCCTGACCGCCGACCAGGAGGCGACCTTCACCGGTGTCTATGAGACATTTCTCCGTAGCCTGGTGGAAATGAACATTCAGGCCACGGCCGAAGACCAGGCATTCCTGACCTGCCAGCCGACATTACTGGACTTGTCGACGCCGGCCGCTCATGGCGCCATCGCACCCGGTGGAACGGTCTCCCTCAGGTTTTCGGTACCGTTGGTCTCAGCCAAAGCACAATTGATTACGTATGCGGCCAGCCAACCAGAAAACGAAGTCCGGGATTTAACGGCCAAAGTGAACGGCACGGATATGGAAGTCGAGCTGCCTGTTGGCAGGCTGGACGGTTCACCGATACTCAGACAGTGCCTGGAGTTTCACGTCTGGCCAAACTCTCCTGAGCTTTCGCAGAGATTTCGTGTGCTGAAATGAAATGATCGCCCCGCCGGGCCACCCGCGAGTTCGCGGAGGCCAGCCGAGGCGGCATCACTTATTACGCGGGCTCGTTACGCTGGAACGCCACCTGCTCCTGGACCAGGCAACGCTGACACACATCAAGTTCAACGGTTCCCTCCAGGAAAGACTGCCGCAGACGCTGGATCCGCGGGCTTGATTCCCAAAGTTCCTTGATTGACTTCGACTCCACCTCTTCCGCGCTGGCGAACGTCGTGCCGCCGCTGAGGTCGCTGCAACACGCGCCAAGAGTTCCATTGCTATGGACCACCAGCAGACGCCACGGTGAATCGCAGAAGCCCGCTGTCGCCCGCTCACGCTCAACGAATTTGGAATCCTCCGGGTAGAGGCCGCCGATCGTCAGACCCTGCTTGATAAAGGTAAGGATTCTCCCATCGCCGTTGCGGCGCAGGCGATAAACGTCTTCGGTGACCGAAGTTTCCTCGACGCAGACTTCGTAGAGCCCGGCGCGGCGACAAAACTCGACTAGAAAATCGTTCTTTGCGCGTTTATACGCCTCATCCGCCGCCTGACCGTCCTGCGGGTAATGGACGATCTGAAAGAACACATTCTGCCGTGAATTCGAGTGAGCCCACGCGTTCGCGTATTTGGCGATACGTGAGATATAGCCATCAAAATTAAGCTTGTTATGCCGCTTCGCGAGTTCCTCCGCGCTGGTCGACATCGAAATCAGTGGATCCATCCAGATATCGAGGAACGTAGGATCCATATTGGAACCGTTGGTGGCGAGTGACACCGGCAGACCATGGGTGTTCACCAGTAAGGCCATCTCTTTGAATTGCGGATGCGACGTCGGCTCGCCATCGAGATGCAGGCAGACCGGCTTGGTCGTTATCGTCGCGATCTGCTCCATCACCTGCCGGAACGTATCCATCGACATCTGCTTCTTTTCGCGGAGCTTCATCGGCGATACGCAATATGCGCAGGCGAAATTGCAGATCGAGGTGATCTCGATCAATACGGCGGGGTTCGCGACGTAGGACGGAAGGACCGCTTCGATTTTGTCTTCGCGGATCCTGGCGCGGACCCGATCGACCGGCCCCATCGAGCGGGGCGGCAGCTTCGAAAGCGCCGAGCGCAAGCCACGTGCCCGGGCACTCTCCGGAAAGCGCCTCTCGGCACCCGCGAGCGCGCTTTGTGCCTCGTCAAGGCGTCCCATCTCCATCAGAGCTTCGGCAATGCCAAGCTCCCCGTACTCCAAATCCGGAAAACGAACCTGGAACGCCCGCCACCGCTCCAACGCCTCGTCCCAATCCTGGCGCCGCACCGACACCTGGGCTTGCTGGGCGCGGGCCATGAAATCGTCAGGATGGCGCAGAATTGCCTCGGCAAGGGCCGCTTCCGCGTCGTCGAGCCGCCCAAGTTCGCGGAGCGCTTCGCCTCTACCACTCATCGCGGCCCAATGATTGGGAAATCTCTCCAGCATCGCCTCCCACCGTGCCAGGGCGGCATCCCAGTCAAGCAAACGGTTCGCGGCCCAGGCATAATGGATCGCGACCATGTCGCTGTCCGGAAAGCGTGCCACGGTCGCCGCCAGGCATGCGTCCGCCTCGTGGAGCTTGCCTTGCTGGCCAAACTCACCCGCGGCCTGAATGCACGCCTCCGCCGTATCCGGCAGCCGGTCAGCGAGCTCGTCCCACTCCAGCATAACGGCGCCGGCATTCGAAGAAGTCGCCGTGTCTTCCCTTGCGCCCAGGCTCAGCACCTCATTCATATCGCGGAACTCCCAGTTGGGACTATTGATGAACAGGAAACGAGCGAGGATCGGCTCATGACTTTCACGATTGATCGTTTCCCGAACGGGGCGTCGGGGCGCAGCATAGCAGCTTTTACCTTTGGTTAAAACCCTCTTCTTGACGCCGGTGAAGGGCGACCCTGGAACTATTCGCCGCGGGTAACCAGTCAGGCCGATCGGGGCGCCAGATGCTCCTTGTATTTGCGGAAGCTCTCGGCCCGCGCGATCTTGCCGCTGGTCGACTTCACCAAAAAGCCGCGGGGCAAGAAGTGCACCGCGCCAGGGAATATTCCGGTTTGGGCCAGCACGACCCGTCTGATTTCAGCTTCCAGCGCCTTGGTGTCGGTGTCTTCGTTCTCGGGTTCACCAAGGATCAGCAAACGAGTCGCCCCCATTCGGGGATCGAAGTCGGTGCACGCCAACGCCCGACCGGGAATCATTCCGGCCAGGCCGGTCAGCAGATCCTCGATTTCATGGGCAAACAGATTCTTGCCGTTGATAATCAACAAATCGTCGACCCGGCCTAATACGAACAACTCACCCGCTTCGATGCAACCAAGGTCGTTGGTGTGAAACCAGCCACCTCGCAGCCGCTCGGCGGTGACGTCCGGCTGCCTGAAGTAGCCCTGAAATAATGTGGTCGAGCGGATGCAGATCTCGCCCAAAACGCCCGCCATGACAGGGACGCCGTCCGTGTCGCGGATCTCAACCTCGACGCCGGGGACCGGTTTGCCACAGGAAAGGAACAGTCCTGTCGCGGCCGTGCCGCCATGCTTCGGAACCGCACCCAGGGCGGTTTGTGACACGGCGAAGACGTTCTCGGCCATGGCGTAACAAACCTGGAGTTTCGTCTGATCGATGCCCATTTCGGCAAATCGTTCGGCGAATTGCTCGAATGTGCCGGCACGGCATGGCTCGGAGCAGTTGATGACGGCCTTGACTGCGGTCAGATCCCAGCGCCGGGTCCCTTTCGCCGCCCGCGACACATGATGATAGGCAAAATTCGGCAGCCAGACAAATGCGGCGCGATAGCGTTCCATATAATCCAGCAGCATCGTCGGCCGGGCGACCCACTCCAGCGCGTCAAGGCTCACGATTGGATTGCCGATCACTGTTGGCAGTAAAAAACTCGTGATCAAGCCCATGTCGTGGTAAAGTGGAAGCCAACTCGCGACGACATCGCCAGGCACGACGCCGATGGAACCCGCGTAAAGCCTGATTTGCTCCATGACCGCCTGGTGGGACAGCATCACGCCTTTCTTCAGACCCGTGGTGCCGGAGCTGTGCTGCAAGAACGCCGTCGCATAGGCCGTCTCCGGTAAGTCCCGCAAAAGCCCGCCCGCCACCTCGCCGGCGTCATGCCAGGCGGTCGAAGCAATCTCTTCAATATGCAAAACTTTGTATGATCCGGTCGGGACATGGTCTCGACTGCTGAGCGAAGTAATGACTGCCGCCGGTGTGGTACGGGAAAACAGCGCCGCCATGGATCGACGAAAAATCTCCGGGTCCTGCTTCACCGTCAACGGCGGCATAAAAGCCGGCACGAACCCGCGAATCATGCAGCCGAGAAAGCACGGATAGAGATCAGCGCAATGTTCCAGTACGATTATCACGAGGTCGCCAATTACAAGCCCTGAATCACGCAGGCACTGGCCAATCGCCAGGCCCCGATCCAGGACCTGGCGGTTCGTCAGCGCATACTCCTCTCCCCGGCTCACCAGGACCGCGAAGGGAGCGTCAGGGTGAGACCGCGCCCGGTCGACGAACGCGCCACACAAGTGGGTCTGATCAGACACGGAATTCTCCAGCGTTTCAGTCGTCGACCGCGATCCCTGCTTTCCGCAGGAACTCGCGAATCGCTTTGACAGTGGAGACTTCCTCCATGTCATTGAACGTCAGGCGCGCGCCGAACTCCCGCTCCACCGCGGTCGTGATCATGAACTGGTTCAGACTGTCCCAGTTCTCCGTTACGTTCATGCCTGATTCTTCATCGAGGTGGGCAGGATCGATTTCCAGCACCTCCGCGATAACCGACTTCAGCGAGTGTGTCGCCATGATGGCATCCTTGTAGCTATGCCGGTGTCAGCTTCGAAGCGTGCACCTCAGGTAAATCTGGTTCGGCAACGCCTCGCAGATTGGCCATGTGGCAAAGCACGATATGTCCCGCCATGGCCCGGTAAATCTGCATATCGAAATGATCGCGATCTTCCGGCATCCTGGTCACTTCCGGAGGTAACTCGAGCGGAGGAATCACCGTGATGCCCAGTTCCGGCGCCAGCGGCGCGAGAAGCTCATGAAAGCGGAGAGCTCGCTCGTAACGGTCAGGAAGGTCGACACTTGTGCAGGCGTGAGCACAGTAGAACATGATTTTGGCCCGAGGCTGCCTGCTCTGGACAAACCGGATGATGCGGACCCAGTTCTTTACCGAATCCTCCGCCGCCTGCGGCGATCCATAGTAAAAATCGTCCAACAGCTCCTGTTCGTTCTCACACCGACTCAGGGAGAATGGTAAGGAATAGACTGGTTCCCCACCTTTTGGCCGTTTGTGCATCAGGACGGAATGCGAATCATGGAGGTTGTCCATTAACACAAGGTCGATGCTTCTGGTGTCCAGGGTCTCGAACAGACCGGGCTTGTCCAGTGGCACCTCCAGATGGCCGACCATGTCGCGATAACACTCGTTCAGCCATCGCGGTCCTTCTTTTTCAAAGCCGGCCTTCCACTTCACCTGTGCCGTGAATTCATCCTGTGAAGGGAGATACCCATTAAGATCGATAAACTTATCGACGAAGTGGTCGCTGCGCAGAACCGCCGCGTTGTTGGGGCGTTCCCATTTGTAGTCGGACATCAGGAAAAGGGCGGCGAGATTGGTCAAACAGGAGCCCATGACTACAACAGAAGGCATTTGGTCCCCGGAGTTAAGGTGACGGACGAGCCCAACCTCATCCATTGAACAAATAGCAGACGTATCGGATCAACCCATGGCGCTAACCAATCCTACCGCTCGCCAATGTGGTGGGCAGCACCGTTACGTAGCAGTTTCCGCCGTCGGATGGAACCTGCCGCCGATGGAAATCTCCCCACCTCTTGAACGGTTACAGGCGGAGCCCGTAATAGGCGTCAATAGCATGAATAACAGGGACAGACCTCCTCCTTCGCATTGGGAGCCAACGGATGGCCGTAGACCGCAGAAACATCCTTGGGTGGGCCGCCAGCCTCACTGCCATACGGGCGAACGCTCGGCCCGCCAGTGGAGAACCGGGAGGCGTTCGAGCCGCTGACGCCTCTAAAGATGCCTCCAGCCTGTTGGTCCAGGGTGCCGGGGAGCCAGTCGCGCGTACCCTCGCCAATCGCGCCGCGGACGAGATCAACATTCTTGATTTCGGCGCGTCGGCAGATGGCGTCGGCGATGACTTCCCCGCGTTCTGCGCCGCGCGTGACAGCCGTCCGGTCGACAACGTGGTTCGGATCCGCATGCCGGCGCGTACCTACCGGCTTAGCCGCACGCCGGACGAAAACGGACGCCGCGTCGTGGTACTGGTCGATGAGGGCGCCACTTTCGAGGGTAAGTTCCGTCCTTTTGGCAGCCGCGTCGTGATCGGCGGTGCTTCGCAGCGCAATGAATATCTGGCTGGCCGAACGGATGAGAATCAGTTGGTCGGCGATTCGATCAGCGTCCACAATTACGGGCCTGGGTCCGGATACGGTTTCCGGTTTGAATATATCTCCCAGGCCGTCAGCGGCGGAGGCGGCGACGTCGCTCAGGCCTCGATCTGCCAATGGAACAACCTCGATCATGGGTCCGCCGGCTTCGGAGTGTGGAACATCTATGCCACGCCAGAGGAATCCCCTGACGCGCGCTGGATGGTGGTCGCCGCCGAATTCAATGTAGTCAATCGCGGGGCGGACCATGGCTGGGCGCCACGCCGCGGAGTTCAACCGACGATGGCAGGCATCCACTCCTATGGTCCGATGCAGGAGTCCTGGGCAGGCCCCATCGGCCGCAACATCCTGTTCGCGCAATGCTATTTTGGTATGCCCCGGGCCCGCACCTACAACATCCAACTGGTGGAACCGGACGCGATCGCGCCCGCCGGCTACTATGCCTACGTCCAGGGTTCCTCCGAGGCGGATCACGCGATGTGGCCAGCCGCCGCGATGGCCTTCGCTGACAGCTGGCGCGACGGCATCCGAACTGATCAGGCGCACATCGAATCCGGCGCGGCCTATTCGCTGGGTCCGGGTCAGTGCATCGCCTACCGCGACGAGCGGGGTACCATCATCGCGCGCGATATGGCCGGCCCAGGCATTCCGGAGGGCGCTGTCGCGGCACCGCCCGGCTCAACATGGCGACGCACCGATCCAGCGGCGGGCCGGCGGTTCTATGTTAAAGAGAGCGGACACGACGCCACCGGATGGGTCGCGAAATAGCCGGTTTCAGTGATCCGGCGTTGTGCGTTGCTGCTCCGCCAACACAAGAGCGGCCGCCTCCCCTTCCCGCGCTTCGTCACAGTCGGGGAACCGGACACGCACCAAGGCCCAACGTTCTGCCGCGGCCGACCAATCGCCGCGGCGTTCAGCGCTCCGGGCATATTCCAGGTGTCCGGCGAGGTACGCCGGGGAACGACCCACCACCTGACGCAGGAGTTCATCCGCATCCGCTTCGCGTCCGACCTTGCGCATCGCTTCGGCGCCGGCTGTATAAGCCCGGTCGAACCCAGGAAACCGATACAGGACCACCTCCCAGCACCGAATAACCTCGTCGATATCCCCTTGCGCGGCGGCGAGACCCGCCAACTCGACAAAAGGATACGGATTCGAACTAGGGCCTGTCGTCAATTGAGCCAACAGAGTACGGCGACCATCTGGAATGCCCCGAGGAAGTTCCTGGCGGTTTTATCATAGCGCGTCGCGATGGCCCGGAATTGCTTGACCCAACAGAA
>Ga0181536_10006410_pt1 | contig 11799 bp, 10 predicted proteins | sample PEATcosm2014_Bin_41_FD_121105 | JGI IMG/M metagenome (GOLD analysis project Ga0181536, IMG submission 121105) | Peatland microbial communities from MTU Mesocosm Facility, Houghton, MI, USA - PEATcosm2014_Bin17_60_metaG | ecosystem: Environmental > Terrestrial > Soil > Wetlands > Peat | place...
CGGCTCACCCCCAAGGAGATTGAAGCCCGCTACCGCGAGTTCAAGAACCTAACGCATTTTGATGCTTGAACAAGCCCTCCACCCAACGGAATCCGGCGCCTGTCCGCCCCCTTTGTCTTTCAAGTCCGACGGCCCGGTGGCCGCTTGCATTGCTGCGGTCACCGTGGGGGCCCTTTACGTCTTCTACTCCCGTGGGCTGACGAACGTTTATGGCGACGCCCTCGCTCACATGGAGGGCGCGCGGCGCATCTTCGATTCACTGACCCCCGGCTATGATGAGATTGGTAGTGTTTGGCTGCCCCTGTTTCACCTCTTGGCCGCCCCATTGGCACTGAGTGACTTCCTGTGGAGGACGGGGCTGGCCGGAAGCATCGTTTCATCGGCAGCTTTTGCGGGCACTGCCTGGCTCCTGTATCGACTTGGGACGGAAATCAATGGGGGCCGGTCGGCAGGCCTCCTTGCACTGGCCGGGATTCTGCTCAGCCCCAACCTTCTCTATCTCGCGGGCACTCCACTGACGGAACCCTTGGCCATTTTTTGGGCGGTTCTGGTGGTCTACGGCCTATTCCGTTACAGGGAAGCCGGCAGACTTGGGGCCCTGTTGGGGGCGGCGGGGGCAGGGTTCCTCGGGACGCTCACCCGTTACGAGGAGTGGTACGTGCTGCCCTTCGCGGCCTTGTTTGTGCTGCTCGCGCGGCGGCAGTCCTGGAAATCCCGCATCCGGCACGCCTTGGTATTCTCGATCATTTCTGGGGCTGGTCCTGTGCTCTGGTTGCTTCACAACGCGTGGCGCTTCGGGAATCCCCTGGAGTTTTACAACGGGCCATTTTCGGCCCAGGCTATATATGCCCATCAAGTTGCCACCACGGCGTTTCCCTATCCGACCGACGGCAGGCTTCTCCTCTCCGCACGCTATTATCTTGAGGACCTCAGACTAGTCCTCGGAGTGTGGCCACTCGAGCTGGCAATCCTTGGGTTGGTTGCATGGGCAGCGAACCGGCGAGTTTGGGGCAGGGGAGCGGTGGCTTTTCTGTTCTTGGTTCCTATGCCGTTCTATGTCCTCGCCCTTGCGCATGCCTCCATTCCGCTTTACGTGCCAACTCTGTTTCCTCACACCTATTACAATTTGCGCTATGGAGTGGAAATGGTTCCGGCCCTGGCGCTTTTCCCGGCCTTCCTTCTCCCTGGAGGTTTGCCGCGGCGTCGGTGTTACGGATTGCTGGCGTTCTTTGTGATCCTGCTTGCCTGGCAAAGTTACTTACTTCTTGCCGGAGGAGTCGAGGAGCTGGCGGTCGCCAAGGAAGGCATCCTGAATTCGCCTTGCCGATCACATCGCCAGCAAGCTGTCATCCGCTTCCTCCGTGACTACTATGATGGACAGCGGATACTGATGGCGGCGGGCAAGTGGCCATGTGTAATGCCGGAAGTCGGGATTTCTTACCGTAATACTATTACCGAGACGAACCGCAGGTATTGGCGCAGGCTCCGACCGGATGCCGGGAAATGGGTGGAATGGATTATTCGCGGCGAGGGTGACGCGGTGGATGAGCTTATGCGTGCCTACCCCCAGGCTTTTTTGAATTTCGACCTTCTGGAAAGGGACTCGTTTCCCAACGAAGGCAGTGTGGCAATGTATCGGCGCAGGGACGGGAGTACAGCGACAAGTGACGAGCGGAAAAGCAGAAAGTAGAAATCAGAAAGCAGAAAGCAAAAGGCGGGGAACAGAAGAAAGTAGGGCGAAGCATGCAATTCACTATTCACTATTTACCATTCACGATTCACTACTTGAAATGTACCGCAGACCTGTTTTTTCGAAAGCTGAAAGCTGCCGGCTGAGAGCTGAGAGCTAGTCACTGACTCGGAGACAACCCCCGATGAGAAAAGTTCCCTTCGCGAAGTTTCACGGCCTCGGAAACGATTTCATTGTTGTGGGAGCGGAAGGCCTTCCGCACTCTTTGTCCAAGTTCGTGGCGGCGATTTTGGATCGCCACAAGGGAATCGGAGCGGACGGACTCTTGGTAGTGATGCCGCCCCGCAACAAGAAGCACGCTGCGCGCGTGCGGTTTTTCAACGCGGATGGCAGCGAAGCAGAGATGTCCGGCAACGGCATCCGCTGTGCCGGCGCCTTCCTGGCGGAACTCTCCCCGGTCAGACAAACATTTCTTATTGAGACAGCAGCGGGTCTGAAGTCCCTCCAGAAGGTAGAAGAAGAGAAGGGTAAGTGGCTGTTTCGCGTTGGCATGGGGGCTCCAGTTCTGGAGCCTGCCAAGATCCCATTCAAGGCCGGAGACTTCCCTCGGCCCATCAGAGGTTTTGCCCTTCGCACCCAGCGAGGCGTGGTGCAAGCAACGGTGACATCGCTGGGCAATCCACATTGCTCCATTTTTGTGAAGGACTTCGCCAGCCTTGACTGGGAAAGCCTGGGACGCGAGATCGAGACCAATCCGCTTTTCCCGAACCGCACGAACGTGGAGTTTGTGAGAGTGCTCTCGAGAAATGAGATCGAAGTGCGCTTCTGGGAGCGCGGCGTGGGGCACACGCTGTCGTCTGGCACAGGCTCCTGCGCCGCTGCCCTGGCAAGCATCCTCGACGGTCGGACTGAAAGGCAAGTTCGCGTTCAAACGGAAGCCGGCTCGCTCCTGGTGGCCTGGCCGGAGAATGGAGAAATCATCCTGACGGGGCCAGTCGAAAGAATCGCCCAGGGCACCTACAATTACCGTTGAGTGTAACCCATGACCTCTCGAGAAAGAGTTCTTACTGCCTGCAATCATCGCCAGCCCGACCGAGTGCCGGTTGATCTTTCCGGTCACCCTTCCTCAGGGATCGCCGCCATCGCCTACGCCAAATTGCGCGATTATCTTGGACTCCCCAAGAAGACCCTTCGCGTTTACGACCCTATTCAGCAATTGGCCATCGTGGATGACGACGTCCTCGAGAAACTCGGGATCGATGTCCTCGATCTGGGCCGCGCTTTCGCCCTCGACGAAGCATCCTGGGCAGACTGGACATTGCCGGATGGTACCCCTTGCAAGATGCCGGCGTGGGCATTGCCTCAAACGGCGGACGGAAGGTGGGTCTTCCGCTCCAAGAGCGGGCGTGTGATTGCCCATATGCCGGAGGGCGCGCTCTATTTCGAACAAACTTATTTCCCATTCACGGATGAAGATGGGCCCACGACCATCCCCGGGGCCATGCAAGAGTGCATGTGGCACGTCGTCGCTGGTCCTCCAGGCCCATGGGTCAATAACGCGCAGTTGAGAGAGGGAGCAAAACGGCTGCGGCAGAAGACCGACAAGGCCATTGTGGGCGGCTTTGGCGGCAATCTGCTGGAGACGGGGCAGTTCTTCTATCGCAACGACAACTTCTTTATGCTGCTGGCAGCCGAACCCGCGAAGGCGCACAAGTTCCTCGACGACCTTGTCGAGATTCACCTTGCCAACCTGGAGAAATATCTGGGGGCGGTCGGCGACTGTATCGACCTCATCAAGTTTGGCGACGACCTGGGAATGCAAAGCGGGCCGCAAGTTTCGCCCAAGATGTACCGGGAATTCTTCAAGCCTCGCCACAAACTCATGTGGAGCCGTGCTAAACAACTGGCCGACGTGAAAGTAATGCTCCATTGTTGTGGCGGAGTCCGGGAACTGTTGCCTGATTTGATTGACGCCGGATTGGAGGCCATCAACCCGGTTCAGATTTCTTGCGCCGGTATGGACGCCGGGGAGCTAAAGGCTGAATTCGGGAAGGACATGGTATTCTGGGGCGGAGGTTGCGACACGCAGACCATCCTGCCCAACGCCACGCCGGACGAAGTGCGCCGGCACGTCAAAGAACAGGTGCAAATCCTCAGCCCCGGTGGCGGCTTCGTCTTCCAACAGGTTCACAATATCCTGGCCAATGTTCCCCCGGAAAACATTGTGGCCATGTACGAAGCCGTGCAGGAGATCGGGAGATCTGTTGATCGGGTGATCGGGTGATCGGGAGAACGGATCGGGTCATCGGGTGTTTGATTGTAGGGAGGAGTACAAGAGACTTTGCAGGGTGGTGTTTTTTTGTTCGCCCGATCACCCGATCTCACGATCCTCCCTCACGGCCGAATATAAAGAATGATTTTACTGGGAACTCCATTCTTTGAAATGAAATCCACGGTCTGCGCGGGCTGCCAGCCGGGGACCTGAAAATCGTGCGAGACGATGCGCGCCCCAGAACGGAGTTGGGTCGCGAGCATGGGGCGCAGGCGCTCATTCACGGCGGTCAAAAGGTATAGCGTCACCACGGTGGCGTGACGGACATTGACCTCAAACATGTTTTCGTGGAGTATCTGGGCACGGCCTTGCAAGCCCAATTTTAGGATGCGTTTCGAGGATTCCTCATAAAGGTCGGAATTGAGTTCCACCCCCACGGCCCGAGCTCCGAATTTCTGTGCAGCCAGGATCACAATGCGCCCGTCCCCCGATCCTAAGTCGTAGACCACGTCGTCGGGTTGGACCTTGGCAACTTCCAACATCTTTTGCGCCACATCGAGCGGCGTGGGGACAAAGGGAACAATGTGCTCCAGATACTTGCCGGCATCATTCGGAGCCGGGGAAAGGGGCGTATTTTGGGGCGTGGCCGCCCGGCAGAAAAGTAGCATGCCGAGACCAACGGTGAAAACCGCAAACCTGCCACAGCCTTTGGTAACGTCAATGACGCGCGCAATTCGTCGCATAAGACAATTCTATGGGTTGCAAGGCATGTTGTCGAGCGAGTTGAGGGGCCACAGTTAAAAGTCGAAAGTCAAAAGTTGAAGGTCTAAAGTGCTTTGGCCGTTTACGGTTAGCCGTTGACTGCGGCTGCACGCAAACTGACAGCGGGAACCTTTTTACTGTATCCTGTTAACCTTCGACTCTTGACTGTCAACTGCTTTCTGATAACCGACGGCTGATAGCTGATAGCTTTCTCCCATGCCCCACCCCCAACCTTCTCTTCGCCGCGAACTGACCCTCACCAACGGTACGGCCATTGTGGTCGCGAACATGATTGGGGCGGGAATCTTCGGCACCACAGGCTTCCTGGCAGGGGATCTTGGCAAGCCTTCCCTGGTGCTTGGTATCTGGTTGGCGGGCGCGCTGGTCGCCTTAGCCGGATGCCTATGTTATGCGGAGCTGGCAATCAATTTGCCCCTCTCCGGAGGAGAATACGTTTACTTGCGGGAGGCTTGGGGGCCGGCCTGGGGATTTCTGAGCGGCTGGATTTCCTTCTTCGCAGGGTTTGCAGCGCCCATCGCGGCCTCGGCGTTGCTTTTTTCCGAGTACCTGGCGCACTTTTTCCCCGCACTCTCGCCCAGATCGCCGGCAGGAATGCTGTCCACCTCCTCGAGGTGGATCCACACGGGCAACGGGCACCTGCTGGCGGTAGGGGTGGTTGCGGTGTTTGCGGTTACCAATATCCTTGGGGTGCGTTTCGCAGGCAAGATCCAAAACGTTCTTACCGGCTTGAAAGTTGGAGTCCTGGGAGCCTTTCTGGTGCTGGCCTTCCTGATGGGGAAGGGAAGCGTCGCTCATTTCTCGGCAGAGGCAGTCCGAACCTCTCACCACAGCCTGGGCGGACAATGCGCGGTTTCCCTCGTCTTCGTGATGTTCGCTTATAGCGGTTGGAACGCTGCTACTTATGTGGCCGAGGAGATGAAGTCGCCGGAGCGTACGTTGCCCGCTTCGCTGGTGGCAGGGACCCTAATCGTGGCGGTCTTCTATCTGGCGTTGAACGCCGCTTTCATCTACGCCATGCCTTTAGAAGCCATGAAGGGCATCGAACGCATCGGCGGAGCGGCGGCGGAAGCGCTCTTTGGAGGGAAAGGCGGAGACTTCTTCAGTGGCGTGATGTCGGTCGGGTTACTTTCCACAGTGAGCGCTATGGTGATAGTGGGGCCGCGCGTCTATTACGCCATGGCCCAGGATGGCTGTTTTTTTCGCGGCGCGGCGCGCGTGCATCCGCGCTGGAGGACACCCATCCAGGCTATTCTCTGGCAGTCGGCAGCAACGGCCGTTATGATCCTGACGGGATCATTTGAAAGCCTGCTCTATTACATTGGCTTCGCGTTAGTCCTGTTTGCCGCCCTGGCGGTGGCAGGCATGGTACGCCTGCGCAACCGGCCCGCTTGGAAGCGGCTCGGGGCCGTAAGTTGGGGATATCCCGTCGCTCCCGCAGTTTTTATCGGCGCCAGCGTGTGGATGCTCTGCTACACGATGGCACTGCGGCCAAAAGAATCCTTCCTGGGTCTGCTGACCATGGCGGGCGGGGCCCTGGTCTATCGCTGGTTTTTCCGCCGCCGCGCGGGAGCGTAGGTCAACTACCCCGCCCGAAGCAATGGCCGCTAACTCGGCGCGGCCCGGTGGCCGCAACCCGAGAGGAGACTCACCACAGAGGCCACACAGTTCGCAGAGAAGAGCAGAAGTATTTTTCTCTGTAGCACTAGTTCGTGAGACGTTGTTGTGCCGCAAAGATTTTGCGCGTCACGTAGGGGCGAGCGGCGCTCGCCCCAGGGCCGAACGCCGTTCGGCCCTACGTGTTGGTTGCGGCTATGCCGCGCTGTGCGCTCTGCGGTGAATTCCTTCTTCGCGGCAGGAGAAGTAGTCGACCGTTCGTGCTACAGTGAGTAGCCACTCTCAAACGCCTCGCCCGGCGCGTTCGGCCCGGACGGAAGCTGGCGTCGCGCGGGAGCGTTCGTCCTCAGACGAAGGAGGGGAGTCATGGCTGAAACGAACGTGCATGAAGTACTTGGCAAGCAATATCGCGCCTCGATCGCTATGTTAAGGGAAGCAGTCACCAAGTGTCCGGAATCACTGTGGCTCGCTCCCGAGTATCCAAACAAGTTCTGGCACATTGCTTACCACGTGCTTTTCTGCACGCATATGTATCTGCAGAATTCCTACGAAGAATTCACCCCATGGAAAAAGCACCGTGAGAACTATCAATTTCTTGGTCCTCTTCCCTGGCCACCGCACGACCGGGTCAGGATCGAAACGCCATACAGCAAAGAAGAGATTCTCGAATACCTCCAGATATGCTGCGAGAAAATTGAGGCCAGGGTGCCATCCCTGGATGTAAACTCGCCGTCAGGGTTCCACTGGCTTCCGTTCAGCAAATTGGAGCTGCAACTCTACAACATTCGGCACCTTCAACATCACACCGGACAACTGATCGATCGGCTCAGAACGGTGGCCCAGATCGGCGTCGCCTGGGTTGTTGCTGTTTGAAGCGCTGTGGAGTGGGGCCCACCGCTTTTGCGTCTCGAGCTTGCTCGAGCCGATGCCGTACCGCTGATGGCAGGACACTGCCCTTCGAAATCCACGGATACGACCTTTTTCCCCGAATCTAGCATCTATAACACAGGGGAGGCGCTTTCGTAACACCCCACGGCCCGACCACAGGTTCGGGCAGGGTCGACATAGGCGTTGCGCCCGAAGGCCGCAGCGAGCTGGTTCGCTTGTTTCAGGCCACAAAGGGTGCTACGCTTTTAAGCAGGAGGGAAATATGCGTAGATTGCATATCGTTATATTGTCGTTGGCAATTGCTTTCTGTACTGCCGGCACTAACGCCTGGGCCCGAAGTAGCGGGGGACATGGCGGCGGTGGTGGTTTCCATGGCGGCGGTGGCGGAGGCTTTCACGGCGGCTACGGCGGTGGAGGCTTCCGCGGTGGTTACGGTGGCGGAGGCTTTCGCGGTGGCTACGGCGGTGGAGGCTTTCGCGGTGGTTACGGCGGTGGAGGCTTTCGCGGTGGTTACGGAGGTTATCGAGGCGGTTATGGTGGCTGGGGATATGGACGCGGTTACGGCTACCGGGGCGGTTGGGGGTATGGGTTTGGCTTCGGGTTAGGATGGGGCCCGTGGGCCTACTGGCCTTATTGGGATTATGGCTATTACGGAGGGTGGGGATATCCCTACTATTCGTACTATCCTGACTACTCGTCCAACCCGTGCTACCCCTACGGTCCGTACGATTGCGCATTTCTGGATACGGCCCGGTTTCTTATGCGCCCGACCCGGCTCCGGCTGGACCAAATCCGTCGACGTATTCCCAAAGGAGCATTTCACCGGCAGCGCCCAGCGCTTACGTAGCGGACGGGCAATGGCACCACTTCGGCCCTCAGCCCGCTCCGGCAATACGCGCCTCTTCGCCTCGAACGGCGCCGCATTCTCAGGGAAGCGCGCCGGCTCACACTTACAACGCCTATTTGAGGGACGGCCAATGGCACCACTTCGGCCCTCAGCCCACTCCGGCAATACGCGCCTCTTCGCCTCAAGCGGCGCCGCATTCTCAGGGAAGCGAGCCGACCCGCACTTACAACGCCTCCCTGGCGGAGCGCCAGTGATGCTGCTATTCGGAGAGGAAGCTGACGGTAGCAGACAGCGGGCATGACTGATTCTTGCGTACGATGATGACAGTCTTGCTGGGTAGCTCGGCCGCCCCGGCGGCATTTCACCGCGTTGGCAAGATGACGCTGCTACGCGGAGTCACTCAATACAATCCTTAATAGGCTGCATAAGGGCCCGGTCGCAAATTGCGACGGGCCTTTTTGCTTTTGATGCGCGGGCCGGCGTAGCCTGACTCCCGAATCCTGTTCTCTTCGCCCTTGACACGTGGACGGAGACCTGATAGCCTATTCTAGTTGACCTATGGAGCGCGCCGCGGGCGAATTCGCGAAGGGGGTTGGTGATTGGCCCGCAGAGGGTAGGAATTGGACAGGAAATGCAAAAAAGATGTTATTTAGACGGAACGAACCTAAGAGTCTGTTGCAACTAAAGGAGTTAGCGTTTTTTGGGGTAAAAAACGAACTGCTTTTTGAGTGCAGGAAACCCCAATCAAAGCCAAAAAATGGCCACAAATCCACGTTTTCTATAAGGTGTACCCCACGGGCGACCGCCGGTCGCCCCTACAGGGAAATGAACCGGCGTATGGACCTGGGATCTAAAAGGACTGGCATGCGGCCATTGAGGTATGGTTGTGCAGGCCTGATTCTTGCCTGCTGCTGTTTGCTTCCACTGCTCGCGGAGTCTTCTTTTGCCGCCTCCGAGCCCATTCAGTACCTGCTCGACTTGCGTGAGCCTGCCTCACACCTGGCGAAAGTGGCGATGACGGTCGCGGGGGCTTCACCTTCCACGGAACTCCAGTTCCCGGCTTGGAACAACCTTTACCAGATTCGAGACTTTGCCAGGAATATCCAGGAACTTGCTGCGGACTGTGACGGTGCGCAGGAGCAACTGACGCGCGTTGACCTTAACACCTGGAGGTCGGAGGCCAAGCCCTGCGAGAAGCTGGCGCTTCGATACGCTGTTTATGTGGCAGGATCGCCGCCCTTTTCAAGCGCGCTGGACAGCCAGCACGCCTTTCTGAACTTTGCTACGCTGCTCTTCTACCTGCCCAAGGAGCGGGGACGCGCCGCGCATGTGAAGCTCTTGATTCCCGCCGGGTGGAAAGTCGCGACCTTGCTCGAGGAAGACGGAGACGGATTCCTCGCCCCGAATTACGACCTCCTGGTGGACAGCCCGGCGGAGGCAGGGCAATTCCAGGATTACAGCTCTTCTCAGGATGGAGCAACCTATCGCGTGGTCGTTCACGCGGATGTCAAGGACTATTCTCCGGACCGCCTGCTGGCCTCGCTGCGGAAGATCACCGCCACCGAAACCGCGCTCATGCGCGACGTGCCCTTTTCTCGCTACACGTTTATCCTGCATTTCCCGCGTGAGGATGGAGGCGGCGGCATGGAGCACCGCAACGGGACCGCCATCACGGCCCGGGCCCCCCAACTTCGCGACCACTGGGAGAACCTGGAGGGTGTCGCGGCGCATGAGTTCTTCCACCTGTGGAACGTGAAGCGCATCCGGCCGCAATCGCTCGAGCCCATCGATTACGTCCACGGCAACGACACTCGCGACCTTTGGTTCTGCGAAGGCGTGACGAGCGCGTATGGCGAGCTCGCCCTGTTGCGCGCGGGACTGATCTCCCGCAAGACTTTCTACGCCCGCCTGGGGTCGGCGATTGAGACGCTTCAATCCCGGCCCGCCCGTTTCTTCCAAAGCGCGGAGGAGTCAGGGCTGGAAGCGTGGCTTGAAAGGTATAACGACTACCTGCGGCCCGAGCGAAGCATCTCGTACTACAATAAGGGCGAATTGCTGGGCTTCCTGCTCGACATTGCCATCCGCCACGCAAGCGGGAATGCCGCGGGTCTGGATGATGTGATGCGCCGCTTGAACGAAGACTTCGGCCGCCCCGGCCGCTACTATACGGATGCGGACCTGCGGCGCTTGATAGCACAGGTGGCGCCCAGGTTTTCCGGGCTGGAGACCTTCTTTGCTGATTACGTGCGGGGCACGCGGGAGCTGGACTATGATACGTATCTCGGCTACGCAGGCCTGGAGCGGGAGAGCGAAACCCGCGGCTCGGCGCGCCTGGGATTCGACGCCAGCGTGAATCCAGGGGGCGAAGTCCAAGTGGAGTCCACCGAGCCCGGCCGCGCCGCGCAACAGGCAGGCCTGGCGCAGGGTGACATCGTGCTGAAAATGAATGGCCAGGCGTTGCGTGATTCTCCTGCCAACTTGCTTTCCTTACTTAAGCCGGGGCAAGAAATCCGACTCGAGGTGCAGCGCGGCGGACGCGTTTTTGAGATTAAATACCGGCTGGAAGCCAATGAAGAGGCAACTTGCCGCGTGAAGGAAATCGCCCATCCTTCGCCTGAACAGGTCCGGGTGCGCGAAGGTTGGCTCAAGGGAGAGACCACGCGCAAGGGCGCTGACGAGCAATGATCCGAGCTTTCCTGGTAGTCGTCGTCACTTTCGCTTACGTCTTGATCCTGGGACCGCTAGTGCTGATTTATGCTGCGATCAGCGGGAATTCCGATCCCGTTTACAGGATCGGAACGCTGGGCGCAAGAATGGCCTTGTGGCTGGCGGGAGCGCGCCTTGAAATCCATGGACTCGACCAGATTCCCCGCGACCGGCCCGTTGTCTTCATGGCCAACCACCAGAGCAACTGTGACCCTCCCGCGCTGCTTGCCGTCTTGCCGCCGGTGCTCGTGCTGGTAAAGAAGGAGTTCTTCCGCGTGCCCATTGTTGGGAGAGGCATGGTGGTGTGCGGGTTTATCCCCGTCGATCGCCGCAACCGGGAACAAGCGCTCGAGGCCGTCGAAAAAGGCGTGCAGGCACTGAAGGCTGGAAAGTCATTCCTTGTTTATCCCGAGGGCACTCGCAGCCCCGATGGCAGGCTTCAGCGCTTCAAGAAAGGCGTCTTTGTTATGGCAATCAAAGCGGGCGCTCCCATTGTTCCGATCTCGGTCTCGGGTAGCAACAAGATCATGCCCAAAGGAAAGTTCGTGATACGGCCGGGACGTGTCCGGACCACCTTCCACGAACCTGTCGCCACGGAAGGCTCTGCTAACGAGGACCGCCAATTGATCATTGACCGTGTCCGCCAGGCCATCCTGGCAGGCCTTGAGAAGGATGAATGGCCGGTAGAGCAGTGACGAGTGACAAGTGACGAGCGGAATTGTTATTAGTGAATAGTGAATTACGGACGCGAGTTTGCTTTGCGCGCCGCGCCTGGGGCCTCTCACTGCCAGGCTTCCTCGGTTCACAATTCATGATTTACTATTCACCATTCATAATTGGCCCAGCCCCTCGCCCCCACTTTTCTGCTTTCCGTCCACTGCCTACTGCCTAGCCAAAAATATTTGAAATTTATCAAGTCGACAGTCCACAGTTAACAGTCGAGAGTCGGAGTTGATTCCATCGGTCATCTGTCCGATCATCTTGTTTTGCCAAAGCAAG
>Ga0181536_10006412_pt1 | contig 11797 bp, 9 predicted proteins | sample PEATcosm2014_Bin_41_FD_121105 | JGI IMG/M metagenome (GOLD analysis project Ga0181536, IMG submission 121105) | Peatland microbial communities from MTU Mesocosm Facility, Houghton, MI, USA - PEATcosm2014_Bin17_60_metaG | ecosystem: Environmental > Terrestrial > Soil > Wetlands > Peat | place...
ATGTATACCGCGCTGAACCAGTACCACGTGGTGATGGAGGCGGCGCCGCAGTTCTGGCAGGATCCTCAATTCCTTCGCCAGGTGTATGTGAGCGCGCCCGGCGGCCAGCAGGTCCCGTTGAGCGCTCTGGCCTCGTATGAGCCGGAGACCGCTCCGTTGACGATCAGTCACCAGGGTCTTTTCCCCGCCGTGACGATCTCTTTCAACCTTGCGACGAACGCTTCACTCGGCGACGCCGTGAACGAAATCCAGGCGGCTGCTCTGACGATCGGCCTTCCCAAAACGATCCACACGTTATTCGCGGGAACGGCACAGGCGTATCAGGATTCTCTCGGAAGCGAGCCGTTGTTAATTGCCGCTGCGGTGATCACGGTTTATCTGGTACTCGGCGTTCTGTATGAGAGCTTGGTTCACCCGGTCACGATCCTTTCCACCATTCCATCGGCCGGCGTGGGCGGGTTGCTGGCACTTTACTTTACGCATACGGATCTGACCATCATCGGGATCATCGGCATCATTCTGTTGATCGGGATCGTCAAGAAGAACGCCATCATGATGATCGATTTCGCGCTCGAAGCCGCGCGGGAAGAAGGCAAGAATTCGCGGGATTCGATCCACCAGGCGTGCATGTTGCGCTTGCGTCCGATCCTTATGACCACGATGGCGGCGATGCTCGGCGCTGTGCCGCTCGCGCTGGGAACTGGTACCGGCTCCGAGTTGCGGCGGCCGCTGGGGATCACGATTATCGGCGGACTGATCGTAAGTCAGATGCTGACGTTATATACGACGCCGGTGGTCTATCTGTATTTCGACCGGCTCCATCATTGGTGGAGGCGAAACGAACCCGCGGACTAACCGCTCCCTTACGGTCACGGCTCGGTAATGCGATGATCCTGCTGAGCCGTGACCTTAAGGGAACGGTTCGTCAGGGCTTGCTAAGCCAGAACAGCACTGCGGATCGCCGACGCAAGCGCGCGGGTTTCAGTCTCATCACCGAGCAGCGCGCGGTGGGGGATCCAGAAGGCGTCCGTGATGCGCTCTTCCGCATTCGGACAGGGCATCACGTGGCAGTTGTGGCGTTCGCGGTACAGCGGATTGTTATAGAGCGTGTGCGGATAAAAAGGCGTACAGGGGAATCCCGCGGCCGTAATACTGCGGTGAAATGTGGCGCGATCTCCGTCCACCCAGCCCAGCAGCAGGTAATTGGAATGCACGCGCGCAGCGTCCGGCACGCGCTGGAAGTGGAGTCCGGGTAAATCCGCCAGTGCTTCGCGAATGGAGGCTACGTTCCGCATACGCAGTCGGTTCTGCTCCGGCAGGCGTTCGAGTTGGGCGATCAGGACTGCGCATTGGAACGCTGTGATGCGGTAATTCGATCCAAGCGAGTAGTGATAGAACCAGCCTTCGCCTTTGCGGCGTCCGATGTCGAGAATCTCGCGCGCGCGGTCGAGGAGAGCTTCGTCGTTCGAGAGAAGAATGCCGCCTTCGCCGGCCGTCATCGCTTTGCCGTTCTGAAAACTGAAGGAACTCATCACGCTGATGCTGCCCGCGCGTGCGCCGTTCCACTCCGAGCCGTGTGCGTGCGCCGCGTCTTCGATGAGGGGAAGGCCCCGTTCGCCAGCGATGTGTCGAAGGGCATCCACGTCGGCCATGGGGCCGCCGAAGTGGACGGGAATAATGGCGCGCGTCTTCGGGCCGATGGCTTCACGCACGCAATGCGGGTCGATGTTAAAAGTATCCGGCTCGATATCGACGAAGACGGGCGTAGCGCGCACACGCGAGACTGCGGTGGCGGTCGCGATGAAGGAGATCGCGGGGATGATAACCTCGTCGCCCTCGCCGATGCCGAGGGCTTCGAGCGCCATCTCGAGGGTGACCGTGCCGTTCATGGCGGCGAGTCCGTGAGCGCAGTGCTGAAACGCGGCGAACTCGCGTTCGAAGCGCGCGACCATCGGATTGTATCCGCCCCATTGCGAGCTGGCGAGAACTTCTTCGATCAGCTCGCGCTCGCGCGCCCCTGAAAACGGCCAGTTTGGAACTCCCATATCGTTAGAATAAGGGACGTGAGTGTATACGATGAGCGTCGCGAGGAACTCGAGAAGCACGAGTTCATGATGGGCGTGCCGCGGGGACGGCTGGCGGTGGCGCTCGACGTTCTCACGGACGCGCTGGTGCTGGCAGGGCAGCACGGGGTTTATTGCCGGAGCGCGCGCCAGCCAGGGATGCCCGCAATGGATATTCAGCTCATTACGAAGTCGATTGCCGATGCAAAGGAATTGATCGGCGGCGTGATGACTGAGCTGAAGGCGGCGCGGGTTTAGGCGCGTGCTGAGGGGCGCTGGGTCAATTGCGTCCCGCTGCTCCCCAATTTCGTCCCGTCAGGATACGCTCCTCAACATCCTGACAGGCATGAACGCTGCGGATATCAAGGTTTCTCAGATCGCCGGAAAGTGGTCCTACGTGTTCGTATGACTCCCCGTCCCAAATCCGCCAGTCGGTGTGGGTACCCTTTGAAAAGGAGGACGAGAGGGAGCAACGGAACTTTGGAAACTCGAAGTCATCCGGCGGAAAATTGCCGATCTTTTTCCATCTGCCAGACCTTACGGGAGGATTGAGCCCGACAAAAATGGGGGGAAACAGCAGCTTAGCCTTCTTTAGCGCAATAGCTTCGACCGTTGGCGTCTGCGAACGAACGTCAAACACCCGAATCAGCGTGCCGACTTTGGGATGAAAAAAAGCGTACTGCGCGAAAGCAAATGTTCCGTCCGCCAAGGGAATACTGAAGTAATCCCCAATATCAAGAAGTATTCTAAGCGGTGCCAGGCACGTAAATTGGGACCGACGTATTTCTATTTAGGCAAGCAACGCGCGACGGACGGCATCCGGTTCACGAGCGATAACGGTCAGGAAGGCTCGTGCGGGGCCGGTGGGAACTCGCCGGCCGTGCTCCCAATGTTCCAGAGTCCGTTTGCTCAATCCGAATAACTTGGCGAACTCGCTTTGAGACAGGGAAATCCTCTCCCTGATCGCCTTGACATCGATATTCTCGGGAACGTGGACCTCGCAGCCGTGATCCTTCCTTCCCTCGGCGAAAGCCAGCGCTTGCCTGGCGCTCTGGATCATTCGTTCCCCCGCGGTTGGCTTCTTCTTCATCTCGACTTCCTTGTAGGCTTTGACCATATCCGCCAGGATCGACTTCAGAACGCGGCGTTCTTTCGACGTCAGATCGGTCTTCTCGTTCTTGGCGAACACGTTGAGCAGAAAAACCGGAATGTCCGTTCCGGAAAAGAACGTGATTACGCGATAGCCGCCACTCTTTCCTTTGCCCTTTCCGGCGAATCGTACTTTGCGGGCGCCGCCGGTTCCTTCGATCACCTCACCAGCTGCCGGGTTGGCGGCAATCCATGTCACAATCGCGAGGCGCTCCGCGTCCGGCAGCCCCAGTGCCCGCGCATCCGCTGAGGAATGCGGGCGTCTCCACGACGGTCTGCAAAACCTCAGTATACTCCAATGGAGTATAAACTCACAACGCCCGTACGAACGGGTTATGGCGCTTTTCCTGGCGAATCGACGTGAGGCCGCCGTGTCCAGGAATCACGACCGTTTCTTCGGGGAGCGTGTAGAGTTTGCCCCGGATTGAACGCGTGATCTGGGCCGTATTGCCTCCAGGAAGGTCCGTCCGTCCAATGCTGCCCTCGAAAAGTGTGTCGCCGGCGATCACCTTACTTTCCAGTGGCATATACAAAGAGATGCTGCCGGGCGTATGGCCCGGCGTGTGGAGCACGTGCGCTTCGATCGACCCCGCGCGAATCACGTCCCCTTCATGCGCGGGCTTGTCGATGCCGGGATCTTCCGGCGTTTCCACGCCCAGCCATCCAGCCTGGACGTCGAGGCGGTCACTGAGCGGCTTGTCGTCCTCATGCATGTAGACCGGCGCTCCTGTATGGGCGCGCAGCTTTGCCGCGCCGCCGATGTGGTCGATGTGCGCGTGCGTGATCACGATCATTTTCACGGTGAGTTTGTGGCGCTTGATGATGTCGATGATGTCGGCGATGTCGTCGCCCGGATCGATGACAATCGCTTCGTGCGTGGTCTCATCTCCGAGGATGGAACAGTTGCAGCCCAGCGCTCCGACGGGCAGTATTTCGTGGATCATTCGCTCCCTATCCGATAATCGCTTATATGACGCCCGGATACGAAGCCCTGACGAACGGAGCGGCGCTGCTCGACCTTTCGAGCCGCGGGAGAATTCGCGTAACTGGCGAAGACCGCGCGCGCCTGCTGCACGCTATGACCACCAATCACGTGCAGCAGATGAAGCCGGGCGACGGCCTCTACGTGTTCTTTCTGAACGCGCAGGGGCGCATTCTCGCCGACGCATATGTGCTCTGCTTCGAGGATCACTTTCTGCTCGACACGGAACCGGAGACGCGCCGCACGCTGTACGAACACATTGACCACTACGTCATTGCCGACGACGTCACGCTCGATGACGTAACGGAACAGACGTTCTGCTTTGGCCTGGAAGGACCGAAAGCGGCGGAGACCGCGGCGCGGGCCGGCGTACCGTCTCCGCACCATCGCTATTCACACGCGCGCTGGGGCGACTTCACGGTGGCCACGATCTCCTGGACCGGCGCGCACGGTGTCCGGCTCTGCGGCTCTCTCGAAAGCAAGAGCGACGCCGCATCGACGCTGGAAGGCGCGGGCGCCATCGCCGCTGCGCCGGAAGACGCCGAGATGGTTCGGGTGGAGAACTTCAAGCCGCGGTACGGCTGCGACATCACGGAGCACTATCTGCCCCAGGAAACACAGCAGACGCACGCGCTTCATTTTCAGAAAGGCTGTTACCTCGGACAGGAAATCGTCGAGCGCATTCGTTCGCGCGGACACGTCAATCGCCTGTTGATGGGATTTCGTATGGAATCGGCGACAGCCCCGCAACCTGGCACGAAGATGCTGGTGGAAGGGCAGGGCGCGGGCGAGGTGACATCGGCGGCCGCGGTGAACGGCGTGGTGTTCGGGCTGGCGTATGTGCGCGTGCCGGGAGCTCGATCGGGCGCTCTGGCGGAAATCGACGGCCATGCGGTGGAGTTGTTCGCGCCCCACGCCGGGTAGGGACGGCATAATCGGACTATGGCAACCCGTATCGTTCAGGTCGACGCGTTTACCGCGCAACCATTCTCCGGGAACCCGGCGGCAGTCTGCGTTCTGCCGGCGCCCCGCGACGACGCGTGGATGCGCCATGTCGCACGGGAAATGAATCTCTCGGAGACCGCGTTTTTGCATCCGGTCTCTACTCCGGAAGGCGACGGCTACAGCCTGCGCTGGCTGACACCGACGGTCGAGGTGGACCTTTGCGGCCACGCCACTCTCGCCGGCGCGCACGTCCTCTGGGAAGATGGCTACCTTCCGCCGGATGCGCCCGCGCGCTTTCACACCCGCAGCGGCCTGCTGACCTGCGAGCTTCAGGGCGACTGGATTGAGATGGACTTCCCCGCCAAGGTTTCGGAGGCCGCCGAAGCTCCGCCGCAACTTGGTCAGGCGCTGGGCGCCGAATTGAAGTACACGGGCAAGAACCAGTTCGACTACCTCGTCGAAGTGGCGGACGAGGCCACGCTTCGTTCTCTCAATCCGAACCACTATCTGCTGCGCCAGCTGCCAGTGCGCGGCGTCATCGTGACGGCTCGCGGCGCCACCTACGATTTCGTGTCGCGCTTCTTCGCGCCTGGCTCGGGTATCGACGAAGACCCGGTCACCGGATCCGCGCACACCGCGCTGGCTCCCTTCTGGGCTGCCCGGCTCGGCAAAAGCCAAATGACGGGTTACCAGGCTTCCGCGCGCGGCGGCGTGGTGCGAGTGCGGATAGAGGGCGACCGTGTCTTTCTCGCGGGACAGGCGGTGATCGTCCTGCGGGGAGAACTGCTGGCGTAAGCTGGGCAGTGCAGGTTCCATGAAGTTCAGACTTCCCGCCGAGACTTACGACAGTGAGCCGCCGCCGATTCTCGGCAGCTGGCGGAACATGTATCTCGTGGTCCTGGGCTGGCTCGCGTTCGTGATCGGTGTCTGCTACGCCTTCACGCGCTACTTCGCATGACAACACTTGACTGGATCGTGATGATCGCGACCATGATCGCGATTCCGGGCTTCGGCCTCTGGCGCGGGCGCGGCGGCAAGACGACCAGCCACTACCTGCTCGCCGGAAAGACGATGCCGTGGTATGCCATGGGCCTCTCGATCATGGCGACGCAGGCGAGCGCCATCACGTTCATCGCCACGCCGGGGCAGGCATATGTGGACGGCATGCGCTTCGTGCAGTTTTACTTCGGCCTGCCGATCGCGATGGTCCTCCTCTCCATGACCGCGGTGCCCATCTTTCACCGCGCTGGTGTTTATACGGCTTACGAATATCTCGAACGCCGGTTCGATGCAAAAACGCGCGCGCTGGCGGGGATTGTGTTTCTGATTCAGCGCGGCATGGCGGTGGGACTCGCGCTCTATGCGCCCGCCATCGTCATGACCGTTATCTTCGGATGGCCGGACCGTTTGACCACGCTGATCATCGGTATCGTCTGCGTGCTTTACACGACGATGGGAGGGATTCCGGCGGTCACGTGGACCGACGTGCTGCAGATGTGCATCATCTTCGCCGGCCTGATCCTCGCGCTTATCACGGTTATTTCGCTGATGCCACATGGTGTGAGCTTCACCGACGCCGTCTACCTGGCCGGGGCCGTGGGCAAACTGAACGCGGTAGATACGAAGCTCGACTGGGATAACCGCTACAACCTCTGGAGCGGGCTTCTCGGCAGCACGTTTCTCATGCTGGGATATTTCGGCTGCGATCAGTCGCAGGTACAGCGGTATCTGACCGGAAAATCGGTCGCGCAGAGCAAACTCAGCATTATGTTCAACGCGATCGCCAAGGTGCCCATGCAGTTCTTCATTCTTTTCGTGGGCGCGATGGTGTTTGTGTTCTATCTGTTCGCGCAGCCGCCGATGTTGTTTCAGCAGACGGCGATGAAGACGATCGCGACGCAGCCTGCTTATTCTTCCGTACAGAACAAATATAACGACGCGTGGTCGAAACGCGAGCGAGCCGCCCGGGCACTGAACGCCGCCCGGCAGCGCGACGATAAAGCAGCGCTCAACGCTTCGATCGCAGACTTCCGCACCGCCCAGCGGGAAATTGAGGGAGCGCGCCAGTCGGGCATTCAGCTCTACGAAAAATCGGCTCATGAATCGGGATTCAACGACACGAACTACATCTTTCTGACATTCGTTACGCGTTACTTTCCCGCCGGCGTGATTGGACTTGTGATCGCCGTGATTATGAATGCCGCGATGTCCTCCAGCTCCGGGGAGTTAAACTCGCTCGCCGCAGTCAGTGTGATGGATCTGTACCGCCGTCTTTTCCGGCCCGATGAAACGGACCGGCACTACCTGATTGTGTCGCGAGTTTGCACGGCCATCTGGGGCACATGGGCCGTCGTATTCGCGCAATACGCGAAGAATCTCGGCTCTCTGGTGGAAGCGATCAATCAGGTCGGATCTTATTTCTATCCCGTGTTGCTGGGTGTTTTTATTCTGGCGTTCTTCTTCCCGCGAGTGCGGGGTTCGGCAGCGTTCTGGTCCATGCTGACAGGAGAAGCGGTGATCGTGGCCTGCTCGCTCTTCACGCATATCGCGTTCCTCTGGTACAACGTGATTGGCGCGCTGGCGGTGGTGATCGCGGGATGGCTTTTTTCGATCGTGGCCGGCGAGCCGCCGTCCCACGTGCTGCACGTTCCCGGCGTTTCCCCGCGGACCGATACCGGTGCAGTCTGACGATACGGCTGGCCCGTGCCGCGTGCAGGAGAACAGAGCTGACGCGGAACCGATGTTCCGGCAATCGGGATTAGACTGCCGGCGCGCGGCATTTTTTAAAACATCCCCTTGACACCGACTTACGACTTCGATAATATTCTGCTCAATTTAAATCCTGCGGGATTGCCTGGGCAACAGGCTCTCTGGATTTAGTGAGGTTGGAATTCAGAATTAAGGGGTAATGGAATGAAGTGCAGAAGTCTGCCACGCGTGTGGATGGCGATTGTCCTTCCACTGTTATTCGTGCCGTCGTTACTTGCTCAGACGGCCGCCACCGGAGCACTTACAGGGACCGTCACCGATGCTTCGGGTGGCGTCATTCCAAATGCAACTGTCACACTCACCAGCCTCGATACCGGCCAGGTCCGCACGGCCAACACAGACGCCGCCGGCACCTACCGGTTCGTGTTGTTGAATCCAGGCACTTTTAAGGTTTCGTTTGCCGCCCCCGGGTTCAAGACCGATGAGGTTCCGTCGGTGACAGTCAACGTGACGGAAACCCCGACGCTGAACCGCAGCCTCCAAGTGGGCGGCCAGGCGGAACAGGTCACCGTCTCGGAGAACGTTGAAGCGATTCAGACCGCGAGTTCTGCGATGGGAACGGTCGTCGAATCGAAGGCCGTGACGGATCTGCCGCTGACGACGCGTAACTACACCAACCTGCTGGGTCTGTCGGCGGGCGCGAACGCCAACGTTCCGAACGCGACGGCGCTCGGTCGCGGCACGATGGAAATCGCCGTCAACGGGGCATCGACGGCGCAAAACACGTATCTGATGGACGGCGTCTCGATCGTCAATGTGGCGTCGAGCGGCGTCGATACCGAAGGCGGCACCTACGCCACATTCGGCATTCCGAATCCGGATTCGCTGGCCGAATTCAAGATTCAGACTTCGCTCTACGATGCCGGCTACGGCCGCAATCCAGGTGCGAACGTCAACGTCATCACCAAGTCGGGCACGAACGAGTTTCACGGCACGGCGTTTGAATTTTTCCGCAACACCGTGCTCAACGCCAACGACTTCTTCCGCAATCGCAACTGCGGTGTCAGCGCTTCCAGCCTTGCTCTCTGCCAGGGGGCCGGAGGCGTCAAGCAGGTGCTCAATCAGAATCAGTTCGGCGGCGTCATCGGCGGACCGATCAAGAAAGATAAAATCTTCTTCTTCAGCTCGTACCAGCAGACCTGGCAGAAAAACGGAATTGCATCGCAGGGCAACATCAGCACCAATCTGCCGGCGCTGCCGCTGGGCGACCGCACTACCGCGGCCTGGCAAGCGGCGCTGGGCGCTCAATTCTGCCCGGCGAACCATCCCGGCAGCACGGCATTTACCACGGCCGCGGCGGGCGCTGCCTCCACTCAGGTCGCCTGCGACGGTTCGAATATCAACCCGATCGCCCTGAAGTTGCTGGCAGTCCAGAACGCCGCCGGCAGTGTGGACGGACCATACGCCATGCCGGGCAACCCTGCCGGAGCGGTTGCAGGGGCCGCGCCGCTGGCCGTCACCTACAGCCTCCCGGCGTACGACAGGGAATACCAGGGATTGGCCAATTTCGATTGGCTCATCAATTCGAAAAATACCCTTACGGAAAAATACTTCCAATCCTCAGAGCCGCAGCTCGCAACCGTCACCGGCCTGCCCGGTATCTCGGTCCTCGACCCGTTCGGGTACAACGACGGGGTGATCAAGCTCACCACCATCATCAGTTCGAGCGTGGTCAATGAGCTGCGCGGATCGCTCCAGCACACCTCAACCCTGCCTTACGAATCAGGCGTTCCGGCAGGCAGCTATGCCTCCAGCATTTACGGGTCGCCGCAGGGCTGCAATCTGCTCGGCTGCGCTCTGCCCTACAGTCCTATCGTTAACCTCACGGGTGCGGGTTACTATACCGCATTTGGCAGCGATGCTTCCGACGAAACCGTTACCAACGTTCAGTACCAGATGGCCGATCAGGTCTCCTGGACACACGGCAAGCATTCGGTCCGCATCGGCGCGGAGTTTGAGCGCCTCAAATGGAACTGGATATATAAAGGCCTGTCGCGCGGCACCATGACGTTTCAGTCGTTCGACGACTTCCTGATTGGGCTGCCCGGCAACTGCGGAGCGGCCAGCGCGACCTGCAACGGTGGCACCGCCAGCAACATCCTGAACACGACCAATTTCGACGTGGTCAGTGGTCCGGAGGGCATCGCGCACGCCTACCTGATGAGGAATGCCAACTCCTTCGCACAGGACGACATCAAAGTGAATCAGCGTCTAACGGTCAATCTGGGCCTGCGCTGGGAATTCGACGGATCGGTGGGCGATAAGTACGGCAACGTGACCAATTTCTGGCCCTTCCTCGCTCAGAACGCCGGGGCGCCCAGCACCAGCCAGACCCCGACGCCGGGCCAGTATCTGGTTCCCACGGGCGGCAGCTACGCCGGGTGGGTCATCCCCACCAACTATTCGATCTCGACCTGGGGCACGCCGCCTGCGGGCGTGCTTTCGACTGGCCATAACATTCCGATCCAGGGCGGGACGCCGCTGACAAACTTCGCTCCGCGTCTGGGTTTTGCTTACCAGCCGACGGGCAATAACAAGCTGGTCGTGCGCGGCGGCGCCGGTTTCTTCTATGACCGCGTCCCGGGCAATACTATCATTCACGCGGTGGAGCAGAGCCCGCCCTATTCGATCACTCTCGATCAGTCGGGTCCCGGCCAGTCGTTCTCCTCGGAGCAGGCGCCGTTCCAGAACATTCCGCTGGGGACCTTCCCGGTTCGCTGGGTGAACTTCTCACAGACGAACCCCTACGATCAGTCGTCGTCGGTCACGGTGACTTCGCAGTTTCCGAAATACGTCACCCCGCTAGTCTATTCCTGGAATCTGAACGTCCAGTATGAGATCGCGCCGACCTACGTTCTTGAAGTGGGCTATGTCGGCTCGCGCGGCATCCATCAGGCATTCTGCTCGCTGTGCCAGATCAACGAAGCGCTGCTGGCCACGCCGACCAATCCCATAAACGGTCTGACTACCAGCACCACAACCAACACGCTTCTGCGCGTGCCAATTCTGGGCCTCGGACCGACGGGCGGTCAGTATGCCGAGACCAACGGCGACTACAAGTCCAGCAGCCTGCAGGTGACGCTGCGCAAATCGTTGTCGCACGGCCTGAACCTACAGGCGGCTTATACCTGGGTCCGCGCGTTCGCCGCTCAGGACAACAGCGGCGATCCCAACAATCAGGAGCAACAGTACGGGCTCAATCCCTCGTATCGTCCGCAGCGCGTGACCATCCAGTACAGCTACAACATTCCGGGCGCGAATTTCAAAGGCGCGGCCGGGAAGCTTCTGGGCGGCTGGGCGCTCTCGGGCGTCACCACCATTCAGGACGGCGATGCGCTGACCTGCACGGATAACCGCGGCGGCTCGATCTTCGGGCAGAACGGCGGCGGCGCGCTTTCCCGCTGCCAGATGGCTACGGGGGCCACTTATGGCCAGATCACCAGCCCCGGCGGAGACGAAGCCCGTCTGGGCGGCGCGAGCGGCGGCTGCGGCTGGTTCGCGTGCAGCACGCCGGCGGCTGGCGGCACCGCGATCACGGCGACCGGATTCTCCGCTTTCACCACCATCCCCAACGTTGCGGGAACCAACGGAACCGGCTGGGGCAGCAGCGGTCTCGGCACCTTCCTTGGACCTGGTCAGTTCAACTTCGACATGACCCTGGCCAAGGTCACGCGGGTAGGTGGAATTCACGAGAACGCGACCCTGCAGTTCCGGGTCGAGTTCTACAACATGTTCAACCATCCGCAGTTCAGCAATCCAACCCTGACGTACAACGCGAGCACGTTTGGCCAGGTCACCTCGTCGGCGGTTAACCCGCGTCTGGTGCAGCTGGCTTTGAAGTACGTGTTTTAAACTCCGGGAAGTTCCGGATACCTTCGGCCCCGCGGCG
>Ga0181536_10006415_pt1 | contig 11795 bp, 5 predicted proteins | sample PEATcosm2014_Bin_41_FD_121105 | JGI IMG/M metagenome (GOLD analysis project Ga0181536, IMG submission 121105) | Peatland microbial communities from MTU Mesocosm Facility, Houghton, MI, USA - PEATcosm2014_Bin17_60_metaG | ecosystem: Environmental > Terrestrial > Soil > Wetlands > Peat | place...
CCGATGCCCCAGCACCAGGGCCTCGAAGTCGTCAGGCGGCGCAACCTCACCCTGCTCCTTCTCCACCAGCTTCTCCACCTGCTTTGCCGTCACCTTGCCCCCGTGCGCCCCCTTCACCGCCTGTTTCCAGACCTTCACTTGTTGCTCTGGCTCGAGCCTCGTCAGCGGTCGCGCCACACTCTCCGACGCAGGCAGCACCACGGGCTTTGATGGCGTGGTCCCCCCTTCCGGCCATTGCGGAACAATTGTTCCACTTTCTCCGCCACCCTCCCCAAGCAGATTCCTGACCACCCCGCTCGCATCCGAAAGCTGCCGCGCCCGCCGCCCGCTCATCGACAACTCCGCCGCGCAAAACTCCTCGAACGTCGGATAATGCGCCCGGTAAAGCCTCTCGTCCCGGATCGTCTTCAGCGCCTCCGCTACCTCCCACACCGTCTTCATCCCCCCTTTGACCACCTTTTTCAGCCGAGCGAACTTCCGCGTCTCGCTAATCGACAGCTCCGCCTCGCCCTGGACCACCACCGCCATTTTGCTCATTTCGTCAGCCATCATAGCAGTTGAATGTCCGCCAAATGCGCTGGAGATCAACCTTGGAGTTAATCCGTCACCCTGAAATCATACCGGCAGCGAGGGGATGGCAGCAGCAGGGGCGACGACGGCTCGAAATCCATCGCCGCTTCCAGCCCATTCGGAACAATTGTTCCACTTTCCCGGGAACCCTTGGCGTCTCCTGGTCTTCGTCGATCAGTTGAACCTGGAGCCTGGGCCGATGGATTTCACCGGGGTTTGGTTGGCGAGAACCGGGATTGATTGAGGGGGGAATCTGAATTTTGGGGGACATCTGCCTTCGGCAGCCTTTGATAATCAACGACTTGCACTGACCAGTGCGTCAACTGGAGCGTGCCGCCACCGAAACCGATTTCGGAATATCCCGTGCGAACTCGAACATATCCCTTAAGTATTGTGCCGAACAGTCGTTACCAAGCCGCAGGTGATCGATGTGGCGCAGTCTTGCGTCAGTCATGGAAATGCGCATTTACCTAAGGCGCCGCAACATGGACTGTCATTGATCAACTTGCGGGTATCGAGACCAGCGATGGGTCTTGAGGGTTTCCTGGTTTCATGACGGTCGGGTCGGCTGGTCGGTTATTTATGAAACTGCCACTGGGAATTGCGGGATCGGTTTCAGGCGAGCATGAGTTGACTGCTCACCACTGGGAAGTTTATACCAATGTGCGCCGCTTCTGGGGCCGATGCTGCTGCTCAATACAAGTTAGGTTCCTGTTATTACCATGACTGATCCCGTTCACTCCACAGGATCAAAAGGACAGGGACGAACCCCAACAAGTCGCCTCGGAGTTTGATTTCTAGGAACCAAATGCGGCCGAGAAGCCATCAAATGGATGTGGAATGTTCCCTTACTTTCGGACTTTAAGCGCCTACAACCGCTTACGAACGTCGGAAGGCGCCCATCGTAAATATGGAATTCCGTTTCTTGTGCCCGTTTTGTGACCAGAAGCTGAAAGCGGACGACACCGCTGTGGGCAAAGCGGTGGATTGCCTATATTGTCGAAAGGAGTTCATCGTTCCAGCGCCAGTTGCCGACGGCCCTGACTCTGTGACGCCACCACCGCTCCTGTCCCCTTTGCCGGATAATCATCAGGCGCCGCAGATGCCGTACTCTGTCCCAGAGGCCAGTTCAGAAGGCGAGCACACGTGCCCAGTATGCTGGCTGCGTTTCGATACTAGCGCTATCATGCACATAGCGGTACACGATTCACTGCGCGGTGATCCGGTTCTAGGCGAAGATGCCCAGCAGCGATTCCTCGCCACCCGGTTTAACAATGCCGATCAGGGTCTGGATGCCATGGGCTTGCCCTGCTCGGACATTGCGTGCCCGCACTGCCGGCGGAAGCTGCCACCCGGCTTCCTGGAAATGGCGCACCACATAATTTCGGTCGTGGGCGATGCCAGTGCGGGGAAGTCTTATTACCTGAGCGTGCTGACCAAAGTTCTCCCGGCCACCCTATTTCGCCAGTTTGGGATTGTCTTCCATGACAGCGACCCGACTGGCAATGCACCCGTCAATGACATGCGAAAGGCTCTGTTTGGCGCTCAAAATCCCACTCAGGCAAAGCTTGCAAAGACAGTGCTCGAAGGCGCCATGTACGAACGGTTACCAAGGCAGGGTCGCACTGTGGCGCTGCCGAGGCCGTTCGTTTACACACTCACTTCGAGAGAAAAAGCACAAGAGCAGTGCGCCCTGATTTTTTATGACAACGCCGGCGAGCACTTTCAGCCGGGCATAAAAATAACGGAGCAACCCGGCGCTCAGCATGTCGCGAGCGCCGGTGGGATTGTTTTTCTTTTCGACCCTTTCAACAGCCCGGAGTTCAGGCGGCGCATTCGCGAGGCGAAGGACCCGCAACTGGAAAAGCCAATCGTCGATCAGCAGGATATAATCCTCGCCGAAATGCGCGCGCGCATCACTTCACTACGCAACCTCCGTGCCAGCGAGAGGATCCATACTCCGCTGGCTTTCGTGGTCGGCAAGTGTGATGCCTGGCTGCACGTGCTCAACGGCTCTCCGCTGCTAAACCCAATTCAGGAGGAACGACTGGACATGGCTGCGATCACAGCCAATTCGGAACGCATTCGTTCGATAATGCACGAGCTATGTCCTGCGGTGTTGGCCAACGCGGAAGCCCTCAGCGAGAATATTGAGTTTTTCGCCACCAGCTCTTTTGGGCACACGCCCATCAAGATTGGCCCCGGCGAATACGTGCCAGACCCCGCCAGGCTTGAGCCATTTTTCGTTGAGGTACCGTTGCTGTGGATTCTGTCCAAAGTCAATCCCGGCTTCCTAACTCCACACCCAATGGCTGCCAGGTCCAGTCCCTGAGCTTTTCCTTTTATCGAAACGTAACAATGCCGCAACAACTTATCTACACCAGCGCGCCGCGAGGTCTGGTTGCCGGCCGTTCAGGCTACTGCACCGTGGTCCGGAGCGCGGCCATGCGCGAACCCGTGGTGTTGCGTCTGGAGCAATTGAGCTACTACCACCACCTGTCCCTCGCCGGGGGTCGTGATCGGCCTATCTCTGCGTATCGTCTCGTGGATATTCGGGGCAGCCGATTCCAAGTGCTCAGCCGAATTCAAGACACAGGCCTGGATTTTACCGGGCGTACAAATTTCATCGCCCACCATCTCGTGTTTGCACCGGATGAAGCTACCCAAATGCCCACCCCGGCCATGATCTTCCGCAGGTGGGGTGGTTGGGTCACCACCTGGAACGGCGAGCCGCAGCTTCTAAGCACGGAGGAATGGTCGGGGTTAACTACGCTCCTCGGTACCAAATGTCTCCCGGCAACGACGTGGGCTGCCCTAACGGGCGAAGCTGCCAATGGCTACGGATTGCTGGAGGTTAAACCAGGCGTCTCGTTCTGCCCGGAGGCCACACCGGAGGACACCTTGCTTGATCTTCTCGCTGAAAGCACCGAACTGCTCGAGGCCCGCGACACCCGGAGGGATGCGCGCGTCAGTGCGTGGCAATGGACTTTCACGACCTCCTGCCAGGAGCAGGATTATCCAGGCGAGTTCCGCTGGCGCTTTGTTTATCGAGACAACCCGGCTTTCGCCAAACTTTCGGGGAATGCCTGCGTTTCTCTGCCGTCGGTTCGAGTTTTCAACTGCAACGAGGAGGAGAGAGCGTTCGCGCAAAAAGGTTGGCAGCCAGCGCAGCGGGTTCGCGTCGCGCCGATTTCTCATCCGCCGATCCAGGAGGGCGAAAAGGGTGTTTTTCAGGCTACGGCGGACGGCACTCCGTCCCCCGTCTACCAATGGTACGAGATTGAAGTTGGCACCCGCAGACCGAAGCTGCTCAAAGGTGAAAGCAGCCCCAAACTGGTGGTGCGTCCCCACCGTGGTGTAACGCGATACAGGGTCGAGGCGTACAACCGCGCCAATGAGGGCAAGCCGGCGTTCCATGACGTTAGCATCGAGGTGCGGCCCGCTTGCAGTGCCGGATGGGGCAAGCCATCTCGACCGACTACCGCGCCCAAGCGCAATGCGGGGCTCGTCACAATTGATGATGGCGAAGAAAAGGAGAGGGAAAAGCGGCGCAATGTCCAGCAGGCAGAAGTAATCGGAAAGGTTTATCCAAAGCAACAAGAGCAACGCCGCATCTTCAGGTGGATTGTGATACCTACGGCAATTCTTGGCATTTTTACTGTTACCCTCGTCGCTTGGACGCACGGTTGGTTTGCTAAGCGACAAAACGTAGCGAACACCACCTTACTCCAAAAGAGTGGGCTACCGACCAATCCTGCCCAAACTGATGCCAACTTTCCGGAAAACAATGCTCTTCGCCAAATGTCTCCCGTTTCCCAGGACCCCGCAGACCAAGACAGTACCAAACCTTCCTCATCAGGGCCGAAACCTTCTTCAACCTGTGCGCAAGCCGTAAACGGAAAACAGGAACTTGGCACGAGGGACAGGGACGATTGGGACGAACACAAGATCGGAGCAGCACACATTTCGTTTTCGAAGACGAACGACACATTCACTTTAATTGGATCCGGATCAAATATCTTCACCAATTCGGACAATTGCTCCTTTCTGAGCCGCCACGCCTCACAGTCAGTCATGCTCTCGGCTCGACTAAATACACTCACACCTGCGTCAGGACGTCGGTGCGGCCTCATGATGCGTGCTTCCGATCAAGCAGATGCCCCGTTCGTCTTTTTCGGGCTGGACCCCTCCACGAAGCTGTATTGGATTAGACGTTCAGAAAAAGGCGGCTCCTGTTCCTCAACAACTTTGGAGCGTCGAAATCTGCCTTTCTACCTGTGTTTGGCTCGCGAAGGCGACACATTCAAGGGTGCTTTGTCTGGCCACGATGGTAGTACAAACTGGCAGTGGGTGATGCAGGAGGACCACGTGATAATGGCCCAGACCAATTACTTAGTTGGTTTCGCGCTTTGCTCCGGGAGCCTGACGAATAATGTCACAGCTGTATTCTCTGACGTTCATATGAAGCCAACTCAAGCCGCGAATCGATAACAGAATCGATAACGATTCGTTTCTATCTATGACGCTATTGGAAACCGAACGCCTGACCCGCAAGCTGTCTGGCTGCTTGCGCGGGGACTCCGGCAACCAACCCGGGTGCGCCAAGCTAGCCGAGGAGTTTGCAGCGGCTTGCCATGCGGCCAATCTGCGGCTTCAGCAATGCGAAGCAATGATCAGGGTCGGCGATCGCCACCAGGCTATCCAGTTGGCGGAGACGGCCCCTAACCTTCTGGACATAGTCACCATTTTGGAATTTCGGGGCTCGGAAAAGTGGCGCAGTTATTGCCAGGAAACGGGCCTGCAGGTTGCCGAGGCCATAGATCCGCGTTCGGTAGAGGCACTGAACGAGTGTTACGCTCAGGGCAGCCCCACCGATCACCCACTCTATGGGGTCTATCGGCGAGCCTGTCTTTTGCGAAGGGATGAGGAAGCCCTGAGGGCCTTGCAAAGAATCACCCGGCTGAACCCCTCGGACACAAATGCCAAGGCAGAACTCGCGCGACTCGGTGCGAAAGTGTTGGCCAAGCATCTCCTCCTGCTCTCGGACTTGCTTGATGGCAGCGTGCCGGGGATGGTGCTGGAAGAAATGGAAGTTATCGAAGCGTTTGGTTTCAATGTAGCTCCGGAAGACGTCGTCTGGCGCAGAGCCCAGGAGGTTCGCTGCGGTATCTGGATTGAGCATATCGAAGCGCTCAGGAACTCATTTCATTGGGCAGAAGCCTCGGCGATCCTAGATCTCATCCACCGGGTGCAGGATGAATTCCACATTGAGCTCTTGGATAGCCAATTGAAAATCATCCAAGCGGTGCAGTCCTGGGTGCATCAAGAGGAGGAGAAGGACAAAAATCAGAAGGTGTTCGATTCGCTCCTCTCGGAACTGCAGTGCCGCCTTCAGCAGAGTGAAAACGACGCAACGTCAGTTCGTCGTCCTGGCATGCCCGAACTGAGGAGCTCCCTGAAGGGACTAAAGGATGTTTGGCAGTGTGTGCAGGCCCTTGGCCGCACGCTTCCGGAATCAACGGCGTACGCGTTCGATGTGCGGACCACAGCGCTCGGAATTGAAATCAGCCGGCTCTCCAAGATACGGAGGCTCAAGGCGGTTTATGCCAGTGTTTCGGCCTTGGCTGGCGTTGCGATGGCCTCATGGCTTGGCATGGTTCAGTTTCAGGCGCGCGACTTGGCGGCAAGGCTAAAAGATGCGGTTGCCAAGCGGCAGGTGCATAAGGCGAAAGCCCTTCTGGTACGGGCCAATTCAATCGCGCTGAAGCCCAGCACTCTGGCGGCGGAAGACTTTATCAAGAACGAGAGTTCCTTGCTGCGGGACTTCCAGGAATCATTTGGCAAGCTTCCCAAGCAGTTAGAGGGCGAGCCGATGGCAAACGATCTTGCGGAAATCAGCGATAATCTTTCCGCGACGACAAACCGTTTTGCAGATCTAGCGCCGGACTTGAAGGCTGAGAATGAGCCTCAACTCCGTGCTTTCGAGGGGCACTGGCTGAAATTCCTTTCCGAGAGCCACACAAGAGCCACCTCCCTGCTTGAGGCTTCCCTTGAGGCTACGGAAAAGCAATGCGCCGCACTCGATTACAGGCTACCTATCGAGCAGGTCCACAGTCAGTTCCTGACAGCCTCGAATCAAGTTCTTAAACTGGTCGAAAGCGAATCTAGGAGCACCAACACCCTTCCAATTGCCGATGAACTCCGACGCCGTCTCGCTGCGGTTAAGCAAAAGTACAGTGCTTTTGACCAAGAACTTAAAAAGCTTGACGCTGCTGTGTCCAACCTGACCAACTCCCGGGCCTTCAGCGATTACCTCAGTGCCCTTGAAACCCTAACCGCTTCACCATTCTCAGCTTCGGTCGCGACGGCTGCCAAAGCCCTCCGGGAGATGAACCCGACTCCCGAGAGCGCCCTGCGTCCACTGCTCTGTGGGGATAATCCGCGGGTATGGAATTACCTCACGACTTGCTCCCAATGCGACTTCGTCCCCAGGTCGGTTCTCTCGGCTGAACGAGATCTGTACCGGGCGCTCAAAGACGACCCCAACACGAGCTCTATTTTATACCGCTACCACTTGTTTCTGGATTTAGGGCGCCAAACGCCATTGCAATGGATTACGGCCGGCAGGATGGCCACCACTGGCAACGGTTGGAGGGAAATCCTTGCGTACCGTGTCGACAATTCTCCAGACATTTGTCGGCTTGAGAGGATCAAGTATGGCTTTTTCGACGGGGATTACAAACTTCCCAACAATCAGCCGATCTACGACCTCGAGGAAATTGGCCCGTGCAACGAGACCGCGTCTTACTCTTCATTGCGCCTGGAGCTTTTGATATCTGGGGATGAAGAGCGGTGGCAATCTCCCCCTCTAAAACTCCTTGACAAAGTGAATCAGTCGCGCCAAGGGTCCCCACTTTTCCGAGCCTACCTTTTTCTGAAGCTTGTAAGCCTAATGGAGCTGCAGCAAGAAGAATCGGGCCTCTGGTTCAGTCTCAGCGCCCGCCAGGACAAAGCCCGGCTGATCAGCCGCGGAGCCAACGAAGTCCGAAGCGGTGACTGGTACGCTCCGCGTTGTGTTGGAAAATTCTCGAAGCGTCTTGGGGAGTGTTTTGATTCCACCCAGGGTGTGGTTTACTGGACCCAGGCAGCGGCGCTCGCCAGCCTCAGCCGCGAAGCGTTCAGGTCCGGATTCAGATACGCCGGTTGCCTTGGCGCGAATGGACAACCGGTAGTGACACTCGAACCGATTCTATCTGAGCTGTGGGGTTACACTGCCTCTGCTAAATCACCCTCGCTTTTGTATGTTGTCCGGAACGGCCAGCTCACAGAAATCGAGAAGGGAACCGCTCTGTCGCCGCTGTTCGCGCTTAAACAGTCCAGGGCCGCACTGCTGCTCAAAGCGGGTATTGACCCCAACGACCACGCCTTCGACAAGCAACTTCCGCCGCTGTTTGCTTCCCATCGGCACCCCGAGTGACCCGTGCCTACCACTGTGTCAACCTCGGAATCGAACGCCACACCAAGGTTTCTCTTGCGGTGGCGCGGCAACACTTTGGGCCCCTTCAGCAGGACTGAAATCGAGCAAAAGCTTGCTCGCCAGGAAATCGGCTTGCTCCATGAGATCTATTCTGAAGGCCGATGGTTTCGACTGCGAGAGTTCAGATTTGAATCCAGTTCCGCGCCCGGAGACCGCCATCCAGAAGCCTCATCTGTCTTGCCGCCGATAGCGGAGCCGCGAAGCCCTCAGAATCAGTCGGCGGCCGGACCAGGTGAAGAGCAACATTATTTGCGTTGGAAAGGCCTGGTCCTAGGCCCGCTCGGCGTTGGGGAAATCGAGCGCAAACTGGATCGCCAGGAAATCGGTATACTCCACGAAATATCACTAGATGGACACTGGGCTACGTTGAATGACTTCTTCGTCTATCGCAACGCCATCGCTGCCAAGGCCAGGGTCAATCTTCGTCAGCCGTTTACTACTGCCAGTTCCAGCGCGGGGAAGCCTGCGGGTGGCAGGCCTGGTGCGAGAATGGTCATCGAGAAGGTTTCTTTGCACTTAAAAAACGGAACGAGAATTCTCGACGATATAAGCCTCGTGGTCGAACCGAATGAATTCGTCGCTTTACTCGGCCCATCCGGCTCGGGGAAGAGCACGCTGATGAACGCGATAACGGGCCGCCGCAGGGCCAGCAGTGGACAGATCAATCTCAGCGGGGAAGAGTTTTACGCCAACTCTGCGAAATACTGCCAACGCATCGGCCACGTTCCGCAACAGGATATCGTTCATTTTGCACTTTCAGTTCAGCAGGAGTTGTCCTTCTCTGCCAAGCTTCGCCTTCCCTCAGCAGCACCTGAGGAATCGGTTCGCCAACGGATTGCTGATGTCATCAGCCAAATCGGTCTGTGTGACGAGACCCATACCCGGATATCTGATCTCTCGGGTGGCCAGCTCAAACGTGTAAGCTTGGGCGTCGAACTCTTGTCGGATCCGGAGTTGCTCTTCCTCGATGAAGCGACCTCCGGGCTGGACGCTGGCACTGAAGCGAGGATGATGTCCCTGTTTCGCCGCCTGGCGGACAGCGGGAGAACTGTCGTTTGCATCACTCACAATCTGGAGAACGTCTCCCTTTGTGATCTAGTGCTTCTTCTTGCCGGAGGCCGGCTGGCCTACTTCGGCCCACCTTCTGGTCTTTTGACGCATTTCGGCCTGGAAAGGCTTTCCCAGGTCTATGATTGCCTCGAGACCAAGTCGCCCGAGGAATGGGTCAAGCTCTATCGCGCCTGTGAGGACTACCAGAAGTATGTCCTGGACCGTCAGCGGCCTTCATCGCCGGGAAGCACGGTTGATGGCCTGTTCGCTGAGTCGCGGGATCCGGCCGGCACCCGTGCGCCAAACGGCTGCTTCCACCAGTTCCTCGTACTAACGCAGAGGTACTTCACTATCACTCTTCAGGACCCCAAAAATGTCATTCTCCTCTTGGCCCAGGCCCCGATTATCGCTCTGTTGCTCGGCCTTGTGTTTCGCAATGAGGATTTCAATGACCCTCACAGCGGAGTGCTCAGCCAGAAGATGCTCGGCTTCCTTCTGGTCGTTTCTGGCATTTGGTTTGGCTGCATTAACGCGGCACGGGAGATCGTCAAGGAGTTGCCTATTTACCTTCGTGAGCGCGCGATCAGCCTCCATTTGGGAAGTTACGTGGGCTCGAAAATTGCTGTCCTTACACTCCTTGGTACGGTGCAATGCGGCGCGCTACTGGCCATCACCCTCGCAATGGTAGGCTTGAAAGCTCACCTGGGCCTTCAAAGCGTCGCTCTATTGCTGGCCTGCTTTTCCGGCATGCTGATGGGGCTCTTGGTCTCTGCCCTGGCAAGAAGCGAGGACAAAGCTATGGCTATCGTTCCAATTCTGCTGATCCCGCAGGTGATCTTCTCCGGAGCAATGCTGCAGGTATCGGGCCTGGCGGAGGAAGTAGCCAAATGGACTGTCGTCTCATACTGGGCGTTCGACGCGATGATCCATGCTCTCCCAAGCCATGAGAGTCTTCTAAAGCCCCATTATGATTTCGCGGGAGACGTCGTTGCAATATCCTCATTTATGCTGATGCTTGGAGCATTAGCCATCCTGGCCCTGAAACGCAAAGACCTGGTGAAATAAACGAAAGGAACCATTTATGCGAAAGAACACCTCCACTTGGCTTGCGGGCTTGATGCTGCTCGGCTGGACACTCGCATACGTAAAATGGCAAATGGCAAGCAACCGCAAGATGGTATCCCATGACATGGATCGTGTAGTCTCCGAAGATCCCACGAAAATCGCGACCCAATCCATCTCAAGACTGGAGCATCCGCTAACAACCAACGCCTTAGCTCCGGCTTCGCAGTCTCAGCAGACTCAAACACAGAGCATCTTCGACGCGGTCTTAGATGTGGCTGCGAAAGCGGGTCAACAGGCTGACCAGGTGGGCCTGAGATTGACCGAACTGTCCGACGAGGAGGAGATCAACCTTGGCAGGCGCCTGGACAAGGACATACTTCGCGCTCTGCCGCAGTCCGCAGATTCTGATGGACTCCTCCGGTTGGAAGCATTGCTAAAACCTTTGGCGGAGCAGAGCAAGCGGAAGCGAATTCAGTATAACGTCCGCCTCGTGGAGTCATCTGATTTCAATGCCTTTAGTTGCGCCGGAGGCTACGTCTATGTCACCACCGCATTTCTCAAGCGGTTTTCAGTCGACGAGGAACTTGCCATGGTGCTTGGGCACGAGATTGGGCATATCGAGCTTAAGCACGCCGTTCACAAAGTTCAGTATCTTTATCAGGGGCAAAAGGCTCTCGGGGATCTCGCTGCCGTTGGCCAAATTGTCTACTCGGTCCTCAGTTCCCCGTATAAGAAACAAGAGGAGTTTGAGGCTGACAGCTACGGGTTTGATGTTTGCCGCAAGGCGGGGTGGGAGCCGGCGAAACTGCTCAGGACGTTTGAGCGTTTCATCAAGCTGGAGCAAGAGCAGACCAGGGGCCGACCTGAAGCCGCTTCGGAATCCAATTCTGATCTGGACCGTCGGCTAGGCGATTACTTCAGCGCGCACCCCGCTACGGCAGAGCGATTGGCTCGTCTCAAGGCAAAAGTCTTCTGAACTTCCAATTTGGTTCGCCGAAGCTGACTATGGCCTACGTCGAAGCGAACGTGGAGAGATACCAAAGCGCGCGATTTCTGGATCCTTGGAGACATCGGGGCAGGCGGGATGGCGGATTTATGCAATTCCGGCATTCTCCTGACCCGCCAAGCCACCATCCAGGTCAAGGGCGCGTATTCCCTTCCATCCGTCACCTTGTTTCTGGGTTTCTGGGCTGATGATGTCGTGTCGAAGGCCCACATTGAAGGTCTCACGAATCAGAGGACAGAACATCCCTTTGAACACGGTCCTCTTCACCGGCACCATGGCCTTCAGCTTCAAGAACTCGGTGAAAATCAGATAGGCGTTGCTCAAAGTCAAGAATTCACCTGGCTCCCTCTCCAATACCTGCTCAACAAATACTCTGGCCAACCTCTCGTGGATTTCCGGACCCTTCTGCCTTTGATGTTTGGATTCCACGCTGAAGAAGGTGTGGTCGGCGGCGAGGATTGATTTTGCGCGGTGGATGATGGCGCGAATGGCCTTGTCAGAGCGGAACTCCAGGAACAGATTGAGCTTGTGGACGGTATCGGGCAGCTCTTCGGCACAACGGATCAA
>Ga0181536_10006416_pt1 | contig 11792 bp, 9 predicted proteins | sample PEATcosm2014_Bin_41_FD_121105 | JGI IMG/M metagenome (GOLD analysis project Ga0181536, IMG submission 121105) | Peatland microbial communities from MTU Mesocosm Facility, Houghton, MI, USA - PEATcosm2014_Bin17_60_metaG | ecosystem: Environmental > Terrestrial > Soil > Wetlands > Peat | place...
GATTTCAGCAAGCCCCGGTCCAAGAGGCGATACACACTCTTGGCACTGATGCCCAACATTTCGGATACCTCGGACGCGGAATAGAGCATACGCTCAATCCGCTCCGAACCGTTTACGTTTGAAATTCGCACTTCCGTGCTCCTTTCTTGATAAACCCCCAGTTGTTGAGAGGGCGACCCTCCCTTTTGGCTGGGAACTGAGTTGTCAAAGAACGACAGGACCCAGTGGATTCAGGTTAACAACCACCTCGATCGAAGGACGACCGAGCGGTTAACAACAAGCCGCGCCGACCGTTCGACGGCCGACCAGCATGAGGACCCAAACGGTGGATACCCAGCCGTGGAATCCATACCCACGGCCACCATGATCGTCGACCCAGAGCAAACATGACGCAAGGATTATTCCATCTTTTTTTGTGGGGGCTTCGGCGCGAAATCTGTGGGCCAAAATGACCCTTCGGCGCATCTCGCCCGAACCCCGTCACCGGGGAGGAATGGCGCACAGGCTCGTCGGCGGCGTGGCGCGCGCTGGGCTTTAGCCTCGTGATCAACCGGCGTCCGCGTTGGCGTTCTGCTCACCCGCCTGGGGTTCTGAGAACCTCACCTTCTGCGCCATCGCCACCGAATGCTGATCCCGGAGGTGCCCATAGACCTTCATGGCCAGAGCGCCGCCGTCTTTATGACCGAGCCAACGCGAGACGGTTGGGATATCGACGCCGGATTCGATACAGGTGGTGGCGAACAAATGGCGCAAATCGTGTTGGCTGATGTGGGGAATCCCCAATCTTCGACAGGCGTTTCTCAATGACCGGTTACATGTGGAAACCCTGATGACCTTGGCACTGAAAGGCTCGTTGGGGTGCTCAGCCCTCAGTCGGTCGAGCAGTTGACGCATCTCGGGAATCATGGGAACCGACCGCGTTGTCCAGTTCTTCGTGCCCGTGATTTCATCGCCACGCACCAGGACCTGGCCTCTTTCAAAATCGCAATCAGACCAACGGATATTCTTCGCCTCGCTCTTGCGATAGCCTCCGTAAGCCAGGAATTCGATCAGGTCAGCCGCGCCGCTGCTGAATCGTCTATTGACGGCGCGTACGCTCTTGACGATTTCAAAGAACTGCAAACGGCTGGGCAGTTGAAGCGGCTTGAGCCGCACTTTCATGGTCTTGATGAAACGGGCGGGGTTGTCATAGCGAATGCCTGATTCAATCGGAATCTCCAAAATCAGTCGTAAGGTCTGAACCGTCTTGTTGAAATTCTCGGCGCTGGATGCGTAGCTGGCGGCCCAAGCCAGGCAGTCCTGCTTGGTAATCTTGCGAACATCCGCTTTTCCCAGGGACGGCCAGGTCTTCAAAAGAGCTTGGATCCGCTCCTCGCGGTGTTCCTTGGTTCGGGGTTTGAGAGAAGCATCGCCTTGGAGCCGTTGACGATAAATCGCCAATGCGTCTCCGAAGGTCATCTTGCCACCCACATAAGCCGTTGCGTGCTCTGCTATCTGGCGCTCTTCCTTTTCCAAATCCCCAAGCCGGAGTTTTGCCACGGAGAGCACCTGCGTCTTCAGGGAACGACGAATGAGCTTGCCCTTCACGCGCATTCGTGCGAATAAAACCCCTGATGGTACGTAACGAACCAAGTTCGGCGCGGGCGTTTTTTGCCAGAGACCTTTTGATCTGGTCCGAGAGCGTTTCACGGAACTAGTATCAGATCGCAGTATCAGATTGTCAAGCCTGCTCCTGGTTCTCTTGCGTAACTCCTTGATAATCAACGGCTGGAGAGATGGCAGAGTGGTTTAATGCGCACGCCTGGAGAGCGTGAGTGCCTAAAACGCACCGGGAGTTCGAATCTCCCTCTCTCCGCCAGGTTCATTGCGGAGCATAATGATTGCCGGGTATCCGTTTCGGGTCTCGCATCTGTCATGGCGTGGTTTGACTTGGGCCTTCGCCCGTCCGCTCAGCGTCCGCTGCCCCAGGCCCTGCGGGCCCAGGCATCCAGGGCCTCGTATTTGTCTTCCCAGGTGGTGTACATGGCTCCGACGATGCCCGGTATGCCCTTGGTGTTGTCGAGCCATTTGGCGATGGCGGTTCCGTCCTCGTCCCCATCATAGTAGCCGGAGAGGATTTGCCTGAGGCCGAGGTCGGCGAAGAACTTGCAGTTTTTGCCCTCGAGACCGCCGTGCCAATTGACGATGCCGACGTCTTTGTCGAGGCCCTTCCAGGAACCGGCGAGGGCGCCGTTGACGGCGTAGTAGTGGTCCACGGCGTTGTGCATCGGGTCGAACATGTCGCTCCAGACCCAGATTTCGGCGTCAGGACGGGCGCTGCGGATGATGGCGGCGGCCTGGCGGACATTCCAGGCCAGCAATTCCCCCGGCGACATCTGTTTGCCCTGGCAGAGGGCGCACTGGTTCATCACGCGCATTTCGTCGTGGGACATCAGGTAAGCCGCCGGATGGAACAGTTCATCGGCCCGTTTGACCTCCTGCCGCCAGTCATCGAAGATTCTGGGTTCGCTGATGCAGCTTGTCAGGCGGTCTTCATAGACGATGAGGGGGTGGTAATAGCTGACGCGCAGGCGCGCGCCCTCGTGGATGCCGGAGGCGGGGGTCAGTTTGATGACCGGCCCCTCGTGGAAGGCCCGCCAGGGATGAAGCTGGGGGTCGATAATCGGCTGGTAGTCGCGGCCCTCTTGCCAGGCAGTCCCGTCCTCGCCTCGCACGGCCACCGGGCACCCGGGCCGGCGCAGGACGTTCACCAACCCGATTTCCTCGATCCGCAGGTCGTCCCACCAGAGCTTGCCATCCTTGCCCGACCACGAGCCCAGGCAAAGAACGCCATCGCGGTTCTCCAAGCTGTTGAAGACCAAGTCGTAGCGCTTCCAATCCTGGGTGCGGTCGGCATGAAAGGTCTGGAAGTTGATCGAGCGCTGGCCGTCGGAGGTCAGCACCTTCACCTCGGGGTCCGCTGGAGAGAGGTTCTCAGTCTTGACCCAGACGGAGATGTGGTATTGCCGGCGGGGCTCGAGCTTGAGAGGCTGGAACAATCGGCAATGACGGTATTGGTTCTTGCCGATGTTCTCCATCCGGAGCGAGGTCGTCCCGCTGTGGACCACTGTGTGGTCGGCAAAGCTGGTCACCCCTTCGTCATCCTGGAAGGTCCAACCCTTGAACTGGTTGCCCGCAGTTTCCTCAAAATCGCCGTTCACGACTTGGGTGGGATTATCCGCCTGGAAACGGGCAATCCCGCCATGCGCCACGAACAGGGCGTCCTTGGAGAGCACTCCTTCGGTATAGTTGGGGTCGTGCGCGCCACCCATGACTATGGCCACCAGGTCGAGACCGTTCTGGCGGGCCGCCCGCTTCAACTCCGCCGCTTTCCCCGGGGCAACGTTGTAGGAAAAGACAACCCCGTTGTAACCGTCCGCCTTGGCGCGTGGGAACCGGGCGATCATTCGCTCGACCTCGTTGGGGTTGCTCATGTCCCGCCAGACGAACAGCCACCGTTTCTGCATCGCCGCCGCAGGCCCGTCGGCCGCCGCCTGCGCCGTGCCCAACAAGCTCAACCAGGCGATTCCGGAGACAACCACCGCCATCAGTGTTGCGCCTGCCACGCTCAAGGGGGAACGGAATTGCGCTCTCAAGGATGCGCAACGGGAAGAAGACGACATTTCAGTCATGCCTGGCAGGATACTTACCCGGCAGGCCCGGTCAAGAAACAGCGATACGAGTGGCGAGTGTCGAGGGCATTTCAGGTGTTTGAATAGCCTCTCGGACCAGTTTCCTGACTGTAGGAGACTCCCTGCGCTCGTCTCCTGCAATGGCTTGCGGAGGTCTGAACCGCCCCGTCCCGAGGGCCCTTGCCAGGGGCCGCGTGATTACAGTAGGCTTGCGGGCATGATTGCAGCACGACTGATTTTGCCGGCACTTTTGCCCGCGTTGGGCGTTTTTGGTTTCGCGGCGGAACCGGGGGCCAAGGGAGGGCTGACGGCGGAGCAGCAGAGCTGTGTGGCGAAGGGGAAGCGGTTCGAGCGGGCGGGGTGGATTTACTTGCATGTGGAAGGGGCGGCGGGCGACAGGGGATTTCAGCATGGCTATCTCCTGGCAAAAGAGATAGCCGAGGGATTGAGGATGACACGAGTGTCGTGGGAACATGAGAGCGGGATGGAGTGGGAATGGCTGGTGAAACGGGCGGCGGCGATGTTCGTGCCGAAGATCGACGCGGAAGACCTGGCGGAACTCGACGGGATAGCCGAGGGGGCGCGGGCGGCGGGGGTCGAGGCGTCGCGGGATGAGCTGATTGCATATAATGGGATTGCGGAACTGCAAGACTATTGGTGGCCGATCGAGTTGAGGAAGATCAAGGATGCGCCGGTCAACGGGCCGGGGCGGCAGTCGTGCAGTTCCTTCGTCGCCACGGGAAGTTGGACCAGGGACGGCAACGTGGTGCTGGGCCACAATACGATGCAGGGCTATGCCGACCCGCTGCCGTTGGTGGTCGAGGACATCGCCCCGCTCAAGGGGCATCGGATTCTCTGGCAGACGACGGCGGGGTGGATTCACAGCGGGACCGACTTTTTCATCACCGACGCGGGGCTGGCCGGCTCGGAGACGACCATCGGCGGGTTCCAGGGGTTTGACACCAATGGGATTCCGGAGTTTACGCGGATGCGGCGGGCGACGCAGGACGCGGGGTCGATCGAGCAGTGGTGTGAGATCATGAAGCGGGGGAACAACGGCGGCTATGCCAATGCCTGGCTGCTGGGGGATGTGAAGAGCCGGGAGATTGCGCGGCTCGAGCTGGGGTTGAAGTTTGTCGGCTACGAGAAGAAGCGGGATGGCTATTTCATCGGGTCGAATGTGGCGGAGGACCGGAAGATTCTGAAGCTGGAGACGGACGACAATGACGAGGACATCCGGCTGTCGTCCGTGGCCAGGCGGGTGCGATGGAGACAATTGATGAAGAAGCACGCGGGCAGGATTGATCTCGACCTTGCCAAGCGGTTCGAGGCGGACCACTTCGACACCTTCCGAGGGAAGGTGTGGCCGGGGAGCAAGACGTTGTGCGGCCATTTCGAGCTCGATCCGGAGGCGAGCGGGCGTGGGGTCCCCTTTGAATGCAGCGGCACGGTGGATGGAAAGGTGGTCGACGCGGCGATGGCCAAAGGGATGTCGTTTGCGGCGCGGTGGGGAACGGCGTGCGGAACTCCGTTTGTGGCCCGGAAGTTCCTGGCGGCGCATCCGCAGTTCGAGTGGATGAGCGGGGTGCTCAAGGACAGGCCAGGGCAGCCGTGGGCTGTCTTCAGGGCCGGAGAATAAAACAATGAAAACCAGGCTCCCTTGCCACCACACGGTTGCCATGCTTGTCCTGGCGACACTCCTGGCCGCGCAAGCGATCGGGGCCGGCCTCTCTGCGAATTGGCCGCAGTTCCGCGGACCGGACGGGCTGGGGGTCGCTGACGCTCCGGGCCTGCCCGACCGCTGGGGTACCAACGAGAACGTCGCCTGGAAGGCCGAAGTGCCCGGACGCGGCTGGTCCTCGCCAGTCGTTTGGGGCGAGCGCGTGTTTGTCACCACGGCCGTCAGCGAGGGCGAGGTCGAGCCGGCCAAAAAGGGCCTCTACCTCGGCGGCGAGCGCAAGGAGATTCCCAAGGCCGAGCATCGCTGGCTGGTACTCTGCTTCGATCTCAACTCCGGCCGCGAGTTATGGCGCCAGGAGGCGCACCGCGGCCTGCCCCCGAATCCATTGCACGTGAAGAACACCTACGCCTCCTCGACGCCGGTGACCGATGGCGAACGCGTCTATGCCTGCTTCGGCAATGCCGGCTTGTACTGCTACGACATGGCGGGCCGGAGACTCTGGTCCACCAACTGGCCGCCGGTCAAAACCCGCAACGGATGGGGCCCCGCCGCGTCGCCCGTGCTCTGCGAGGGCCGCCTGTTCCTGGTGAGTGACAATGACGAAGAATCCTTCGCCACGGCCCTCGATGCAAAGACCGGCTGCCAGCTCTGGCGTGTCCAACGCGACGAGAAGAGCAACTGGGCCACGCCTTCGGTGTGGCGCAACGACCAGCGAACCGAACTGATCACCTCCGGCACCAGGCGCGTCCGCTCCTACGACCTCGACGGCAAGCTCCTCTGGGAGCTGGGCGGCATGTCCTCGATTGACATCCCGACGCCCGTCTCCAACTCCAACCTGCTCTACGTCTCCTCCGGCTTCGTCGGGGACAAAGTCCGGCCTGTGTTCGCCGTCAAACCGGGCGCTTCCGGCGACATCACCCTCAAGCCCGGCCAGACCAACAACCAGTTCATCGCCTGGTATCAGCCCACCGCCGGGCCTTACAATCCCTCGCCCCTGCTCTACGGGGACTACTTTTATGTCCTCTTCGACTTCGGCTTCCTGAGCTGCCACGACGCGCGCACCGGCCGCCAGGTTTACCAGAAGCAGCGCATCCGGGAGGGCGCCACCTCCTTCACCGCCTCACCCTGGGCGGCCAATGGCAAAATCTTCGCGCTGAGCGAAGACGGCGACACCTTCGTCTTCCAGGCCGGCCCCGAATACAAGCTGCTGCGCATAAACTCCCTCGACGAGATGTGCTTGGCTACCCCGGCGATTGCCGGCCCTTGCCTGGTCATTCGCACGCTGACCCGGCTGTATTGCCTTCGGGAGCATTGAAACGCGAACATCGATGTCGTACGAAACCGCCCCGAACCAAAGCATTCACGCTCGTTGAGCTGCTGGCGGCCGCTGTTGTTGCTGCCGTCCTGGCCGCGTTCCTGTTGCTCGAGACCAACACGCAGGCCGGCTGGACGCGCGAGTTGCACAACTGCCAAGGCAATATCCTCCTGGTTGACGGCAGCGTTCAGCAGGTCGCTTCTTCCGGTCTCAGGAGGCTGCTCTCCGCCAGCGGCGCGACCAACCGCCTGGCCATGCCGTGAGGGCGCGTTGGGCAAATGTGCGGAACCGAATCTGGAAGTGGGGCGGACTGCTTTTAGTGAGTTCAGCGGTTTTTCTCATGCTGCGCTATTTTGAATACAGCCAGGTCTATCACCCCGACCGCATCCTCAGCGCAACCGGCGCCGAACTCGGCCGGCCTTTCGAGAGTGTTTCTTTCGCCGCCAGCGACGGGGTTGAACTGAACGGCTGGTTTTTCCCGGGCAATACGAATTCGGGGCGGGCGCGACTGGCGGTGCTGGTTTGCCATGGCAATGCCGGCAATATCAGCCACCGGCTCGGGTTATGCGAGGCGCTGCTGGCCACCGGCGTGAGCGTCTTTGTGTTCGACTACCGCGGCTATGGCCGGAGCCGGGGCCACCCGTCCGAAGAGGGCACGTATCGGGATGCCCAGGCGGCCCACCATTGGCTGCAAGGCAAGGGGTTTTCAGGCGACCGTGTGATCGCCTTCGGCGAATCGCTCGGCGGAGGCGTCGCCAGCGAGTTGGCCCTGCGGGAACGGCTGGGCGGGCTGGTCCTGCAAAGCACCTTTACCAGCATCCCGGATGTCGGTTCGGAGTTGTTCCCCTGGCTGCCGGTGCGCTGGCTCGTTACCCTCAAATACAATACCCTGGCCAAACTCCCGCGCCTCAAACTGCCCCTGCTGGTCATGCACAGCCGGGCAGACGGGCTGATCGGGTTTCATCACGGCGAAAGGAATTTCGCCGCCGCCAATCCGCCCAAGCTGTTCTGGGAACTCAAAGGGGACCACAACGACCTGCTCCTCGACCCCCGGCGGCTCATCGCCGGCATCGAGAAGCTCCTCCAAATGGTCGAGCGGGACAAAGGATAGCCGCGCCAGATTCCTTCGGAACCAACAACTCCGGCAGCCTTGAGAACGCCACTGCCAGAGTCTATTATGCGGGGGACATGAATAAAGCGCATCTCTTGCACAGGCAAAAAGTTCAGAGGCGGGTCCGAGACCTCAAAGTTCAAGCTTCAATTCTTAATAATCCTCGATACCTTACAGCGCTGTGAGACCCTTTAGCTGCCCTGCAAAGGCCCTTTGCCTTTTGGCGCCGCTGCTTCTGTTCGGCGGACGGGTCCACTCGGCGCCCCCTTTGCAGCCGGCGGTCGAGGCCGAGGAAGACGTTTATGCCTTCGAACCGGCCGATAACGGCGCCGGGCCGCTTTGGTGCAGTGGGTCCACCTGCCTGGTTCGGAGCGGGACCAATGCTTTTGCCAGCGGGCTTGAAACGCTCAAGGACCTCAAGCCCCTGAACAACTGCCGCTGGCTGCTCTTCCAGCGCGCCGGCGACGGATGGCAGCTTGCCCAGGCCGACGCCTCCGGACGCACCCGCGAACCCTGCCCGCTGGCCGCCTTTGCCGGCGGTTCACTGTTCCTGTCCGTCAACCCAACCCTGGCGCCCAGCAACACCTACGCCGGCCCGGCGCAACCGGGAATCCTCCAATTCTCCGCCAGAGATGTCCGGGCCCCGAGCCGGCACTTGTTGCCGGTCTGGGACGGAAGCCCCGCTTTTACCGAGCACTCCTACCGCAGTCTCGCTGCCGACGGACCCCAAGGCGAGTTGATCCTGTTTCAGAACATCGGCTATACGCACGCCGAATGGACCTTCCGCGACCGCGCCGGCAACTGGTCGGCCCGGGGCCGCTTGGCCTGGCCCGCCGGCCCGGATTATTCCAAACCGGAGCCCATCCGCGTCTGCTACCCGGATGTCGCGCTCAAAAACCGCGCCGTGCATTTCTGCGGCGTCAGCGATATCGTCGAGCCCTATCCCGAATGGCGCGCCTTCAAAAAGCGGCTCACCGGCAGGGACTGGGATTATGATTTTCGCCGGCTCTTCTATACCTGGACACCGGACATCACACGGGACAAGTTCCGGGACTGGGTCGAGATTGCCAGCCGCGACAAGACCTGCGGCTGGCTCTCGCCCGGCGACCTGTGGGTCGCGCCCGACGGCGCGGCGCACTTGGTCTGGACCGAGCGGGCGCTGGACGAACGTCTGCGCCAGAAGTTCTTTCCCGAGGCCAGGCAGAGCCATGCCCTCAACTACGCTGTCGTACGCGAAGGCAGAGTCGTCCTCCGCCGCACCCTTCTGGTCGCCCAGGAAGGCAGGTCCAACGAAATCCCCTCCGCCCCTCGTTTCCAGGTCACCCCGGACAACCGCCTGTTCGTCATTTTCTACGTCCAGGGAACCCGGAGCGACGGCAAGGCGGTCTCCGAGAATCGAGTGCTGGAGATGCTCCCGGATGGCGAGCCTGGCCCGGCTGTCCCGATTCCCTTCAAGCACCCCTTGACCTCCTTCTTTACCGCCACCGTTCGAGGCGGTTCGCCGCCGGCCAGGACTCTGGATTTGCTGGGCCAGCGCTCCGGCGCGCCCCTGGCCATCAGCTACGCCCGCGTCCGGCTCTGGTAGTTATGAAGATACTGATGATCTATCCGCAGAATCCGGACTCGTTCTGGAGCTTCAAACATGTCCTGCGGCTTGTCTCCAAGCGCTCCGCCTTTCCGCCCCTGGGCCTGCTGACCGTCGCCGCGATGTTGCCGGCCGACTGGCCGGTCAAGCTCATCGACCTGAACGTGGAACGGCTCAAAGACAGCGACCTGCGCTGGGCCGACTACGTCATGCTCAGCGCCATGATTGTCCACACAGATTCGGTCAAGGAAATCGTGGCCCGCTGCAACGCCCTCCACAGGCCGATCATTGCCGGCGGCCCCCTCTTCACGACCGGCCACCGGAATTTCCCCTCGATCCAGCATTTCGTCCTGGGCGAGGCCGAAGACCTCATCCCCCAACTGACCTCCGACCTGCTGGCTGGCACAGCCCGCCCGCTCTATCGGGCTGCGGCCCCGCCCGACATCACGCGCCGGGTCGTGCCGCGCTGGGACCTCATCGATTTCAAGCATTACGTCACTATGGCCGTCCAGTTCTCACGCGGCTGCCCCTGCGACTGCGAGTTCTGCGACATCATCATCATGAACGGCCGCGTGCCCCGCACCAAGACCCCCACCCAACTCATCGGCGAACTGGAAACCCTCCGGCTGCAGGGCTGGAAAGACATGGTGTTCCTGGTCGATGACAATTTCATCGGCGACAAGAAATGCACCAAGGCGCTCCTGCGCGAGATCATTGCCTGGCGCCGGCGCGTCCGGCCCGGCATGGGCTTCTTCACGGAGGCCTCCGTCAACCTGGCCGATGACCCCGAACTGTGCGACCTCATGGCCCGCGCCGGTTTCAAAAAGGTCTTTGTCGGCATCGAAACGCCCCTCGCCGAAAGCCTCCAGGAATGCCACAAGCTCCACAACCAGGGTCGCGACCTGGTCGAGTCCGTCAAAACCCTCCAGCGCGCCGGCATGGAGGTCATGGGCGGCTTCATCGTCGGCTTCGACAGCGATCAGCAGGACGTCTTCAAGCGCCAGTTCGACTTCATCCAGCGCTCCGGCGTCGTCACCGCCATGGTCGGCCTGCTCCAGGCCCTGCCTCAGACCCGGCTCTACCACCGCCTCCTGCGCGAGGGCCGCCTCGAAACCGCCGCCACCGGCAACAACACCCAGGCCGTCCTCAACTTCAAACCCAAGTTGAACCGCGAGTTCCTTCAGGCCGGTTACCGGGACCTGATGAAAAAGCTCTACGAGCCCAAAGCCTATTACCAGCGCATCCGCACCTTCCTGGACCAGCACCGCCCGCGCGGGCCTCACGTTCGGCTCTCCCCTGCGGACCTCCGGGCCTTCCTCAAGTCATTCTGGCTTCTCGGCATTGCCGAGCGCGGCCGCCACAATTACTGGCGCTTCTTCTGGAGCACCGTCATCCGTCATCCCAACCAACTCCGCTGCGCCGTCGAACTGGCCGTCATCGGTTACCATTTCCGCCGCGTCGCCAGCCGCCTCTAGCCCCCTTGAATCTCGAAACAGGATGCAGCCCCCTCAAGTTTGTGGCACGGGCATCTTGCCCATGCAGGCTCGGGCAAGATGCCCAAGCAGGGGTTGGCGGCACCGAAGCGTCTCCGTTTGTGGTGGAAGTCAACGCCGGGAAGGAATCGCGCGCTCGCGCAAGCCCGGCTCTCACGAGCTACGAGTAAGGGCGCCTTGCCGATGCCTTTCACTGGCTTGAATGGAGCAGACCCTTGAGACGTTCAAGCTCGCCATGGCCGGCTTGAGGTTCAGCGCCCCGGCCTACGACCGCAAACCTCTTGTTGAGTGGCGCCGGACTGGGTTATAGTACCGGCATGAGTGAAACAGAACTGCCCTTGCGTGGCAGCGACCCCGAGGGCCGCCAGCGCCGGCTCGAGCTGGCGCGGAAGGCCTTCAAGGAGTTCTACGCGCAATGCTTCTGGTCGTACCGCGAAGACGCCGAGATCACCGAGAACAAAATCCCGTTCATCGTCCGTGGCCTTCGCGAACACGGGGGACTGCCCGGCTACCAAATGGCTGCCGATTTATGCCGTTAGGCGCTTTCGAGCGCGAGGTGCTGCGGTTGCTCGCCGTGAACCGGAATCCCGACAGCTACGTGGCCGGGGCGACGGTGCTAAACCAGGACCCCTGTTCGCCACGCGCTTCCAAGGACCTGGACGTGTTTCACGACGCTATCGAGAGCCTCGCCCGGTCGGCCGACCGCGACATCATGACGCTGCGGGCTGCCGGCTTCGAAGTGATCGAAGCAGGCCGCCGGCATGAGACGTTTTGCGGCGCCCTGGTCCGCCGCGGCGGGGAGCAGACCAGGATCGAGTGGGTCTTCGACAGTGCGTTTCGCTTTTTCCCGGTCGAGCCGGACCCGGACCTCGGCTGGCGATTGAACTTCTGGGACGTCGCGGTGAACAAGCTTCTCGCCTTGGCGGGGCGCTCTGA
>Ga0181536_10006419_pt1 | contig 11790 bp, 13 predicted proteins | sample PEATcosm2014_Bin_41_FD_121105 | JGI IMG/M metagenome (GOLD analysis project Ga0181536, IMG submission 121105) | Peatland microbial communities from MTU Mesocosm Facility, Houghton, MI, USA - PEATcosm2014_Bin17_60_metaG | ecosystem: Environmental > Terrestrial > Soil > Wetlands > Peat | place...
AGCAGCCGTGAGCCATTCGGCAGGCGGCGAAGCCACGAATTGATTGCAGAGTGTGGTCATGACTGGAGTGGAGAATCGGGGTTCTGTGGCAACTGTGCATTCCTCTCTTGACTCGCCCGGTGTGACTCGTAACCGGCGTAGACAAGCAAAGCGGCAACTACGACAAAGGTGAGCACTCCCAACAGTGTGACTCTCATTTCTCCTCCTTATTCCAACTAACGACTCCATCGCAACCACGCTCGGGGCAGCGATATCCCTCGAACGTCCCGTCTAGCCAGCTCGTCTTGATCTGGTCGGGGACAATCCAGAACTCTTTTCCACATTCAGGACACTTCCCCCGATACCTGCTCAGCAAGTCGTCCAGCCTCTTCCAGATGTTGCGCTGCCCTGCATCCGAAACCAGTTGCTCGAAAACGTGCATACCCGCCTTGCTGCGAACGAACAGTTGGACACCGCAAGGGTCACAGATTACGTACGGCTTCTTTTTCTTGGTTTGCCGCACGTCGAGAGCCTTCCCGCACAGGGGGCAGGGAAACCGCTGTTCCGGACGCAGGCTCAAGTCAAGTGGCATAGATACATTCGTATGTTAACGTAATCTAACAATAGTATTCATTCTCCGCTGTGGCATTGTGACTTGTCAACAAGGAAACGAATAATCTTGCAGTTGTTAATATTAGGCCGTATCCTAGAGAGGTATGGAGAGCTTCGGAAGCTACATGCGCCGGTTGCGGAAGTCCAAAGGGCTGACACTCAAACAGGTCGAAAACCAAGCCAAAGTGTCCAACGCCTACATTTCCCAGATCGAACGAGGATTGCGCAATCCCCCACACCCCGACATCCTGAAACGACTGGCCAAAGCCTACGATGTCCAGCACCGCGAGCTTTTGGTTGCCGCAGGCTACCTGGAGGAAGATTCAGCGGACACCGCCAAACGAAGGCAAATTGAGGAAGCCTACGAGCATGTAAGAACCGATCCCACCTTTAAGCAGGGTACCCGGCTAAAGGGAACGCAAGTCGGCCTGGAAACGAAGCGCTTTATTGTGGAAATGTACGAAAAACTAACGCAGCGGCAACTCCTTAAAGGAGCCTAAGAACCGTGAAATTACTAACGGACGGAACCAAGAATAATCCACTTTTGGGCTTTTGCCTGGCGGTACTTTCCCGCCATGCCGAACACTGGCCCCCGACTGAAGAGGTTTTAGCCAAAGAGTTCGTAAGTTGGCTTGGCATTAAATCTTTTCTCACGCGAGATGCAATGCGGGAATTATGTTTATCCAAGGGAACAAACCTGTCGTTTGTCCCGCTCCCGTTAAATCTTCGCGGGTTTAACTGCTCATTTAAGGATAAGAAAGAAATCGTTATTGCCGAACACGAGAATGTTCCTTTTGCTGATTTACACACCCTCCTGCACGAATTCCGGGAAATGCTTGAATGCGTCTTTGTGGAAGTTGGATGCGCCACACTAACCCCGGAAGATTCCTGGGAAGAAACAGCGGAGAAGTTTGCAATGCTCGCGAGAATGGAGACTGGTGTCCGAGAAATGCCCGGTTACCTTGAAATGGTAGGCCACATCGAGACTAATTGGCCCCGCTATTTTGGTTATGCCTTCGTGGTTGTTTTGTTCCTTGCTCATATGTTTAGCTGCGTGTTCCTGCCCCAGTTCGAGGAGATGATCTCCGAAGCCCGACGCCAACGTTACGTACGTACGTAACGTTGGTCTCATCACAGACCGCTGTTTTCGGGCCCGGTCGCGGGCGAACTAATACCTGATTTCGAGCAGTTGCCTTCGCGTCCGGTCTTGTCAAGAACTGGCTCGTAGTGAGCGTTTATGAGCGGGATCGTAAATGTCGGGGACAAGCACGCCTTCGCGCAGGTTGTCGTGAACCACGGAAGACGAGCAGGCGAACCGACTTGCGACTGCAGCCCAGGGTCATCACGAACAGCCGGGTGCGCCGATACTTGTGTGTCTCGGGATCGCGCACCATTGGCCCGCTGCCGTAATCGACTTGTGCCTCCTGGCCGGGAGCAGTGACGATCACCACGCGGGCTTCGGGCGTTTGTGTACCGCGCAGCTTGCGCACGAAGCGCTGCACCCTCTGGTAGCTACTGGCGAAACTGTACTCGGAAACCAGGTCCTGCCAAATCGCCCGCGCGTTGCGGCCTCGGCTGACTCCCAGATCGATGGCCTCGCGATACGCCTCGCAGGCGCTGGGAACTGCGCTGCGGAGACGCAACTTGTTCCGAGGGAAAAGCGCCCACTTCGTCTGGTTCGCAAGGGTTGAGGTCGGTGATCACCTCAGAGTCGGTGATCACCTCGTTGGCCGGTTTTTGAAGTTGCTTTTCCCTTAGCAGCAGGCTTTTCGGGGTTGGTTTTGGGGTTGCAGTTGCGGTCGCAAACCACCGCGATGGCCGGTTTTGCCGCGCCAAAGTCGGTGATCACTCCGTTGGCCGGTTTTGCCGCTCGCCGCCCCCAGCCTGCGAACAGACGCACGGCAATCCCAGCCGCTTTCAGGTACTGGCTAGCGGTTTCGCGACGGATGCGGGTCTCTTTCTGGATGCGCCGCAGCGACCATCCCAGCCGTCCCAGAGCTAAAACTTGCTGTTTCTTCTCTTCGTTCAAGACATTGGCCATGCCCCCGGAGGCTAGCCCCCCGCGGGGGCGTCAATGTCCCGGACGCTATTTTCGTTGGCCGGTTTTCAGGTGATACTCATTGGCCGGTTTTGGGTGATCCCTGAGGCAATCGCTTCTAAGCTCCGCAATAAGAGGCGCAACTTAGTCTTAGTACTACAAAGTGTCAAGAGCAAGCATTATGTTACGAAATCCGAACAAACTAAACACGCTCATCCATTCAAGACCAGTTTTGTCAACCGTTCTGGCGGCTAAATAGGGTTTACCGGGAACGGTCTAAAGACAGACTCCAGAGCTTATTTGTTACAAAAGCCGAACAGAAGAGATGCCCATGTTACAACGGGACAGCATCCATTCAGCTCAGGCTCTACCTACAGTATGTTGATAGCGTTCTACGCCCATCTGCGATCACACCGCACCGTGATGCCGGTCACAGGACAACTGTCCTACAAAGTCTTATAGTAACGCCGATCTTATTTACACAAGATCGGTCAGGTCAGTCTCATCCAGTCACTTGCGTCGTTTTCTGGATCAGACCAGAGATATTACAACCACGGTCAAACGCAGAGCGTCTAGCAGTCCGACGGAGAATCCTGCATGGACACCGGGAATCCAGCCTGCAATTCTAACGGTGGCCAACCCGGATATTACGGTACATTGACCAGCATGACTTTGCCCACCGGCGCGACGATAACCTATGGCTATTCCAATTTCTTCGGCGTCGGGTACAATGCTATCGGGAATTACAACGCAAGCCACTGGCTTACCTCTAAGTCCTCCAGTGCGGGACATTGGTCGTACACTCCGACAGTAACATCGCCGGCCGGAAAGGGTAACCCATGCCTTTCTGCATACAAGGTAGGCTGCATGACGACAGCCGTCCAAAGGCCTGATGGTTCCAAAGAGGTAACGTCATTTATTGTGGATCCGCTCGGAGGTTCTTACCCGCAACAAGTTCTAAGCTACGACACCGATGGCGCTACCTTGCTGTCGACGGTAAATAATGCGTGGGATTTCACACACGCTTGCGAGATGGCTGCCTGTCTCGTTGTGTCAAAGGTCTTTGACGAATCGCTGGGATACTCGTATGTGCAGAAAGTGAGTACGTCAGCAACGCTCCCGGTGCCAGGCGGGAGCATTTCGAAACAGACCACTTATACTTATACGAGTTTTGAAAAGCCCACGGTGAGCGCAATCAATTATTGGGGATATAGAACCGGAAGCGCACCAACCTTCCCCGCTGTCCCGGATAAGGCGACTTATATAGATTACCATACAGATGTCACAATTAACGATATCATTCATCCGGACAAACAGACAGTTTGCAACAATGTTGGCACCGACACAACAGACTGTCCAGCAGGCGGAAGCATGGTCACGCAGACAAAAACCAGCTACGACACCTATGGATCGGGTAATGTCCTTGCCCTCGTGCCAGCTGCAGGATTTGTGAACCACGATGATGCGAACTTCGGACAGAATTATACGACCCGCGGCAACCCGACCGTGGTTAAGCGTTGGGTCAGTGGGTCAACCTATTTAACCACGAGCCTCTCTTATGACACGACTGGCCAGCTTGTCCAAGGTGTCGACCCCGCGGGGAATAAGAAGACGTATTCTTGGAACGACGCGTTCTATACCGACAATGGTTCTGGTGCCCCGACACCCTATACTCCGCCAGCTCCGACACATGCCTATCTTACCAGCGTGGCAGATGCTATCGGAACAACGCAGTCCGGCTATTACTACGGAAGCGGGCAAGTCGCGCTGTCAGAGGACTATAATTCCGCACAGACCAATTTTCATTACGCAGACGTGTTTGACCGACCGACTGAAACGGATTTGCCGATTGGTTGGAATCTGAATACTTATACCTCGCATCTGCAGTCCGATTCCTACTCGCCTGTCGGTAACCTTAGTCCGTCTACTAGCTGCACGAGCTGCATGCACACGCAGTCATTCCTCGACGGTGTTGGGCGTACATCGCGCACGGTGCAAGTCAATAACCCTGCATGTGCAGTTACTGTCACAACGTCCTATGACGGGAATAATCGCATCGTGGCCGTTAGTCATCCTAACTGCGGATCTGGGGATCCGAACGATGTGTCGGAATCCATGACGTACGACGGGCTGGGACGGTCGCTGAGTGTTAAACACCCGGACGGTGAATCTGTTCAGACCGCATATGGCGCAAAGGTGACTTCGTTGGGAGGGTTGAGTACGCAGCAGAATACAGCGTACGGAATCGGGTTTCCTGACGTTACGGTTGATGAGTCTGGAAACCTAAAGCAGCAGTGGCTGGACGGATTTGGTCGCATCATTGAGGTCGATGAGCCGTCAGGGGCTGGAGGGCTAACTACACCTTTTGTCACGAACTATGTTTACGACCCGTTGGGCAATCTGACCCAAGTGATCGAAGGAGTGCAGACTCGAACCTACTCATACGACGGCCTCAGTCGGCTGACCCAGCAACTAACGCCGGAGGCGAGTACGACAACGAGTGGCGTAACGGTGCAGAACCCCGTGACTCTGTCTTACGTAACGACGAAAAACGCTGTGTGCAGCGGGAATCCGTCGAACCCCTGCGTGAAGACAGACGCTAGCGGCATTGTAACGACTTATACATATGACAAGGCGAGTCGCCTCACTGGGAAGACTCACGTTCCGACAACAACAGGACCGGAGAGCTACACGTACGGCACGAGCGCCGCATTATACAACATCGGCCGTCTCCTCACCATGACTGATCCGTCTGGATCAGAGAGCTATACCTATGATCAAATGGGGCGCACGACAAGCCGAGCAAAGGTGATCGGTGGCCAAACGTACAACATCGGCTACCTATACGACGCGGGGGGGCAGCTGATACAGACCACTTATCCCTCATTAAGGGTCGTCCAGGACAGCTATGACAACGGTGGCCATCTGTGTGAGGTCGCACCTTCAACTAGCGGCTGCGGGACTGCCGCGAGTCCGTTCATCACTGGGTTCACATATGACGCGGCAGCTCATCCACTTGGTGCCAAGTACGGCAACGGTATTGTCGCAAGCGCGACCTATTGGCCGCTGCGATCACAACTGCAGAGCCTTGCATTCGTACAGGGAACTGCGACAGTCTTCAGTGAGAATTACTACTACCAGCAAAATGGTCCCAACTGCCCAACTGGGAACACCGGCAACAATGGGGAGATTCAGTGTGTTACTGATTCGGTACAGCCGGGGCGCAGCGCCCACTACACATATGATGTGCTCGAACGTTTGAGCACTGCAAATACTGCGGGCTCAACTGCTTTTCCCGCGTGGGGACTGTCGGAAACCTACGACCGGTATGGAAACCGGACTGGCCAGGCTGTGACCGCCGGCAGCGCGTTTTCTTCGTTGCTTACCATTAACCCTGCCAACAATCAGATTACCAGCCCCGCGTTCACCTATGACGCAAGCGGCCATGTGACTGCTGAGCCAGCGCCGCTCAGCGCAACCTACACCTACGATGGCGAAGAGTGCCTCACCGGCTATACCGGGAGTGCGGACTCCGCAACCTACACGTGCGATGGGAACCACTTGCGTGTGGAGAAAGTCGATAAGGGCACGAACGCCGTGAGCACGGTCTACCTATACTCTGGCGGGAAGCTGATTGCGGAATACGACAACGGTGTGGCGGTGAACTCACCCTCGCGCGAGTATATCTACGGCCACCAACTGAACGCGATTATAGTTGGCAGCGTTGGAGGAGCGGGCGGGACGATCACCTACTTGCTGCGCGACCATCTCTCCCCACGCGTCTATTCGAACAGCAGCGGCACGGACATTGGGGACCGGGGGCACTATCCGTTTGGAGAGGTCTGGTACAACACCTACACCGGAACGTCGAATTGGTTTTTTACTTCGTACGAACGAGATCAGGAAAGCCAGCTGGATTACGCTCTGGCGCGCTCCTACTCCAACTCACTGGGTCGATTTATGTCGCCCGACGCAGTGGCTGGGCGTGCTGTCAATCCGCAGTCGTGGAATCGTTACGTTTATGTTTTGGATGACCCGATCGATGGCACCGACCCGTCCGGAAATTGCTGGCCCCCGAGTGCGTGCGGCCAGTCGTTCATCTCGTGGGTAAACGGCCTGCAACAGAGAGCCCAAAATTGGGCAATCGGGACCGGTAACCCCGCGCTGGCCGCTCAAGTGACATACACAACCGGCGTGACAGCGACGGTCGTAGACGGTACGACGGCGTTGTTGACGAATCCCGGGCCCACCCTGGCCAGCGTGTTGACCGTGGGTTCGGCATTGGGGGCCGTTTGGGATAGCGGCGACCCCCAAGCGATATTGTTGGGTGCAGTTCAGGACGGGGGCAAGGTCGGTGCACTTGCGCTGGTTATGGCCGCCCCACTTGTATCACCCGTGGAATCAGCGGCGGCGACCCCAGAACTGACTGCGGCTCCCACCCCTGCCGCTGCTACACCCCCGCCGCCAAGCTACGTTTTCTACTCTGGCCCCTACGCAGAAGAAGCTGCCACGCAGTGGTCGGCGGCAAACAATGGAATAATGATTCAACAGACCGAATTTGGTCAGGCTATTAATAACGGGACGATGACGGATGCTGAGGCGTCTACGGCGTTTGCACAATCTGCCTCCGGAACTGCGCAGGTTTTCTCGACTGCCCCCTTTACAAATTTTGGAAACATCTGGTTTAATTACGAGCTTCCAGAACTTGCCGATAACCCGGCCGTACCCAACCTAGTCTTCAATCCAGTGCCGGATCTAAGTGGGGAGAACCTGGGATGGGATTTGGGATCGACCGATTTGCTAGATTTGGATTTCATCGATTGGGATTTCTGATAGAGTAGACGGCCAGAGATTCTCCACGGCTCGGAGCGCACGAGAGGCGGCCATTCTTCCGGCGTATAATTCAGAAATCAGCTGTGGGTGGATCCTGCGGACATGGGGCCGAAGTGCCTGGAAATATCCAGGTTAAGTTTCAAATAACCAGCGTTAAGGAACGCAGCAACCCCAAGGACAGTCAGGAGGAAAATTGAAGATCGCGGAATTGTTTGCCAGACGCCCGAAACAAATCATCAAAGGGTCTAGGGTGCTCGTGTGTGGCCTTGATTTCAGCCTTAGGGAGTTGTTTGAAGCTGACCTTTCTGTTTATTCACGTCACTACCAAAGCGTCGACGCGGCTTTCTTTTCCAGTATTAGTGATCTGCTCGGAGCCTTGGAAAGGGCGTATGACATCGTTCATTTTTTCTGCGGCTTGTCCCCCGGAGGGATTATAGCTGACTCTGAAGGCGCAACTATCATCGGCAGCGAATTCATTGCAAAATGCTGTGAAAAAGATGTCAAGCTTCTCTGGGTTGCGAGCGGTAATAAGGGTGATGATTACATCAAGGGGTTCAAGGTGAACGAAAATCGGCTGAATCTGGTCATGACCCTTGACCGGAGAGGATCGAGATTCTCTGAGTTCTTGGAAAAGTTGCTTTCCAGGGTTTCTCGTGGTGAAACAATGCCCATCGCGTGGGCTGCCCTCGCTCCGCAAGCAAGAGGCCCATGGGAGCAGGACTTGCCTAGCTGCATTTTTTCTGCGGGTAGAGGCAGTGTAAAGTTGCTTTCATGATCTCCGATTACGGTCAAACACTGGCGTTTGGCGATGCCGAACTTCGGGTAAGCGGCGAAAAACGGCATTGTGTACGCGACACCAACATTGATTTATCAGTCCAGCTGTGTGCACAAGTACCGCCCGCCGGATGAGTTCTTAGCCGCCGTTGGGAAGTTGTCGCGACACCGGGGATGAAGGTGACTCCCAAAGAACAGCCAATGCATTTGCGTTTTTGGCAAAGGGCAGTCAAGATGATCCCCTTCTGACGGCGATTCTCGGGATCTGAGTGAAGAGAGTTTCAGCGGGAGGGCCTGATGATGCTCAAGAAACTATTCAGACGAAACTAAAGTGCCGATATCGAATCGGCTGATCTTCGACATAGCGGACCATAGAACAACCAAAGATTACGAAGCTTTCCGCGCGGGGCTGCAGATGATTTTGAGGCTGCAAGAGCATTCAAGTTCATCAGGTTTCAACCGGCTTCAACCAGCAGCCCGCAACAGATTCAACGTCAATCAGTTGGAAACAGCAGGATTCTGCAAATTTCAATAATAGCTGGAAACTGGTTTGGGACCAGGGGGTCGGAGGGTCAAATCATCTCTGCCCGCACAATCTTTTTCTCGGCCTCAATCGGTTATGCAGCCTTGGCCGCGCCAACTTCTTTAGCGTTCTTCGGTAGACTCGGCACAACGGGCAACGCCTTCACAGTCCAATGGGTGACGTGGATCTGAAAGACGGGCGGGGTTGCCTTCCTTGCGGCATCTAAGTCCGCCGACTTCCCCACCAGGCTCGACCCGACGACCCCCACCGTGAAACACGCATCCTTTGCCGAAAAAATCACGGTTGTGGTAAGCACAAATGTCGTGGCGTTGCTACGGGAAACCAACCACTGCATGAAACGCGATTCTGGGTCGGCTAACCTCAAATTCATGCTGGCAGCCCTAAAGCTAAAGAAAGCTTGCGCCAGTATTCTGACGCCGTATCAAGAGACAAAGACATAGCAGACGAGAGTTGGTCAAGGAGTTCTGCAATCCATTTTGCAATCCGTTTGTCGGTCTACCACTGCTTTCCGTGTACTTGGATGCCATCCGTGGGCCCTGCATGTTGTTGAAAGTACGTTTTCATGCGGATTCGAATCCCTCCCTCTCCGCCAGTACACCCTAAACGATAGTAACCACAGCAGACTATTCTTCGTGTCTCAAGTTTCTCTCCCGGACATAATTGGACAGTAGGTATGTCTTGGAGGACTTCATGAACCGAGCCTGCTGGATCATCCGTATAGCGAAAACTCCCGATGGCAACTGGCGCGCATTGCAGCCGGTCTTCACCACTCATCGCGGAAAAGAAGTGCTCACCAACCGCGCTCTGTACAAGGGCACCGAGATCGACACGCCCGACGGTCACTTCGAAATCGAATGGGTCGAGTCTGGTAAGCGCAGACGGCAGCGCGTGGAAGGCTACCCAGTTGAGATCGTTCGAGCGCGGGACGCCCAGGCACTCCGACTTCGAGCGCAGGCCGCTGGCATCGCGGTTCAACCAGCCAGTCCGAGCGGCAAGCGTCTGCTCAAGGATGCCGTGGATGAATTCTTGGCAGAGAAGAAGGCAGGCAAGGCGCACAAGACCTGGATGGCTCACAAAGCGAACCTGGACTTGTTCGTGCAAGTGGCTCCCAAGTTTGTAGAGGACATCAAGCGCGGCGACGTGATGACCAAGTTCGTGGGCAAGTTGCAATCGCAGGGACTGTCCGACCGCACGATCAATCATCGGTTCTCGTGTCTGCTCTCATTCTTGAAAGCCCAGAAGATCGATGTGGTGACGCAGAAGGATGCACCGCGCTATGTCAAGACGGACATCCGCTGCTACACGGCTGAGGATCTCACGGCGTTGTTCACCGCATGCAATCCAAACGAGCGACTGCTGTTCAGGTTCCTGCTTGCGACTGGCGTACGTGAGCAAGAGTGCATGTACGCAGAGGCATCTGATCTGCTGGACGAATGCCACACACTGTTGATCCGCGAGAAGAAGCAATGGAATTTCCAGCCGAAGGGACGCAAGGAAAGACGAGTCCCGCTGCCTGATGCACTCGCTCTTGAACTTCAAGCGCATATCAAGACTATGAAGGGCACGCTGCTCTTCCCACATCCATCGGGCAGACCTGAGGGGCATCTCCTGCGCAGACTCAAGGCGGTAGTGGAGCGAGCCGGTCTGAAGGCCACATACGGATCGTGGACGTTACATCTGTTCCGTCACACGATGATTACGATGCATCTACAAAACGGAGTGGATGTGCGGACAATCATGCGCTGGGTGGGCCACGAGGATTTGGCGACCACGATGAGGTACTTGGACTGGATCAACTCGCACTCGGATGAAGCGCGACGGCTGGTGAACAAGACGTTCGCTACGACTTTCGCGCCAGTGGTGCCGACGCTAGCGTTAGCCGGTGTAACCTCTGAGTAAACAGCCGAAGCCAGACCCACTAAGGCCCATCAGAAATGGTGGGCCTTTTCCTTGGCCATAGCGTCAAATTTCCCTACCAACTGCACCAATTTACGCAGTCCGCATATCAGATCGCAATTTCAGGGTCTGCCTTATGGCCGCGTTGACACCATTCGACTTACAGGTCGCATCGCTCCACGGTGCAATGGTTAAGCCTGTGCAGTTACAGAAAGTACGGAGTTGGTTCCAAGCGACGGCTTGGGGCTGGCCCCCGAATTCAACATCGGGAGACCGAACAATGGCAAAGAGAACATCAGCTCAAAAGTTTCTCGCTACCCTCAACCGCAATCGTAACCTGGACAGTGGCAGGCAGTTCTGTAGCCGCTACCACAGCGTCCGCGTTTATAGCGATGGTTCGATGTCAGGCCACAAATGGGCTGACGGCATCGCGGACAACTTTTTTACTGCACCGTCGAAGCTTGGCGACGTGCAGACCGTTTTGAACCTTCTGGCAAAAATGGGGAGGGGCTGATGGCCACCCGGACAATCACCGTTACGTGCAAGCGATGCGGCAAAAGGCATGAGCATCAGTATGACGCACGGGTAGACAAGATGGAGCCGAGGAATCGAGATTCGCTTTTTAACACCATCAAGAAATTCAAGCCTCTCTGTAGGGACTGCAAGAAGAAGGCGAGCTGATGCCCGACGATCCGGCGTATGACCGCAGACAGTACGACGCACCAGTCGATTTCGCACGCTGCCCGAAATGTCGTGGCCTGATGGAGTTCAACCTTTACTGCTTCCAAACCAGCGTGCCACCAGAGATAGGCTGGTGGTGCGAGCACTGCGAGATGGCGGTGTACGATCTGCCCGAAGACTGTTGACCGTCCGACGGATCCACGTCGTAGATAGCAAAAGTGAGGGACTATGACAAATGGTGATGTTATCCGCTGGGCACGAATCGTGAGTCTCGGGCCGCTCCGTGTAGACGATGACGATTGGGAATGGGCACGGGGGCACGCGCTGGAGTTCAACCAGCGTAAGGGTCTGAAAAAAGAATTGGACCTGGAGCGCAAACTGCTGGTTTCAAAGTTTTGCGAAGACGATTGCACCGACGTCAACGCGCCACTAT